>Ga0157377_10000708_pt1 | contig 13760 bp, 9 predicted proteins | sample M55metaG_FD_121116 | JGI IMG/M metagenome (GOLD analysis project Ga0157377, IMG submission 121116) | Miscanthus rhizosphere microbial communities from Kellogg Biological Station, Michigan, USA - M5-5 metaG | ecosystem: Host-associated > Plants > Roots > Rhizosphere > Soil | place: USA: Michigan...
CGACGCATGGGATGGACGTTCCCGTGGGCGTCGGCGCATGACACGGAGTTCAATCCGGACTTCAACGTCCGCTTCACCGAGAAGCAGCAGCTCGACGGCACGATCGAGTATAACTACCGGCGCGAAGGGAAGTGGCAGCTGCGCGGCAGCGACAACCCGGTCTCTCAAATTGCGGCGATGACGGGGACAGACGCCGCGACGTACACGCGCGAGCGACCGGGCGTCAGCGCGTTCGCGCTCGAGGACGGCGTCGTGTACCACACGTATTCCGCCTACGCTCGAGGCATCGATGCGCTCTGGGGCGTGTACCAGTGGCTCGATCGCGCGCCCTTGGGACGCAACGAGCAGGGCGTGTGGTGGCGGCATCACGACGCGTACCCGGCCCAGGTCTGACGTCCATGGGCGAGATGCACATGCACGCGGCCGGAGCGATGTCGATGTGGACGCGAATGCCGGGCCAGAGTTGGCCCGGGTTCGCGGCATCGTTCATCGGCATGTGGATGACGATGATGGTTCCGATGATGCTGCCGCCATTCGCTGTGATGTTGTGGCGGTATCGTTCGGCGGCCAGGAAGAACGGCGCGACGCGACTCGGCATGTCGAGCGTGATGGTGGCGTTGGGCTACTTCGCCGTCTGGTCGGGAATTGGCGTCACTCTGTGCCCCTTGGCCGCCATCCTTCTTCGGCAAACGCAGGCCGGCGCCTCCTGGCGCGCCGGGGTACGTCTCGCGATCCATTGCGCGCGGAGCTGCGCGCCCTTGATGGCGATCGCGTTAGTCGTCGGCGGGACAGACTATCGCGTAATGGCGGCGGTGACGGCGGCGACCACGATCCAGCGTCTTGCGCCAAGCCTCTCGTTGCAACTCATCGTAGCGCGATTGCGTCACAAGATACGTATCGATGAACTGCGCGCCTCGACTTTGTGCAAGTCCGCCGATGACGATCGTCTCCATTGGTGGAGTTGCATAAGTATCCTCTGACGTCGAGGCACCCGCGTGTCAAATCGCTTGCCTGCCCTGTTCGCCCTGGCCTTCCTACCGCTCAGCGTTCTCTCCGCGCAGTCCGTTCCGGTGACGAAAGTCATGCTGTTCTCCTCCGGCGTCGGTTACTTCGAGCACGCCGGCACCGTCCAGGGAAACAGTTCGACGGAACTGCGCTTCAAGACGAGCCAGATCAACGACATCCTGAAGTCGATCATGCTGCAGGACCAGGACGGCGGCCGGATCGGCACCGTTACCTATCCGTCGCAGGATCCGCTCTCCAAGACGCTCAAGAGCTTTCAGGTCGACATCGCGCAGAATCCGACCTTGGCCGATCTGCTGAACCAACTGCGCGGCGCGCGAGTATCGGTGCAGACGGCCGGCGAACGACTCGCCGGGACCGTGATGGGCGTCGAAGTGCGACAAAAGGCGTCGACGCTTGGCCAACCGATCGCGTCACCCGTACTCAACCTCCTGAGCGGCGCCACGATCCGATCCGTCGAGCTGCAATCGATCTCGAACCTCTCGCTCGACGACCCCCAGCTCGAGGACGAGCTGGGCAAGGCGCTTGCCGCTCTCGCCCAAGCGCGCGATCAGGACAAGAAACCGGTGACGATCGCCTTCACCGGCGCCGGCGATCGTCGCGTGCGCATCGGCTACGTCGTCGAGACGCCGGTCTGGAAGACGAGCTACCGTTTGCTGCTCGAACCCAAGTCGAACGTCGCGCGCATCCAGGGATGGGCGATCGTCGAGAACCAGACGGAGAGCGACTGGAACAACGTTTCGCTGTCGCTCGTCAGCGGAAGGCCGATCTCGTTCACGATGGATCTCTACCAGCCACTCTACGCGAAGCGGCCAAACGTCGTGCCGGAGCTCTTCGCCAGTCTGCGCCCGCAAGTCTACGCGGGCGGCATCTCGGCGACGGCGGACAGCGTTCAACTACGCGGCGCGGCCGGGGGAGCCGCCCAGCGGAGAATCGGATATGACGCCAACGGTCGACCCGTCGCGACCCAACTTGAGTCCGTCGTCGTCACCGCGACCGGCCTGGCCGATGCGGCCAAAGCCTACTTCAGCGATAACTCCGTCCAATCGGTCGCCAACGCGCTCAAGCTCGGCCAGCTCTTTCAGTACACCGTCGGCAACGTGACGCTCGCGCGCCAGAAGTCGGCGATGATCCCGATCATTACCGACACGGTGTGCATCGAACGTGTCTCGATCTTCAACGCGCGCGTTCTGGGGAGCAATCCGCTCAACGGCGTATGGTTCAAGAACACAACGGGCAAGCACCTCCTGCAGGGGCCGATGACCGTCCTCGAGAAAGACGCCTACGCCGGTGACGCACAGATCGACAACGTACCGCCGGACCAGAGCCGTCTCGTCAGCTACGGCATCGACCTCGACGTCATGGTGAGTCAGCGGTTCGAGCAAGCGGAATCCGTCGTCGGCGCGAAAGTTGTGAAGGGAACGCTCGAGCTCAATCGCAAATTGGTGCAGACCACCACCTACGCCGCGGACAACAAATCGGCACAGGACAAGGAGCTCGTAATCGAGCATGCCGTCCAGCCGGAATGGAAGCTGGTCGATACCCCGAAGCCGTTCGAGACGACGCAATCGGTCTATCGCTTCAAGGGCGCGGCGCCGGCGAACAAGGTGACGACGCTCGCCGTGAAGCAGGAGTGGGTGCGCAACGAAACGATATCGCTGGTCGACAACGATCTTTCCGAGCTCCTCACCTATAGCCGAAGCGGGCAAATGCCGAAGAGCGTCCGCGACGCGCTGGCGCAGGCGGTTCAGCTCAAGCAGGCGGTCGCCGATCTGGATCAGCAGATCACCGCACGGACGCAGCAGATCGGCGAGATCACCGCGGAGCAGACGCGGATTCGCGAGAACATGAGAACCGTCGCTCCGAACAGTCAGTACTATGATCGGTTGCTCTCGAAGCTCAACGAGCAGGAGTCAACGATCGAAAAGGTTCAGGGGGAACGGAAAGATCTCATGGCAAAGCGCGATGCGGCCCGGGCGGAGCTCCAGCGGTACTTGGAGACACTAAACGTGAACTAGGTCCGACGGTGCTCCGCTGCGGCCCGGCGCTGGCGGCGCTATCGTTATCAGTGTGAATTCATCGTCGCTTCGGATCTTTGTCTACGATTCGCTAATAGCGGACGGCGAGATGCCGCCGTCCGCTGCCCTCGCGAACCACTTCGCGGTCAGCGAGACGGACGAGCTGCACGCGCTGCGCGAGATGAGAATCGGCAAGACCGTCCTTCCCCATCCGACAACCGGTCAGATCTGGATGGCGGGCCCGTTCTCGGCGGCTGAGACGCAGTACGTCGTCCGCGCCGCGAACCGTCGATGGTTCGCGAACTGCGCCTGGGACATGCTCGGCGTCGCGACCATCGTTGCAGAGCCCGTCGACATCGAGGCGCGATGCACCGATTGCGGCGACCCGATCGCATTGCATCTCGCGCCACAAGACGAGACGGTCGGCGCCGACCTGCTCGTGCATTTTCTCCTGCCGGCTCGCCGCTGGTACGACGACATCGGCTTCACCTGAGCCACGATGTCGCTCTTCCGGTCGGAAGATCATGTCGAACGTTGGCTCAGCGAGAACGGGTTCGATCGAGGTGAATCGATGCCGATCGACGCGGTGTTGCGGCTCGCGCGCGGCTGGTACACGGATCCGCGGTCCGCGACGTGGCGTCCGCGTACACGCGACGAGTCACAGCGTGTGCTCACGGAATCCGGTTTCGTTGGCGACTTTTGGCAGCTTCCCTAAAAGATTGAGATCGACCTACGAACCGCTTCAAAACGCTGATCGGCGGATCCCCTCGCCAGTCGCCCGCCGTCCGTCTCCCATCGCCCATCGCCCATCGCCCATCGCCCAACGCCCATCGCCCGAGTTTACTTGCTCTTCTGCCGGAGCAGTCTTTGCCAGTTCGTGATGATCATCGGCCGCGGCTCCGACCGCTCGTCACGCTTGAGCATTAAAAAGTCGCCGTTGGGAAACACGTCGTACTGCACGGCCTTGCCTTCGCGGCGATACGTGTCGGCAAACAACGAGTCGCGTTTCACGACGGATAGCTCCGGCGTCGCGGCGATCGTCGCCACCATGAGCCGACTGGGAGATCGATAATAGAGAGTGCGGCTGTCGCGGGCCCACACCGGCTCCGCGCCGCCACCGGCCGAGACCTGGATTCGTCCACCACTCCCGGCTAACGGCCGGATATAGGTCTCGAACTGGCCCGTCTCGTCGCTGCCATACGCGACGAGCTTTCCGTCGGGGGAGATGCGAGGTGTCTCTTCGTCGGCGCCGGTCGCGACGAACGGCTTAAAGACGTTTGGCGAATCGAGCGACGCGATCTCGAGGTCGCCCGGCCCATTGTAGCCGCGAAGTCGCACGACGAGCGACGTGTGCGGCGGACCGAGCGAGCCGTCCTCCGGGTTCGCTGAAACCGCGGCCGTCAGGTTTTCGGAAGGCGAGCTCAAATCCCACGGAACGCGAGCGACGCGCAACGCTCCCAAGCTACTTCCACCGCCGCCCGCGCCCGTGGCGGACAAGTACTCGACCATGCGGCCGTCTGCGCTCCAGCCAAGAGGTCGGATTCCACTGAAATTGTTCGTAAGCCGCGAAAATGCTCTGGACGCGACGTCGTAGAGCCACACGTCGAACGAACCGTCGCCGGTTCCAATCTCTACCGCAATGCGCTTTCCGTCCGGCGAAACGCGCGGCCAGCTGAAGAATCGCGCGTCGCCGATCGCGCGCTCGACACCTTGGCGATCGACCACGACCATTTGCAGCTTGCTGCCGAGCGCACCTCCGATGAATGCGATCGTCCCATCATCGGCGGCATAAAGTTCGAGTGCGCCGAAGTAATTGCTCACACCGTCGAGGATCTGAACCGCCGGTCCGGTCAGTCGATGTCGCGACGCTGAAAATGGCGCCGCGAACACCGCACTCCCTCGAGCGAAAATGACGTAGCCTGGAGCAACGTATCGTGGTGACACACCGGCTACGCCCAGGTCGGTCACCTTGCCGCTCTTCAGGTCGAACACCCCCAGATAGTCGTCGTTGCGGGCGGTGCCCCTGGAAATCGTGACCAGCGATGCGCCGCCCCCGGGAAGAAACGAGGAGTTCCTGAAGCGCCCTTGCCCTTTGCTCGAATCAGGCGTCGCGACGAGCTGTGGCGCGCCGCCGCTCGCCGACAACTTCCACAACTTGCCTGACCGAGTGTACAAGATTTCATCAGCGCCACTCCACTCGGCCGTCCCCCCCGCCGAATCGGTGAGCACGACCGGCGTCCCTCCGGCAAGCGGAACTCGCTTGAGCTTTCCATCATGGACGAGAAGCCAGCGTCCGTCCGGTGAGAATCCAAAGAGAGCGGCGTTTTCCGTCCCGGCGACCCGTCGCGCGCTCGTGTCCCCGATCGATCGGACGAAAACCGATGTCCCTCCGGTGCCGCCGCCGACATACGCCAGTTGGGAACCGTCGTGCGACAGCGCGAGCCGGGCCCCTGCCCTCTCAAAATCAACGTGCACTCCGGTCGGCAGGTTCAGCGCGAACATCCCGGTGTTCTCCGGACGCTCGGTCCCAGCCCGGCTGACGACGGCCGCAGCGACCGCCGCGGCCGCAATCGCCCATGGAGTCACCAGAAGAATCAGCCGCCCGCGCGAACTGACCTTGGGCTGTGCGACGGACGCTGCCGTTTGAACGGGCAGGTGCGCCGGGACCGTGTGCCCCGTGAGAGCATTAGCAAACTCGAATGCCGTGGGGAAGCGATCGGCAGGAAGTTTGGCGAGCGCGATCTCGACGGCCAGCTCGATGTGCTCGGGCACCGTGTCGCGCGTCACGCGCACGGGTCGCGGCTTCTCCGTCATCAGCCGGGCAATGATCGCCTGCGCCGTACTTCCGACGTGCGGCGGCTCGCCGGTGAGCATCTCATATAGCACGGCGCCGAGCGAGTAGATATCCGTCCGGCCGTCGATCGCGCGGTCGCCGGTGGCCTGCTCGGGCGACATGTACTGTGGCGTTCCGAGCGACAAACCGGTCTGTGTCACCCGCTGCCCGCCGGCGTTGGACACGGCCAGCGCAATGCCGAAATCAGCGATGACCGGTTGCCCGGCCTGAAGAAGGATGTTCTCGGGCTTGAGGTCGCGGTGGATGACACCATGCTGGTGCGCGTAGCCGAGCGCATTCGCGACGGCGACGGCGATCCGCACCGCCTCGTCGACGCGCAACTGCTTCTCGCGGTCGAGCCGCGCCCGAAGCGACTCGCCCTCGACGTACGGCATGACGTAGTAGAGCAACCCGTCCGCTTCGCCCGAATCGAAGAGCGGCAGGAGGTTCGGGTGCTGCAGGTTTGCCGTGACGCGGATCTCGCTCAGGAACCGCTCGGCGCCCAACACCGCACCGAGCTCCGGATCCAGAACCTTGAGGGCGACCTCGCGTTGGTGCTTGAGGTCGCGGGCGAGAAAGACGGTCGCCATTCCCCCGCGGCCGAGTTCGCGCTCGAGGGTGTAGCGGCCAGCTAACGACGTCGCTAACTGTTCGCGGACCATGCAGGCGTTGGGTGGATGCCAACCGTCCCGGACTTGAGCGCCGCTAAAGTAGGTCCGGGAAGCGGAGATGTCCAACGCGCCACTCTACGGAGTCCGGCAAACGACTCCGGGCCCAGTAATGGCGAAGCGGTCAGGTGGCGCGGCGACCACGAAGGCATCGCGAAAAGACGACAGTGTGTCCGTCTATTGATATCGGTCGGGCGATGATCGGCACGCAGAGCGCTTGGTTGTCGTCGAAGCCGTGAAGAGATAACGTCTCGAACCCACCAACACGAGGTCAATCGCGTGCGGTTGTCTCTGTCGGCTGTCTCTCCGCTTCACCGGATGGCAGGCATCCTGGCAGTTTCCGGTTTTCTCTTCACAGGCTTGGGATGTGCGGGACAGGCGTACCTCCGCAACACGGGCGCGCGAAACGTCGCTGAGGCAGACTATCGTGCTCCGATCATGCGGGTGGAGGCCGCGCATGGAAAGGGCTACTACCTCGCGAATGCCAATCGGGATTCGGGCGCGCTCTACGGGCGCCCGCGCCAATATCTCCTGGTAGACGTCGGGTACGCGAACGCCATTGCGGCGCTGTCGAACAAGCCGTTGACTCGCGATCAGCTCACGCCGTACGGGGCGTGCAACGATTCGGCGCCGGCCATCCCTGGGCCGATCGATTGGCGTTGTCAGCGAACGCTGCAACTCACCATACCGGTCGCGTTCTATCTGTTCTGGGATCCGTTCACGACGAACGCTCCGATCATCAACACCGACTACACCTTCGGCTTTGATCTCAGCGGACGTATCGGTTTGTGGCGCGGTACGGAGCAGCGGGCGGGTATTTACTGGGGTCACATCAGCACGCACATCGGCGACGAATACACCATCTCGGCCCGGTCGATTCCCGGCGCAAGATTTCCGCGCGTGAATGTCTCGTACTTTCCCTGGAGAACGAACCTCGGGAATCGGTGGTACTTCGGTGACGGCGTGCGTGGTTCCTCCGCTCGCTCGTACGTCCAGCTCGCGGGCATGATCGAAGGGTCCTGCCTTCGGCAGTGCAGCGATACCGGCTACTACAGCACTGATCCCTCGGAAACGGCCGGCGTGACGGTTCCGATCATCGGCAACGGCGCCGAGTGGACGGTGACAGCCGATTGGCGAAAGTTGGTCGTCTGGCAGAAGAACGTTCCGATCAACGAGACGAGCTTCGAGCCGGCAAGCTGGAATATTGGTTTCCTGATCGGGTCGCGCCGGGTGTTCCCGTATTTGAATCCCGAGGCGGATCGTCGGTACGCACTCGCGACCAACTTCACCGTCGGCTACCAGTTTCCTTTTGCGCGCGGAATCGGGGTTGGTCACGCCGAGCTCTATGCGCGCGCGTACCAAGGCCCGAATCCGTATGGGCAACTTCGCAATCAGCGCGACTTTTACCTCTACGGAGCCGGAGTGAAGTTCCTGCCGTAGCCGCGGCGTTGAGGGATCACTAATAACGAGGTGACTCAATGGCTGTACTCTTTCACGCCGCGCTCGAGGTGCTCAGCCTGGCGTCCGACTACGATGGCGATGCCGCGGGGGCCATTTCGCTCATTCGGAACTTCAACACGATCTTCGGCCCGCCGACGGCCGCGGAACTTCAGATCGCGAACGACAACACCGCGTTCTTCGTCTACGCGATGGCGATTATCGAGCATTCCATTCGAACGCAATCCAATCCGACGTCGGCGGCGGCCCTAAATCAGAGCCGACAGGAGATACTCGACTGGGCGCAGCAGCGGCCGGAGAACATTGCGCTCGTAGCACTCAGTCTGTCGTCGGTTCCGGGCAACCCGGGCCCCTGAGATCAACCTTCATCGTGAAGCCGTAGCAACCACCGCGGCCCGACCACCGCCTTTTCCTCGATGAAATCACGAGGGAGCGCACCATGAGTACGCCGTTCTTTGTGCCGCAGCCGACGAGACGTTCGGAAGACGACCGAACGACGTCAAAGCGCCGATTCCAACCGTACGAGGCGCCAGGCCCCGTGACGCTCGGCAAGCCTGCAAAGCCTGTCCGCGCTCTCGCTTTTTCGGGCGGTTTGTTCGACACGGCGATGCAACTCGGCGTAGCACACGCACTGCTCGTTAGTCGCGCAGAGCCACCGGAAATCATCGTTGGTGTCTCCACGGGAGCGGTCAACGCCGTGGCGCTGGCGGAAATTCTCCAAGCCGGAGTCGACAAGCCGACTGACCAGCCTCGGTTGGAGGCGCAGGTGGCGCGCTTCCGAGAGATCCTCGAGGCCTATCGTGAAGCCCGAGACGAAATACGCAATGCGGTGCTACCGGACATCTATCAGGTCGACGCTCGCCGGCCCCTCAAGCCCACGGATCTCCCAATACACAGCGAGGAGGAGCGACAGAAGCGGGCGCGGGCCGCGGGGTCGCGCGCTGGTCTCATTCAGCTGACCAATGATCTCCTGCGGATCGACGTCAGCATGGGGGCGATTACGCGAGGTGTCCGCGCCCTGCTGGGACTTCGAGCGGCCTGCGAGCAGCGAAAGCTGGTGAACCGGATCGGCGCGTATGTCGTGGAAGCGTATCGATTGTGGCTGGTGATTTTCTGGAACATTGGGAAGCTAGCGCTGATTGGAGCGCCGTTGTTCAGCGCGGTCTTCGCTCCGATGTTCGACTGGCTGGCCAGACTCCCCAAAGCGGTTGTCTCTCTGCTTGATCGCGGCTGGGTGAAGCGGACCGGCCTCGCCGAGATTGTAGACCGAGTAAGAAGGTCTCTTTCGGAGCGTGGAACGGGCCGCGACGAAGGCAGCACTGCAGGAGGGCTTGTTTTTCGGTCGAAGTGGGTGGGCCGTTACGTCAGAGCAACGGTCCGATGGCTGTTTGGCTTTACGATTCTTTCGCCTATTTCTGTGGCACCGCCGGCCGTCGCCGTTGGTTTGCTTGCGGCGCTTGCGGACAGCCTCGCAGATTCGTTTCCCGCGAGCAATCCGAGAACTACACCTCTCGCAGCCCATGCGCTCAGCTGGTTCCATTGGCACTCGCTCCTGGTTCAGTCGAGTGCAGTCGCTGGCTTCTCACTGGTGTATCTAGGGCTGTTCTATCTGCTCCTGCGTTGGGTTGGGCTCGATCGCATTCTGGCCGTGTATCGCATCGACGACGGGCTTTTCGATCCTCACGCCATTCGCAACTGGTTCGTCAGGATCTTCGATCCCGACTACTACGGCCGCGTTCCAATGGCCGACGTGGTCGAGGCGGCAATATCCCAAGGCAAAGCCAAGGATGGCACGCGATCCCCCAAACGTCTCGAGGAGTATTCTCAGAGCTCGCCACAGATATACGTGCGGCCCATGGCGGCCAATCTTCAGACCACTGAGCTCGAGGTTCTTGATGGCGAGGCCCAGGTAGTCGACGCGCTGCTCGCCTCGACGGCGTATCCCCCGTTCTTCGAAGCGCAGAAATGCGGGCATTCATGGTACATCGATGGCTCCGTCGTCGCACACGAGCCGATCCGGGCACTCGTCAGTCATCTGACAACGCGAATCAATCACGACTCGACATGCCTCGACGTGTATCCCGTATCGTCCATTCCACTGGCGAACACGGAATTGGGTGGCGGGCGAGAGACGTATTCCGGGATCATCGACATTGCGAAGCGCGCGCGTGAGCTCGAGAACTTTCGCGACGCGACGCTGGATCGACGGATGACAACACTGGTCTCACAGACACTGCCAGGCACCAAAGCGGTTTGGTGGTCCGGACGGGACACGGGGCAACCGGCGACGGGCAAGCGTTATTTGCGGGCGAATGTATTCCCGATCGATGTAAACGGATCTAAGTCCGTCGACTCGCGATTGGCGGAGGCCCCTACAATCGAGGACCGGCGCCAGGTGATCGCCGAAGCAGTTGCCGACGGTTGTCGGTCGTCTCTCGAAGTGATGCTTCACCAAGACATCGCGTCGCTGCCCGGGAAAAGCGTATCGTGTCGCGCTCTCATATCCGAGCGTGTCGACAAACGCTTTCTGCCCGGCGCCGGCGGGGCAACGGAAGGGCCTGGCCTTCCCGAAGTCTGCCGCGCCTGCGCGCTACGCGCGACGAATGCGGTCGCGGACGAACAGCGCCAATCGTTGCGTGTTCCCGAGAAGAGACGCCCCGAGCTACCGGTGTGGCCGGCGGTAGGTGATGAATCCGTGCCGGCTCGGGCGCTTCGAGAATTGCGCGATCGGGCCGAGGACGAGGAACGAGGACGCATTCGCGAAGCTCATCAGCAATGGCCGCGGTCGCGCCTGCCCGGAGCATCGGCCAAGCAAATAGATAAGACCCGGCCGACAATTAGCTTGCTCTTTAGTGGAGGAGTGTTTCGCGGTGTCTATCTCGCAGGTGTCATCAACGCGCTCGACGAAGCTTTGGTCCGACCGGATCTTATCGCCGGTTCCTCGATCGGATCGATAACTGCCGCCATGGCCGCGCGCGTCTTCTCGGAAGAGGACCGGCTGCGGCGAAAGCGCCAGATCGTGGATGTCGCGGCGACCTACATTGCCGTCGATCGACTGGTGCTGACCGATCGGTTCTCGGATTTCATTCGGAATTTTACACTTCGCGCTGCGTCCACGGGTTTTTCACTCAGGGATCTCGATACAGCATTTCGAGCATTCGATCGGAGTGGAACGAACGCGTACGGCGACCAGATGCGAAACGTTCTTGCAGGCGTGGAGCGATTGTTCTACATCAGCCCGTTCGAAGCGCGCGATGCCGTGAAGGCCTTCCGCCTTCGTCGATACGCCGAAGCACACTCGCTGTTGGAGGCGTACGTACAGGAGTGGCTCGAGCGCGGCGGCGTCGGTCTCGAGATCCTCGGCGCGGAACCGCTCGCGATCCTCATTCGCGAGCACGTGCTCAATGAAATCGCCGCACGGGGCCCGGACCCCGCGGCCGGTTTCGCGGAACTGCTGCGAACCCGCGGAATCCAGTTCATCGCCACAGCGACGAACATCACGTGTGGTCGTCTGGACATCAATCATTTGCCGGCCGTAGATCCGGCGCTGGACGGCACGCGCGCAATCGACGCGCTCCTGGCGAGTAGCGCGTTTCCCGGAGTCTTTCGCCCGCGTTGGAGCTGGGAGGTCAATCCCAAAACAAGCGCCGTCGAGCAGTTCATCGACGGTGGAGTGATGGACAATCTGCCGCTCGATGCGGTTGCCGATTTCTTGAATGAGGCACGACATCAACACCGCATCGAGGCCCGGCCTCTAGCCGATGGCGTCGCGGTTCCGCATTTGCTCTTCACCGGATCACTCGAAGTCGAAGGCGCGGAGCTGTCCCCTCAACGGACCGAAGAGCTTGCCAGGCACTGGCGGCGGATTCGAGTGCGGGCCGCCGAGTTGAAGTACAACAAGAAGATTGACAACTACGCCCAGACGCAAAGAGACCTGCGTCGGGTGTGCGAGTCGCTCCATGGCGCAACGCAACCGTATGTACCTCTCGATCTCGAAGTCGTTTGCGTAAAGCCGAAGTGGCTCTGTGGGACTTTTGCGTTCCATCCAATGCTTGGCTTTAAGCGCGTCGACCAAGCGCGGAGCATCGCCCACGGCTGTATGACAACGCTAAAGAGGCTGGACCAATTGGGTCGCGAACAGCCGAAGTGGGTAAACGCGTGGGGGATAGAAAAGCCGACCAACTGGTCAGATACCCCCGTACCGAAGCGGGACGAACAGGGGCAATGCTGGTACCGGGAGGGTTGCGTGTGCCCGTTTAGCAAACAAGGGCTCGACAGTATTGAGGGAACCCAGACCTTCAAGGATGCAACACGCAAGGCGTTGACCGTCATCTACACCGAGTGCGGGAAGCGGGGCACGCACACGCCGGACAAGGGTCAAGAATAGAATGCTGGGCGAGTATCCGCTCGCTCGTTCAGCCGCCGCCGATTGACGTCCCGACGCCGGGACGTCAGCTTCTCCGCATGACGTCCCGGCCGCTAGACGGCATCCTCGTTCTCTCTCTCGAGCATGCTGTTGCGGCGCCCTTCTGCAGCCGCCAGCTCGCCGACTATGGCGCGCGCGTGATCAAGATCGAGCGCCCGGGCGCCGGCGACTTCGCCCGCCACTACGACGCGGCCGTGAACGGTCTCTCGTCGTACTTCGTCTGGCTCAATCGCTCAAAGGAAAGCCTGACCCTGGACGTAAAGCATCCGGCCGCGCGCGGCGTCCTCGACGCCCTACTCCCACGCGTCGACGTCCTCATACAAAACCTCGCCCCCGGCGCCGCGACCCGCCTCGGCCTCGACTACACGACCCTGTCGCCGCGCTTCCCTCGACTCATCGTCGTCGATATCTCCGGCTACGGCGATACCGGTCCGTTTCGCGACAAGAAGGCGTATGATCTGCTTGTGCAGGCCGAAGCCGGACTGGTATCTGCGACCGGTTCGCCCGATACAGCGTCGCGCTGCGGAGTTTCGATCGCCGACATTGCCGCCGGCATGTACGCCTATTCAGGAACGCTCACTGCCCTCTTCCAGCGCGAACGCACCGGCCGCGGCACACGCGTCGAGGTCTCGATGCTGGAAGCGCTGTCCGAGTGGATGAGCCAACCGCGCTACTTCGCCGACGGCACCGGCAGCGCGCCGCCCCGGAGCGGCGCGTCGCACCCGAGTATCGCCCCGTACGGTCCTCATCGTGCCGGCGACGGCCACGACGTGCTGTTCGGCATTCAGAATGAACGCGAATGGGCTCAGTTCTGCGCGGACGTTCTGCACGATGCGACGATCGCAACCGACGCGCGCTTCGCCACGAATCCAAACCGCGTCGCGAACCGCCCGGCACTCACCCAGACCATCGAATCGGCGTTTTCGTCGAACACCGCGGCGCAGGTGACCGACGCCCTCGATCGTGCCGGCATCGCCAACGGCCGAGTGAACGACGTTGGCGAAATCCGAAACCACGAGCAGCTCGGCGCACGCGATCGGTGGCGGTCGGTGGACTCGCCCGCCGGGCCGATCGACGCCGTCTTGCCGCCCGCCAACCTCGATGGTGTCGAGCCGTTCATGGGCGACATTCCCGACGTAGGCGCGCACACCGACGCGCTACTCCAGGAGCTCGGATTCAGTAGCGAGCGCGTCGCCGCACTGCGCGAAGCGGGAGCGATCTGATGTCGAACAAACCAGACATCGCAGCAACGCGGCAGCTCGCCGAGTTCGTCGCAGGCCTGTGCTACGAGCGCATTCCCGAGCATGTCATAGAGAAGACCAAAGACCTCATGA
>Ga0157377_10000714_pt1 | contig 13734 bp, 12 predicted proteins | sample M55metaG_FD_121116 | JGI IMG/M metagenome (GOLD analysis project Ga0157377, IMG submission 121116) | Miscanthus rhizosphere microbial communities from Kellogg Biological Station, Michigan, USA - M5-5 metaG | ecosystem: Host-associated > Plants > Roots > Rhizosphere > Soil | place: USA: Michigan...
CGCCGCGGTCGAACCTCCGATGGCCCTGGATGCGCCACGCACGCTCGAGCTCGCCGTCCAGGGGCCGATCGACCGCAGCGACCTCCCCGGGCTCGCCCGGCGGGTCTGCGCGCTCCTCGAGGCGAGCACGGCCGACATCGCGGTCTGCGACGTTCGCGGCGTCGAGCCGGACGCCGTCACCGTCGATGCGCTCGCCCGCCTGCAGCTCGCCGCGCGCCGTCACCGCTGCCGCGTGATCCTGCGGAACGCCTCGGCGGACCTCCTCGACCTCGTCGTCTTCATGGGGCTCGAGGACGTGGTGGCGCCTACGCCTCGAGGCGGGGAGGCAGGCCGAACAGCGGGAACACCCGCTCGGTGTCGAGGAAGAACGTGAGCTCGACGATCGCACCCGCCTCGACCTCGACGACCTGGAGCGCCCAGGGGTCAAAGCCGGTGCCGGTCTCGCTCGGCTTGTACTGACCGAATGCCGGCGAGCCGTTCGCCGTGCCGGCGGGGATCACGCGTGACCCCTTGCAGCCGATGCCGGGGCCGTACCACCACGTGAAGATGTCCTCGCGGCCGCGCAGCCACATGTCGTACGGCGGCATCGACTGGGTTGCGTCCTCGTGGATCAGCGAGGTCAGCGCATCGAGGTCGTAGCGCTCGAAGGCCTCGACGTAGCGGGCGAGCAGCTCGGCGTCCGCCTGCTCGACGGACGGTGAGGTCGTGCTCGCCGCGAGGTCGCTGGCGTCGAGCGTCGCGCGCGCGCGCTGGAGCGCGGAGTTCACGGATGCCACGCTCGTCTCGAGCAGCTCCGCTGCCTCCGAGGCCTTCCAGCGCAGGACCTCGCAGAGGATCAGGACGGCGCGTTGTCGCGGCGGGAGATGCTGGAGCGCGGCGACGAATGCCAGCCTCACGGTCTCGCGCGCGGCGGCGACCTCCGCCGGGTCGCCGTCCGGGGCGATCAGCGCTTCCGGCACCGGCTCGATCCAGGTCACCTCGGGCAACGCGTTCAGGTTCGACACGACCGGCTCGCGGGAGGGGCCGAGGTCCATCGGGCGGGCGCGCCGCTCCCGACCGGCGATCGAGTCGAGACAGACGTTCGTCGCGATCCGGTAGAGCCAGGAGCGCAGCGCGGCGCGACCTTCGAACCGGTCGAGCGCCTTCCAGGCGCGAAGCATCGTCTCCTGCACCGCATCCTCGGCCTCGAAGGGCGAGCCGAGCATCCGGTAGCAGTAGCCCGTCAGCTCACGACGGTAGAGCTCGAGCTCCTCGACCCGTGCGGGCGTGGCAACGCTCACCCCTGCATCGTACGAATCGGATCCCGGACGAGGGTGCGGCTAGCCGCACCCCCGTCGTCGGGAGGAGCTACTTCGCGGCCGCGCCCTCGTCCACGCGGGTCGCAGGCGCGGGGACGATGCGGATGTACGGCTTGGGCTCCTCCCAGCCGTCCGGCCAGAGCTCGCGCGCCTGGTCGTTCGAGACCGAGCCGGCGATGATCACGTCGTCGCCCGGCCGCCAGTTGACCGGCGTCGAGACCTTGTGGTCGGCGGTCAGCTGGAGCGAGTCGATGACGCGGAGCACCTCGTCGAAGTTCCGCCCCGTCGTCATCGGGTAGACGAGCACCAGCTTGATCTTCTTGTCCGGGCCGATCACGAACACGTTGCGGACGGTCTGGTTGTCGGCCGCCGTCCGGTCGGAGGGATCACCCGACACGTCGGCGCCGAGCATCCCGTACGCCTTCGAGATGGCGAAGTCGGCGTCGCCGATGATCGGGTAGTTGGGCGCGTGCCCCTGCGTCTCCTCGATGTCGCGCACCCAGTCCTCGTGCGCGCCGGTCGGGTCGACGGAGAGGCCGATGATCTTCACGCCCCGGCGCTCGAACTCGGGGTTGATCCGCGCCATGTAGCCGAGCTCCGTCGTGCAGACGGGCGTGAAGTCCTTCGGATGCGAGAAGAGCACCGCCCACGAGTCGCCGATCCAGTCGTGGAAGGAGATGCGTCCCTCGGTGGTGTCGGCCTCGAAGTCCGGTGCGGTGTCGCCGATCGTCAGTGCCATTCCGTCCTCCCGGTTCGAACGCCGCGCTCTGTCCGCGCGGCGAGTGTGCTGGCGCCAACGCGTGCGCCAATCCGATTCTTCCACAATTGAAGCATTGGGACGCGGCCTCGCGTGGAGGCCGCGTCCCACATGCCTGGCTCAGAGGATGCCGCGGTCGTGGAACGCGGCCGTGACCGCGTTCGCGGTCGCCTGACCGTACAGGACCTTCGCCGCCGCGACGATGTCGCTCGCGAGCGCCGGCATCGTGCCGCCGTCGAAGCCGAACTGGCCCTGGAGGATCGCGGTGTCGGCCTTCACGTTGCCGATCGCGTTGCGGATGTCCCAAAGCGCCTGCGACCAGATCTCGCCGTCGGCGTGCACCTCGCCGACGAGATCGGTGGGGTACTTCTTGTCCTCGTCGAGGCGCCTGAGGCAGTGCGGCTCGGACGAGGTGTACGACGTCGAGTCCCAGTCCGCAACGCACTCGGGATCGGCCGACGCGCCGACGATGGCCTCGGTGACGGTCACGGCCCAGTAGTCGCCGAAGCCCTCGCTGATCGCACCGGCCTGCTCGGTCGAGAACTGGAAGCCCTGCGAGAAGTGGATCGCGTGGCCGTACTCGTGGAGGATCACCTCGGCGTCCTCGGCGTCGTCGACGCCGCCCTTGCCGAAGCGGATCTCGTCCTGCTTGTCGGTCGCGAACGAGTTGTCCACTCCCCACTGGTTGATCCGGACGGCCTGCGGGCGCATGTTCACCGGCCTGAGCGTCGTGCCGAAGCCGAGCGACTGGATGTACTTCTGCGCCTCGGTGATCCAGTAGTAGGCCATCACCTGCTCGAACTGGTCCTGGTGCCGGTCGTAGACGAACGTGTTCGTTGTCGAGTACGCCGGGGTCCCGGTCGTGCTGCGGACCACGGCCCACTTTCCGCTCAGGGTCCCGGAGCCGTCGAGGTCGGTCAGCGTCACGGAGTGGTAGGCGTCCTGGGGCACCGCACGTGCGGCGTCCTTCTGGTCGGTGAGCGTCTGGATCCCGAGGTCCTGCACCGGATTCGGCGCGAAGACCAGGGCCGTACCGGTGCTCGAGCCCGAGCCGGGCTTGGTGGCGTACGCGGCGGACGCGGCCACGAGCGCCAAAGCGGCCACGGCGACAAGAGCTCGCTTCACGTCAGCTCCCCTCTGTCGATTGCGACGACGCACTCTACTCCCGCGGGTGCGGCGTCCGCCTCGCTGCGATACTCGGGCCGCATGACCGTCGGCCCGACGCCGTCACCGACCGTGCGTCACCTCCTCCGGGACGACCTGCGCGGTATGTACCCCGGCTACTTCGCTCTCGTGATGGCGACCGGGATCCTCTCCAACGCGTTCTTCTACCTCGGCCACGACGCGCTCTCCGACGCGCTCTATGGCGTTGCCCTCGTCGCGTTTCCCGCCCTCGTCGCCGCTGCCGTGCTGCGCGTGCTCGCCTTCCCGGGTGCCGTCTGGGCGGATCTCGTCGACCCGCGGCGGGTGTTCGGGTTCTTCACGCTCGTCGCTGCGTGCGACGTGCTCGGCGTCCAGCTCCATCTCCGTAGCCACGACCACGCCGCGCTCGTGCTCTGGCTCGTCGCGCTCTCGGCCTGGCTCGCGCTCGGTTACTGGAGCTTCGCGGTGCTCACGTTCGACGACTCGCAGACGGGCGCGGACGTGGTCCACGGAGGCTGGCTGATCGCGATCGTGGCCACCGAGTCGCTCGTCCTGCTCGGGGCGCCGCTCGCCGGTCGGTTCGGCTCGCTCGAGGACACGATCTTCGTGGCCGTCTACGCCCTCTGGGGCATCGGGATCGTGCTCTACGGGATCTTCGTGACGCTCTTCGCGTACCGAATCTTCTTCCTGAGCGTCGACGCCGAGGAGATGAATCCCCTCTTCTGGGTCGTGATGGGCGCGGCGGCGATCGCGACGAACGCCGGCTCGACCCTGATCCTGACCGAGCCGGATCTGGACTTTCTGCTCGCCATGCGACCGTTCGTCAACGGCACCACGCTGATCCTCTGGGCGTGGGCGACGTGGCTGATCCCGCTGCTCGTGATCTTCGGCGTCTGGCGGCACGTCATCCGCCGCTATCCGCTCGCGTACGCGCCGACGTACTGGAGCCTCGTCTTCCCGCTCGGGATGTATGCGGTCGCGACGTATCGGCTCTCGCTCGCCTCGGACTTCCGCCCGATCGAGCTGTTCTCCGAGGTCATGGTCTGGTTTGCCCTCGCGGCCTGGCTCGCGACGATGGTGGGGCTCCTGCGCTCGTCGGCCGCGCGGCTTCGTGCCCCTACCGCCGTGCGGGCTTCTTCTTCGGCTTCTTCGCGGGCTTCTTGAGAAACGCGTTGGCCGGTGTGACGCCGTCCCAGGCGCGGTTCAGCGCGACGACGCGGGTGACCTTCGTGCGGTACGTGCCGATCGACGCCGGCCTCGTGAAGGTCATGTAGCCGGCGGTCGTCGCGCCCAGAGCACGCGCGTAGACCTTGCCGTTGCGGTAGAGCGCGACCGTGACGGACGCGTCCCGCACGCGCCGGCCGCGAGTGTCGAGGACGGTGACGTAGACGTGCAGCTGCTTCTTCGCCACGCCGTAGCGCACCGTGCTGACGGTGACGACCGGCGGCGGAGCCACGGTCACCGACGCAGTCGCGGTCAGCGTGCCCGTCGGTGTCGTGATCGCCGCCGTCACCTGCACCACGCCGGGGACGGTGCCCGCGGTGAACGTCGTCGTGGCGCCCGAGGCGCTCGAGAGCGTCCCGATCCCGTCCGGCGTCGCCGTCCACAGCGCGGCCGTCGGCGTGACGTTCCCGAACGCGTCGACGCCGACGGCCCGCAGGGTGACGCTGGCCCCCGTGACGAGCGTCGAGGCGGACGGCTCGATCCGCAGCCCGACGGGCGCGGCGCCGCCGACGGTGAGCTGCTGCGTCCCCGCAGCCAATCCGGCGGCCGACGCGGTCAGGGTCACCGTTCCCGCCGTCGGATCCTGGTAGTAGAGCTGGACGGTTGAGAACGCGCCCGCGGGCAGCGCGAACGCGACGGTCGGCGTGAACGGCCCGGCCGGACCGGTCGAGAACGTCCCCGTCGGCGACGACGACGCGACCGTCGCGGCGACCGGTGCCGCCGGCCTTCCCGCGACTCCGGCGATCTGCACCTGGAGCGAGATCGGCCCGGAGACGACACCCGCGGCGATCGTCTGCGGCGGCGAGGTGAACGCGAGGGCCGTCGGTGACCACGAGCGGAAGGTCCGCCAGCCGGCCGTCAGAGCGGCACCTGCGAGGTCGCCGGCGCACCAGGTCCCCTGCGCGGCGGCGCCGCACGCGCCGATCCCCGGATCGGCCGGCGTCTCGCTCCCGGAGTCCCTGATCGCGGCCGCGAGCCGGTCCAGCACCGCCGCGGTCTGGCGTGTGAAGTCGTTGGGGTCCAGCGCGTTCGCGTTCTTCGGCGCCCAGGCGAAGCCGAAGCGGTCGGTCGCCCGACCGGCACGGGCGCCGTGGTTGCGGAGCGCGTAGACCTCCGCGGAGACGTACTGCTGCATCAGCGTCTGGTCGACGAGCGTCCACCCGTAGGCGGAGCCCCACTGCCAGGCGGCGTTCGCGAGCGCGCTACCGGCGTTCCCGAAAAACGCGTTCGCCGTGCCGGAGACGGCGCCGCCCGCCGCGGCGAGCAGGTCCTGGTGGCGGAGGAACTCGACGAGCGCGTCGCGGCGGTTCTCGAGCGGCGCACCCGGTGCCGCGTAGCTGCGGACGTCGCCGTAGACCTCCTGCGACCAGTCGCCGACGTACACGTTCATGTCGGACCAGAACGCGCTGTCCTGCAGCCACTCCTGCGTACGAGCCTTGTAGGTCGCGACCGGAGCGCGCTGGCCGATTCCCACGATGAACACCACACCGCGCGTCGGCGGGCCCTCGCCGGCCGCGTCGTACAGCCCGCGCAGGAGCTCGCGCACGTTGGTGCGGGCGTTGCCGTCGCCCCGGCGCGCGGCGGACGAGAGCTCGTTCAGCGCCCACGTGTCGCCCGCCGCCAGGTCGTATCCGGCGGCGGCCATGCGGCGACGCGCCTCGACGCCTGCCTGGTACCAGGAGGAGCCGGTGCTCGCGACCCACTTCTGCCACGCACTCCAGTGGATCTCCGCGAGCGCGTGGATGTTGGGCCCGAGGGCACGGATCCGCTGCGCCTGGTCCGGCCGGAACCTCGTCTTGTCGGCGACGACCGGAGGAACCGAGATTGAGTACTGCGCGCACGGCGAGGCGTTCGCCGCCAGCGTCGTCGCGAGACGAAGCCAGTCCGTTTGGGCGTAGAACACGCCGCGGAGCGGACGGCAGTCGGCCTCGACGGCGTACGGACTGAAGACCGGGCGATGCACCAGCTTCTGCCACTCGGCCTGCGTGCCGCGCCGATCGAGCGACGGCACCGGCGGCTGCGATCCGACGGAGGCGAGCGCGGAAGGCGCCGCCACGAGCCCGACGAGGGCGCAGGCAAGCGCAAGCACGAGCCGGGGCCTCGGGCGCATCGCGGCAGGCTACGGGAGGGCTGTGATGGAGCTGTGAGGATCGGCGGCGAGGGGGAAGACGGCGGTGAGAATCGTTCCCGCACCGTCCGGGCTGACCACCTCGAGCGTCCCGCCCAGCGTCTCGACGCGGTCGACGAGCCCGCCGAGACCGGTGGCCTCGTCCTGGCACTCGATGCAGGCGCCGCCGATGCCGTCGTCGCGGACGGTGACCGTGAGCGTCGAGCCGTCGTCCACGACGCGGAGCCACGCCTGCGTCGCCCGCGCATGCTTGACGGTGTTGGTGACCGCCTCCGCGCAGACGTAGTAGGCGGCCGCCTCGAGCGCCGGCGCCAGACGCTGCGGCAGGACGAGATCGAGCTCGACGGGCAGCGAGGCACGCCCCGCGCCGGCACGGATCGCCGCGTCGAGCCCCTGGCGGGCGAGCAGCGGCGGGTCGAGGCCGCGGGCAAGCTCCCGCAGGTCGGCGATGGCGCCCTCGAGGTCGGCCAGGGCATCCGCCGCACGCGGCCCGAGAGCCGGGTCGTCCGCGACCTGGCCCGCCACCGCACGGACGCCGAGCAGCGCCGCGGTGAGACGTTGCTGCGCGCCGTCGTGGAGGTTGCGCTCGAGCCGCCGGCGCTCGTCGTCTCCCGCCTGGAGGATGCGCAGCCGCGACGCCTTCAGCTGCTCGAGCTTCGCGACGAGGTCGCGATACAGACGGTCGCGCTCCATCGCGATGCGAAGCAACGGCACGAACGTCTCGGCGAACGCCGCGTCGTCGAGCAGCCGCTCGGCGTGCACGATCGCACCGACCCGGCGGGTCTCGTACCCGACCCAGGTCGTGACGGTGGCGGGTCCCCGGCGGGGCTCGGCCGCGGCACCGCGGACGTCCACGTAGCGCTCGAGCTCCCAGTCCCACCAGTAGACGAGCAGCTCCGGGTCGTCGAGTATCTCCCGAAGCGCCGACTGCACCTGCTCGGGTGTCGCCAGGTCGGGGATCGCCTGGAAGACCTGCCCGATCGTGTCGAGCCAGGAGGCGACCGCGCGCATGGCGCAGGTTGTACCTCGTCACGCGGGCGTTGTCACCCAGGGCGCAGCGGGATTGCCCGCCGCGCCCTGGGCCGACCGATCACTTGACGACGAAGGTGCCCTTCATTCCCGCGGCGGCATGACCCGGCAGCGTGCACAGGTACTTGAACTTGCCGCCCTTCTTGAAGGTGACCTTGAGCGTCGCCGTCGTGCCCGGCTTCAGCTTCTTGGTGACCTTGCCGGCGATCTTGAAGTCGTGCTCGAGGGCTCCCCGGTTCGTGACCTTGAAGGTCACGACACCTCTCGCGGAGGCCTTCTTCGACAGCGTGAACTTGAGCTCCGACGGCTTGCCTGCGGTCACTTTGACGACCGTAGCCTTCGAGGCGCCGGAGGCGACCGGCAGCGCGATCGCGAGCGCCACGGCGATGCTCGCTCCGATCGCGATCAACCCCTTGCTCGTCATGCTCCTCCTCGGGTGGACGTGTGCCGTTACCGGGCCACTATGCCTGCGGGCATACCCCGTAGGGTTGCGTGATGCCGTCGCGCCGAGCGCATCCGGCCCGCTCGGGCCGCACCCGCATCCGGCGGCTGCCCGAGCGTGGCGTCTACGACCGCGAAGCGATCGACGCAGTCCTCGACGCGGGGCTCGTCGCGCACCTCGGCTTCGTCTCGGACGGCCAGCCGTTCGTGATCCCGACGCTCCACGCGCGGGTCGGCGAGGACGTGTACGTCCACGGCTCGTCGGCGAGCCGGGCGCTGCGAGAGCTCTCGGACGGGATCGCCGCCTGCCTGACGGTGACTCTGCTCGACGGCATCGTCTTCGCGCGCTCGGTGTTCGAGCACTCGATGAACTACCGCTCCGTCGTCGTGCTCGGGCAGGCGACGCCGGTGGTCGAGCCGGACGAGAAGCTCGCGGCGCTCGAGGCGTTCACCGAGAAGCTGCTGCCCGGCCGGTGGGCAGAGGCGCGGCCGCCCACTTCGACGGAGCTCAAGGCGACGTCCGTGCTGCGCATGTCGCTCGAGGAGGCGTCGGCCAAGATCCGCGACGGCGGCCCCGAGGACGGGGACACGCCGGATGCCGACCTCGACGTCTGGGCCGGCTACCTCCCGCTCGCCGTGACGGCGCTCGACCCCGTGCCCGACCCGGCGCTCCGTCCGGGCATTCCGGTGCCGCCCGCGCTGCGGCCCTACCGCCGCCCCGGCTTCGTCGAGTAGCGACACTTCTCTCGTGCAGACGCCCGCGTTCGACACGGTCGTGATGAAGTTCGGCGGCTCCTCCGTCGCCGACCCCGACAAGATCCGCCACGTCGCGCGGCGGTTCGTCGACGCGAAGCGACGCGGCTTGAACGTCGTGGGCACGGTCTCCGCGATGGGCAAGACGACCGACGAGCTGCTCGCGCTCGCCTCCGACGTCTCCCCCACGCCGAACCCGCGCGAGCTCGACATGCTCCTCTCGACCGGAGAGCGAATCGCGTGCGCGCTCGTCGCGATGGCGATCGACGACCTCGGCGAGGAGGCCGTCTCCTACACGGGGTCGCAGGCCGGGATCCTCACCGATGCCGCGCACACGAGGGCGAAGATCCGCGAGATCCGCGGCGACCGCATTCGCGCCTCGCTCGAGCAGGGGAAGATCGTGCTCGTCGCCGGTTTCCAGGGCTTCTCGCGCGACACGATGGAGATCACGACGCTGGGCCGCGGAGGCACAGACGCCACCGCGGTCGCGCTCGCCGCCGCGCTCGGCGGCGCCTGCGAGATCTACTCCGACGTGCCCGGCGTCTTCACCGCCGACCCGCGGATCGCGCCGAACGCGCGCAAGCTGCCGTTCGTCTCGTACGACGAGATGCTCGAGATGGCGGCGTCGGGCGCAAAGGTGCTGATGCTCCGCTCCGTCGAGCTCGCACGCAATCATGGGGTGCGCATCCACGCGCGCTCGACGTTCTCGGACGAGGAGGGAACCTGGGTGACCGATTACGAGGGAATGGAGCAGGCGATCATCTCGGCCGTCACCCACTCCGAGACCGACGTCGTCTTCACACTCACCGGGATCCCCGACCGGCCCGGGGTCGCGGCGATGATCTTCGACCGCGTCGCCGGCGCGCAGGTCAACGTCGACACGATCATCCAGAACGTCGTCCACGGGCGCGCGGAGATGTCATTCTCGGTGCCGGCCGAGGACGTCGCGGCGACGCAGGGGGCGCTCACTGCTACTCAGGCTGAGCTCGGCACGTTCTCGGTGGAGCAGAACGAGCAGCTCGGCAAGGTGTCGCTCATCGGGGCGGGCATGCGCTCGCATCCCGGCGTGGCGGCCACGATGTTCCGCACGCTCGCCGACCTCGAGATCAACCTCGAGATGATCTCGACCTCGCCGATCAAGATCTCCTGCATGATCGGCCGCGACCGGATCCCGGAAGCTGTGCGCGCGCTGCACGACGCCTTCGCCCTCGAGGGCGAGCCCGTCGTCGAGCCGACGATCTGAGCCGATTCTTTCTCGCCAGGCAGGAATCCGCAGAAGCGGATTCCTGCGGCTTGATCCCCGCCTCCGGCGGGGCAGATCCCTGAAGGCGCGCGCGGACGCGGTCGCAACTGCCTCGGCGACTTCGACCGGGACGGCAGGCTCTCAGCAGTGCGCGCCGAACCGAAGCACGTGAGCGATCGCACCGTCGAAGCGCTGATCACGGCCGGGGTCGGCCTCGTCGTCGTGATCGCCGTGCGCATGCTCCTCGGGATCGCGATCGGCCGGTACGAGCGGCGGCTGACGGCGAAGGATCCGGCGCTTGCCGCGCGCCGGAGGACGACCCTCGGGTTCCTGCGCAAGGTCGTCGTCGCGCTCGTTGCGGGGATCGCGATCTGGAAGGTGCTCTCGCTCTACCCGAGCACCGACCAGCTCGTCAACGCGCTGCTCGCGTCGAGCGCCGTGCTCGCGATCTTCGTCGGCCTCGCGTTCAACACGCCGCTCTCGAACCTCGGCTCGGGAATGCTGGTTGCCTTCGCGCAGCCGCTCCGGATCGGCGACCGCGTCACGGTCGGCGAGCAGACGGGCTTCGTCGAGGAGATGGACCTCCTCTACACGACGCTCGTCACCGACGACGCACGCCGCGTGTTCATCCCGAACAGCCAGCTGACGGCCACGATGATCGTCAACCGGACGATCCGCGACCCGCGGCGCGTGGTGTCGGCCTCGCTCCCGGTGCGCCTCGGCGCCCCGATCGCCGAGGCGCGCGCAGCTGCCGTCATGGCCCTCGAGGGCGTGGGCGGCATCCATCGCGGCGAGTCGAAGGTGCTCGTAGGCGACGTGACCGGCAACGCGGTCTGGCTGACTGCGATGGCGTCGGCACCGCTCGACGCCGACGTGATCCAGCTCGGCTCCGACCTCCGCGAGGTGCTCCTGGGCGCACTCGGGGACGCCGGGTACCTGGCCTCGAGCGCATAAAGAGGCCCAAGGCGCGCAGGGCCACGACCGTCACGGTTGCCCGTGCGCTTCCCGCTGCGGCCGGAGGCCGGCTTTGCCGGCCGGGAGGCCAGACCCGGCCAACCCGTGCACGACGCAGAAGGAAGGGGCTCGCGGGGGAACCATGGGTTCCCCCGCGTTACTACACGCAATCCCTCAGAGCCTGTGCCTCCGGCAGGGTCTCGAGCCGCTTGAGCGTGTTGTTCTCGATCTGGCGGATCCGCTCGCGGGTGACGCCGAACTCTCGTCCGACCTCCTCGAGCGTGCACGGCGCCTCGCCGAGCAGGCCGTAGCGCAGCTCGATCACCTTGCGGTCCCGGTCCGGGAGCGAGCCGAGGGCGGCCTCGATGTCCTCGCGGCGGAGCGAGAGCGAGGCGGTGTCGAAGGGCGACTCGGCCTGGTCGTCGGGGACGAAGTCTCCGAGCGAGGAGTCCTCCTCCTCGCCGATCGGCTTCTCGAGCGAGATCGGCATCTGCGCCATCCGCAGGATCTCGCGCACCTCATCGACCGACATCTCGAGCTCCTCGGCGACCTCCTCCGGCCGCGGCTCGCGGCCGAGGCGCTGGACGAGCTGGCGCTCGATGTGCACGACCTTGTTGAGCTTCTCGACCATGTGCACCGGGATCCGGATCGTGCGCGCCTTGTCGGCGATCGCGCGCGTCACGGCCTGGCGTATCCACCACGTCGCGTACGTCGAGAACTTGAAGCCCTTGCGGTGGTCGAACTTCTCGACCGCGCGGATGAGGCCGAGCGACCCCTCCTGGATCAGGTCGAGGAAGGTGAGCCCGCGCCCGAGGTAGCCCTTCGCGATGGAAACGACGAGGCGCAGGTTCGCCTCGATCATGTGCTGTTTCGCGCGATCGTCTCCGCGCTCGATCCGCTTCGCGAGGGAGACCTCCTGGTCGGCCGTCAGGAGCGGCACCTTGCCGATCTCGCGGAGGTAGAGCCGCAGGGAGTCGAGGGACGGCTCGACCGTGAGGTCGAGCTTCGGTGCGGTCACGACCTCCTCGGGAGGCACGATCGGCTGCTCGTGGGGCAGTGCCTTGTGCTGCTCTCCCTCGACGAGCTCGATCGAGTGATCGATGAGGTATGTCGTGAAGTCCTCCAGCTGCTCCTTGGTGAGATCGACGTCCTCGACGGACTTGACGATCTCGTCGTACGTCAGGAACCCCTTCTCCTGCCCTTGCTCGACGAGCTTGTGCAGCTCCTCGATCTCCGGAAGAGCGGTTTCGACCGAGAGCATGGACCCCTTCTTTCTTCCTGGCGGTTGACGGAAGACAGACCCTCGAACGCAACGAGCCGGATCACGGTTCCGGCCCCGACCACGCGCCGGCGCATCGTATACACGGGATCCAGCCTTTGGGTAGGGCAAATTCTCGATCATCGATCAAACGGAGGGCCGGACGCGCAGCTCGCCGACGTGCTCGCCGAGGCTGTTCGTCACCGGGCTCTCGACGAGAGGGCCCGGATCGATCCCGAGCGCCGCGAGCACGTGGGCGAGCGCCGGCTGGATGGCGCGGAACGCGCCGTCGACGACCTTCAGCGCCAGCCCGAGGCCGTCCGCCGAGCCGGCGCAGTAGAGGCCCTCGGCACCGCCCTTCGCGATCCACCCGTCGAGGGCGCGGATCATCAGCGCGTCCGTCGCGACCGGACCTCGTAGGAGATCCGGGTGCGCACGCATCGCGCGCACGACGCGCTCGCCGCCGTCGAGCGAGGCTAGCCGCGTGAAGCAGTGAGCGGCGCGCTCGAGCGGCAGCGCGAAGGTCGGCACGCCGCACCCGTCCACCCCGACGACCAGTGACGACGGCTCCACCTCGGCCGCCTCCGCGACCTCGCGCAGCATCGCCTGCTGGCAGGCATGCTCGAGCAGGCGGTACCCGGGCGTGGGCCAGTCGCGCGCGCGGCACAGCGCAAGGAAGCCGGCGTGCTTCCCGGAGCAGTTGTGCTCGATCGGGGTCGGCGCCCCGCCGCACTCGAGCTCGTCCTCGACGGCAGGCGCATCCGAGAGGAGCCGACGGACAACCGCGAGCTGCTCCGGTGCGGCGAGGTGCGACGCGCAGGCGAGCGCGATCTCCTCGTCGTCGAGGTCCGGCCGCGCACGCACCACGGGGAGCGCCTGGATCGGCTTTGCCGACGAGCGAAGGAAGGTGACGAGCGAGGCATCGCCGGCGGAGAGCTCGATCCGCCCGTCCCGGACGGCCACCGCGTGCACGACGTGGTGCGCCTCGACGACCTCGCCGCGGGTCACCTCGACGACGATCGGCTCCACGGCCGCGAGCCTAGATGATTGATCATCTCGACGAACATCCGAATCTCTACGCTTCGTCCATGCCGGAGCTGCCCGAGGTCGAGGCCTGGGTGCGGGAGCTCGATACGCTCGTCTCCCGCGCGCCGATCGAGATCGCGCGGCCGGGCCACGTCGCGACCCTGAAGACGTTCGACCCGCCGCCCTCCGCGCTCGCCGGCCGCACGTTCGAGGGAGCGCGGCGGCGCGGGAAGAACCTCCTCTTCCCGACGGCCGACGGCGAGCTCGTCCTGCGCGTCCACCTGATGAGCGCGGGCCGGCTGCGCTACGTCCCCGTGGGGAAGAAGGCTCCCGCCAAGCCGATGTTCCAGGTGCGCTTCGCAGACGGCGGCGAGCTCGACCTCACCGAGGGCGGGAAGACGAAGCGTGCGGGCGTCTGGCTCGTCACCGCCGACTGCCTCGACGCCGAGCTGGGGCACCTCGGGCCCGACGCACTGGACG
>Ga0157377_10000721_pt1 | contig 13683 bp, 9 predicted proteins | sample M55metaG_FD_121116 | JGI IMG/M metagenome (GOLD analysis project Ga0157377, IMG submission 121116) | Miscanthus rhizosphere microbial communities from Kellogg Biological Station, Michigan, USA - M5-5 metaG | ecosystem: Host-associated > Plants > Roots > Rhizosphere > Soil | place: USA: Michigan...
AACTTCTTCTGGGTCTATTTCTTCTGCGGGATCACCATCCTGATCTCCTGGCGGCTGGTGCAGTCGTCCGTCGGGCGCGCTTTCCTCGCCGTCCGTGAAGACCAGATCGCCGCCGAGGCGATGGGGGTCAACACCACCCGCTACAAGGTGAAGGCCTTCATGATCGGCTCCTTCCTGGCGGGCGTGGCGGGCGGGTTGTACGCGCACTACATGATGTATCTCAACCCGACCATGTTCATGTTCGTGAAGTCCTTCGAGGTGGTGGCCATGGTGGTCCTCGGCGGGCTGGGATCGATCTCCGGCTCGATCATCGCCGCGATCATCCTGACCTTCCTCCCCGAGGGGCTGCGGCAGGCGAAGGACATCCTGCACATGACCAAGGACCCGCGCATGGTCATCTACTCGCTGATGCTGATCATCCTCATGCTCACCCGGCCGCAGGGACTCCTCGGGCGGCGCGAGCTGTGGCAGGTGTTGCCCAAGCGCAAGGGGAACGCGCCGAAGAGGGAGGAGGAGGGGCCCGAGTAATGCCGCTCCTCGAAGCCCGCAACGTCACCATCCGCTTCGGCGGCCTCACCGCGGTGAGCGACTTCAACCTCGCGCTCGAGCCGCACGAGCTGGTCGGCCTGATCGGCCCGAACGGCGCCGGCAAGACCACCATGTTCAACATGCTGACCGGCGTCTATTCGCCGACCGAGGGCCAGATCTTCGTCAGCGGCAAGCCGACCGCGGGGTGCAAGCCGTACGACATCACCGCGCTCGGCGTGGCCCGCACCTTCCAGAACATCCGCCTCTTCAAGGAGCTGACGGTCCTCGACAACGTGAAGATCGGCGGCCACATCCACTACAAGTACTCCGGCACCTCCGCGGTACTGCACACCAACCGCTTCCACGCGGCGGAAGCCGTCGCCGAGCAGGAGGCCATCAAGCTGCTCGAGATCTTCAACCTGCACGGCCGCGCGGACGACTACGCGAAGAATCTGCCGTACGGCGACCAAAGACGATTGGAGATCGCGCGCGCGCTCGCCGCGCGGCCCAAGCTTTTGTTGCTGGATGAGCCGGCGGCGGGGCTGAACGATCGCGAGACGCTCGACCTGATGCAGACGATTCACGACGTGCGCGACAAGTTCGACATCGCCATCCTCCTCATCGAGCACAACATGGAGCTGGTGATGGGGATCTGCGAGCGGATCGTCGTCCTCAACTTCGGCAAAACGATTGCTCAGGGGACGCCCGAGCAGGTCCGCAGCAATCCCGTGGTGATCGAGGCCTACCTCGGCGAGCCGGCGGAGAACGTCGAGGCATGACGGCGCTGCTGGCGGTGCACGACATCGAAGTCGGCTACGGCGCGATCACCGCGCTGCACGGAATCAGCATCGACGTGGAGCGCGGCGAGATCGTCACCCTGATCGGCGCGAACGGCGCGGGGAAGACCACCACGCTGCGCACCATCTCCGGGCTGCTCAAGCCGAAGCGCGGCGGCGTGACCTTCGACGGCAAGGAGATCACCGGCGTGAAGCCGCACGTGATCACCGCGCGCGGCGTCTCGCACGTCCCCGAGGGGCGCGGCATCTTCGCCAACCTGACCGTGAGCGACAACCTGGAGCTCGGCGCCTACCTGCGCAAGGACAAGATCCAGCAGCACGAGTACGACCGCGTCTTCACCCTCTTCCCGGTGCTGAAGGAGCGGATCAAGCAGAACGCCGGCACGCTCTCCGGCGGCGAGCAGCAGATGCTGGCCATCGCGCGCGCGCTGATGTCGAAGCCGCAGCTGCTGTTGCTCGACGAGCCGTCGCTGGGCCTGGCCCCGCAGCTGGTGCAGACCATCTTCCGCGTGATCAAGGAGATCAACGCGGAAGGCACGACCATCCTCCTGGTCGAGCAGAACGCGCACATGGCCCTGGTCACCGCCCACCGCGGCTACGTGATGGAGACCGGAAGGATCGTGCTGCACGATTCGACGAAGGCGCTGCTGGCGAGCGACCGGATCAAGAAGGCGTATCTGGGCGGCTGACGCCGCGGTTGCGGGGTAGCGAGGTCTCGGGGTCTCGTAGCGCTTGAGGTTGCGAGGTTGCGAAGTTGCGAGGTATCGCAGCGCCCAAGGCTGACAGGACGCTCGCGCCTCGCAGCGCTTGAGGTTGCGAGGTTGCGAAGTTGCGGGGTCGCGCAGCGCCCAAGGCTGACAGGACGCTCGCGCCTCGCAGCGCTTGAGGTTGCGAGGTAGCGAGGTCTCGAGGTATCGCAGCGCCCAAGGCTGACAGGACGCTCGCGCCTCGTAGCGCTTGAGGTTGCGAGGTTGCGAAGTTGCGAGGTATCGCAGCGCCCAAGGCTGACAGGACGCTCGCGCCTCGCAGCGCTTGAGGTTGCGAGGTAGCGAGGTCTCGAGGTATCGCAGCGCCCAAGGCTGACAGGACGCTCGCGCCTCAGCCTTTGGCGCTGCGAGACCCCGAGACCTCGCTACCCCGCAACCCCGATTGCCGGTCTCCCGGTGCCCGCGCCTCAGCCTTTGGCGCTGCGATACCGCGCAACCTCGCAACTCCGCAACCTCGCCCCCCGAGACCCCGAGACCCCGCAACCCCTCCGTTATACACTGCCGGCCTCATGAGCAAGCTTTTCGCGCGTAAGCCCCTCGAGCTCCTCCTCGACGAGCTGAAAGGCGAGCACCGGCTGCGCCGGGTTCTCGGCCCTGTCCAGCTCACTTCACTCGGCATCGGCGCGATCATCGGCGCCGGGATCTTCGTCGCCACCGGCGCGGCGGCGCACAACGTCGGCGGTCCGGCGCTCATGGTGTCGTACACCGTCGCCGGCATCACCTGCGTCTTCGCCGCGCTCTGCTACGCGGAGTTCGCCTCGATGGTCCCCGTGGCCGGGTCGGCGTACACGTACGCCTACGCCACCCTCGGCGAGCTCTTCGCCTGGATCATCGGCTGGGACCTGGTGCTGGAGTACGCCGTCGGCAGCGCCACGGTGGCCACCGGGTGGTCGGGCTACTTCCAGAACGTGCTGGCGAAGATCGGCATCGTCCTGCCGGCCACGCTGCGATCGTCGCCGTGGGCCTACGACGCGGCGGCGGGACACTTCGTCGCTACCGGCTCGATCGTCAACCTGCCCGCCGTGGTGATCGTCACCATCGTGACCATGATCCTGGTGAAGGGCATCCAGGAGAGCGCCTCGTTCAACGCGGCGATGGTGATGATCAAGGTCGCCGCGGTGATCTTCGTCATCGGCGTCGGCGTCTTCTACATCGACACGGCGAACTGGCACCCCTTCGCGCCGTACGGCTGGACCGGTATCAACTTCTTCGGCAAGCACGTGGCGGGGCAGGCGGACGCCGGAGGGTCGCCGCTCGGCATGCTGGCCGGCGCCTCCATCATCTTCTTCGCCTACATCGGCTTCGACTCCGTCTCCACGCACACCGAGGAGGCGAAGAACCCGCAGCGCGACGTGCCGATCGGCATCGTCGTCTCGCTGATCATCTGCACCATCCTCTACATCCTGGTGGTCGCCGTGCTGACCGGGATGGTGAAGTACAACCAGCTCGACGTGAACGCGCCGGTCAGCCTGGCCTTCAAGTCGCGCGGCATCGGCTGGGCCGAGGGGATCATCGCCGTGGCCGGCGTGGCCGGCATCACCTCGGTCATGCTGGTGATGATGCTCTCCGGCCCGCGCGTCTTCCTGGCCATGGCCCGCGACGGCCTGGTGCCGAAGAACTTCTTCGCCGACGTCCACCCGAAGTTCCGCACGCCGTGGAAGTCGACCATCCTCACCGGGCTGTTCGTGGCCACGCTTTCGGGATTCCTGCCGATCGACGCGCTGCTGCACCTCACCAACATCGGCACGCTGCTGGCCTTCGTCATCGTCTGCACCGCGGTGCTGATCATGCGCAAGAAGTACCCGAACGCCGAGCGGCCGTTCCGCTGCCCGTGGGTGCCGTTCATCCCGGTGATGGGCGTGCTGACCTGCCTGATGCTGATGTTCTCGCTGCCGTCGGCGAACTGGTGGCGGCTCATCGCCTGGCTGCTGCTGGGCTTCATCATCTATTTCGCCTACGGGCGCAAGCACAGCGTGATGGCGCAGCACACCATGTCCGAGATCGCCAGGCATGGGGCCGCCGGCGCCTACACCTCCAAGCCCGAATAGCGCGCACTCCCTTTGCAAGAGGGACTTCCGAAAAAGGAGGTCCCTCATGCAGTCATTGAAAGCGACCAGCCTCGCCACGCTGATCCTCTTCGCAGCCGCCGCGGCGATTGCGCAGACCAACACGGCCGATCTCGACCAGGCGAAGGCAGCGCTCGCCGCGGCCGAGGCGGCGGGTGCACCGGCGTACGCGAAGACGCTGTACGACGACGCGGCGTACCGCGTCCGCTTCGCGCAGGAAAACTGGGGCGGCAAGCAGCAGAACGCGGCGTCGATGCGCGCCATCGAAGCCATTTCCGAGGCCCGCGCCGCCGCGGCCAAGGCGCGCTGGCTGGGCACCAACTCCGCCATCCGCACGCTGCAGGAAGACATCACCCGCTTCGGCGGGGCGTCGACCGTGACGCTGCGCGACGAGCCGCCGTCGCAGCCGATCGACCGCGGCTCGACCACGAAAGACCGCATCGCCACGGCGCAGAGCGCCATCGACCAGGCCCGCGCCGCCGGCGCGGAGCAGACCGTCGCCGACAACGACCTGAAGACCGCCGAGGCCTACCTCGGCAGCGCGCGCGGCGTGGCGCGCGGCAAGAACAGCGACGTGGCCGACCACCTCGCCTTCCGCTCGGAGATGATCGCGCGACGCGCGTATTACATCGCGCGGCTCGGCGAGTCGACGCGCTCGCTGCCGGAGATCCAGCTGCAGCGCACGCGCCTGGCGCAGACCGCCAGCGAGCGAAGCGCCGCCGCCGAGCGCGCGCAGCGCGAGGAAGCGGAGCGCCGCGCCGCCGAGCTGCAGCGCCAGCTCTCCGCCGAGCAGGCCAACCGCGAGTCCCAGGCTGCGGAAGTGGAGCGGCTGCGCCAGCAGATCGACGCCAGCCGCCGCGCCGCCGACGAGCGCCGCACCTCCGACCGCGCCGCGCGCATCGATGCCGAGCGCCGCGTCGACGAGGCCTTCCGCGCCTACCAGACCGCCATCGCCTCGGCGTCGTCGACCGCCGCGGACATCGACGCCGCGCGCCGCGCGCTCGAGGACGCGCAGATCTCGCTCCGCGCCGCGCAGGAGCGCGAGAGCCTCGGCCAGGCGGGGATGGAGGCGGAGATCAGCCGCCTGCGCAGCGACCTGGAGGCCGCGCGCCAGCAGAACACCATGGCCGCGCCGGTGCTCTCCGAGCGCCAGGCCGACCTGCTCAGCCGCCAGCAGCAGTTCGAGCAGCTCCGCCGCGAGCGCGAGGAAGCGTCCGCGCGCCGCGCCGAGGCCGAGCGGCAGCAGACCGAGGCGATCGCCGCGGCGATGACCGCGCGAACCGATCGCGAGGCGCGCGCCGCCGCGCTGGCGCAGCAGGCCGAGGAAGCGCGCCGCCAGGCGCTCGAGGCGCAGCAGCAGGCGACGCAGGCCACCCAGGCGGCGCAGGAAGCTACCGCCGCCGCGCAGGCCGCGACCGCGGAGCTGGAGAAGGCGCGCAAGGAATCCGCCGAGCGCGAAGCCGCCGCGACGGCGCAGGCCGCCGAACAGCAGCGCCTGGCCGCCGAGCGCGAGGCGGCGTCGCGCGCGGAGCTGGAGCGCGTCCGCCAGGAAGCGGCGTCGCAGGCCGCGCAGCACGAGGCCGAGACCCGGCGCCTGCAGATGGAGAACGCGCTGGCGCGCATCGCCGCCACCAGGCGCGAGGCGCGCGGCTTCGTCGTCACGCTGTCGTCCGGCGTCTTCTTCGACACCGGCAAGAGCGCGCTGAAGAAAGGCGCGCAGGCCACGCTGACCCGCATCGCCGAGCAGCTCAAGACCGACGACAGCATCAAGGTCACGGTCGAAGGCCACACCGACAGCACCGGCAGCAACGCCACCAATCAGACGCTCTCGGAGAAGCGCGCGCAGGCCGTCCGCGACTTCCTGGTCGGCGCCGGCGTGCCCGCCGGCCAGATCAGCGCCGTCGGCCGCGGCGAGGAGCAGCCCATCGCCACGAACAACACCGCGGCGGGACGGCAGCAGAATCGAAGGGTGGAACTGGTGATCGCACAGTAGTTAGCGAGCAGCAAGCAGCGAGCAGCGAGCAGGCACCCCCGCTCGCTGCTCGCTGCAACCTGCTCGCTACTCCGCCGGTTCCACGTGCCCCCGATGGCACGTCCCGCAATTGATGAACCTCTGCTTCGACGGGTTCTCCAGCTCCTTCATCTCGTGCAGCGCGCCGTTGATGGCGCGGTGCATGGCGGCCATCTCGCGCGCGGCGCGCTTGGGACGCTTCTCGTCGCTGGAGAAGTCCTTCTCCACGTGGCAGTGCGTGCAGCCGACGCCGAGCGCCTTCGCGTAGCCGCCGTTCATGATGCCGATGAACCGCGCCGCGGGCGTCGGCTTCAGCGATTCGATGCGGATGTCCATGAAGACCTGCTCGGCCGGTTCGTTCTCGTGTCCGGCGATCGCCTTCAGCTCCTGCGCGGCGAGTGCGTCGTTCTTCTGCTGAGTCGCCGCCTTTTGAGGCGGCGTGGGATCGGCCGCCGGGTCGATCTTGCCCCGGTGGCAGGTGGAGCAGTTGATGGAGCGGTCGTCCTTCGGCTGCTCGAGCTCTTTCATCTCCGCCAGCCGCTGGTTGATCATCCGGTGGATGGCGGCCATCTCGCGCGCGGCGCGCTTGGGGCGCTTGTCGTCGCTGGCGAAGTCGGTCTCGAGATGGCAGTGCATGCAGGTCACGCCGAGGGCGCGGGCGAAGCCCTTGTTCATGATGGTGAGGAACTGCCGCGCCGGGACTTCCTTCATCCCTTCGACGCGGAGGTTCTTGAAGACCTGCCCGGCCGGCTCGTTTTCATGGCCCTCGATCGACTTCAGCACCTGCGCCACGAGGCGGTCGTTGGTCTGCTGGACGGTGGGTTCGGCGGTGGCGAGGAGGAGCGCGAGCGCGACGATCATCGGGAGATACTAACTTCACCATCAGGGCCGCGTCTAAGCTGGCGTAAACGGAGGGAAAACATGCGACGACTCCTCATCATCCTGGCCATCGCGGCCCTGGCGCTCCCGGCCTTCGCCAGCCGCAACCGCTACGGCATGCACGGCCTCTCGGTCTCCACCGGGGACGACGACGGCCCGATCACCGACTGCAGCCAGATCCGCGTCACCTACGACGACCGCGCGGTGCCGATGGTCTCCGACGACCTCAACGTCGGCTCGCCGAAGACGCTGCGCGTGCGCAGCGACCGCAACGGCGGCATCTACGTCACCGGCGGCACCGGCGGCTACGCGGTGAAGGTCTGCAAGGCCTCGGCGTTCAGCGATCCGCGCGACATCCGGGTCAGCTGGAACGGCGGCGAGCTCAGCGCCGAGCGCAGCGACTCGAACACCAGCATCGTCTACTTCATCGTCAGCGCGCCGCGCGGCGCGTCGCTCGACCTCAGCGCCAGCAACGGCGCCATCACCGTCGACAACTTCGACGGCAACGTGGTGGCCCGCGCGCAGAACGGGCCGATCTCCGCGAAGGACTCCTCCGGCACGCTGGACATGTCGACGGTCAACGGCCCGATCTCCTTCGCCGGCGACTCCGGCACGGTCAAGCTCCGCGCGCAGAACGGGCCGGTCTCGGTCAAGCTGCGCGGCAACTCCTGGAACGGCGGCTCGCTCGACGCCGAGACGCAGAACGGCCCGCTGACCCTCAAGCTCCCGCGCGGCTACCGCTCCGGCGTGGTGGTGGCCTCCGACGGCCACGGCCCCATCTCCTGCCGCGCCGAGGCCTGCCGCGACGTCCGCCGCTTCGACGACGACGGCGACGAGTACCGCCCGCGCCGCATCGAGCTCGGCTCCGGCACCCCCGTCGTGACGCTGAGCACGAATAACGGGCCGGTGGCGGTGAAGGAGGATTGAGCCGGACGGGATGACAGGATGACGGCATGACGGGATGACAGGCGGCGGGTAGGTCATCCCGTCCTGTCCTCCCGTTAACGCTGAGCGCGAATAACGGCCGGACGGGATGACGGCATGACGGGATGACAGGACGGCGGGTAGGTCATCCCGTCATCCCGTCGTCCTTACATGCTGTCCTTCCCGTGGTGACGGTGAGCACGACAGGACGGCGGGCAGGTCATCCCGTCATCCCGTCGTCCTTACATCCCGTCCTTCCCGTTACACTTCTGCGCACTTGTCCCAGCGCAGAACGCTCCTGACGGTTTTGGGCCTGACCTTTGGTCTGGCCGTGACGGTCGGCAACGTCATTGGCGCCGGCATCCTGCGGACGCCCGGCGACATCGCTTCCGAGCTTCCCACCTTCTGGCCGTTTCTCTCGGTGTGGATCATCGGCGGGCTCTACGCGCTCCTCGGCGCGAACGCGCTGGCGGAGCTGGGGACGCGCGTGCCGCGCTCCGGCGGGCAGTACGTCTTCGTCCGTGAAGCGCTCGGCGACTATGCCGGCCTGGTGGTCGGCTGGACCGACTGGGTCTCGACCTGCGGCACCACGGCGGCGGTCTCCATCGTCATCGGCGAGTACGCGCTGGTGCTCTTCCCCGGCCTGCGGGCGGTGGAGGCGGTGGCCCTCGGCTGCATCGCCGCGCTGACGCTGGTGCAGTGGGCGGGTGTGCGGTGGGGCGGGGTGGCGCAGGACATCACCAGCTTCCTCAAGGCGCTGGCGTTCCTCTTCCTGATCGCGGCCTGCTTCTGGCTCGGCGCGCGCAACCCCGCGGCGCCGTCCATCGTGCCGCTGCGCGAGGGCTCGCTGCTGCTGGCGTACATCCTGGCGCTGCAGGCCGTGATCTACACCTACGACGGCTGGACGGCGGTCCTCTACTTCGGCGAAGAGGTGAAGGACCCACGGAAGAACATCCCGCGCTCGATGTTCGGCGGCGTCGGCAGCGTGATCCTGATCTACCTGCTGCTCAACATCGCCTTCCTGCGCGTGGTGCCGCTGGGGAGCCTGGCCGGACAGAAGCTCGCGGCCGGCGTGGTGGCGCAGCACCTCTTCGGGCCGTACGGCGACAGCGTCCTCCGCTCGCTGACCATCATCGCCCTGCTCAGCGCGCTCAACTCGAACGTGCTGATGGCGCCGCGCGTGCTGTTCGCCATGAGCCGCGACGGCCTTTTCTGGCGCGGCGCGACGGAGGTGAACAAGGGCGGGACGCCCGACGTGGCGCTGCTGTTCAGCAGCCTGCTGGCGGCGGTGTTCGTCGTCTCCGGCCGCTTCGAGCAGGTCATCGCGGTTCTGGCGTTCTTCTTCGTCGCGAACTATGCCTTGTCATTCCTATCGCTCTTCGTGATGCGCCACCGGCGCATCGGCGGCGATGTCTATCGCGCCAAGGGCCATCCCTACACCACCGCCCTGGCCCTCCTCGCCTCGGTCGCCTTCCTGGCCGGCGCGGTGGTCAGCGACACGCGCAATTCGATCTACGCCCTGGTCGTTTTCGCCCTGACCATTCCTGTATATCTTCTGGTGAAACGGCGATGACCGACTACCGCTTCGACACCGACCTGGCGCGCGCCGCCACGCTGCCGTCGCGCTACTACTTCGACCCCGCGGTGCTGGCCGGCGAGCAGCGCAACGTCTTCGCCCGCACCTGGCAGCTGGCCGGGCGGGCGGAGCAGGTGCGCGAGGCGGGCAGCTATTTCACCGCCTCGATCGGCGGCGAGCCGCTGCTGGTGGTGCGCGGCGCCGACGGCGAGCTGCGCGCCATGTCCAACGTCTGCCGCCACCGCGCCGGCCCGGTGGCGAAAGGGGAGGGGAAGCGCCCCGTCCTCCAGTGCGGCTACCACGGCTGGACCTACGGCCTCGACGGGCGCCTGCTCAAGACCCCGGAGATGCACGGCATCGAGTGCTTCGACCAGCGCGAGATGGCGCTGCCGGAGTTCCGCGTCGAGGTCTGGAACGAGCTGGTCTTCGTCAATCTCAATCGCGACGCCCCGCCGCTGCGCGACTTCCTCGGCGACCTCGGCGAGAAGCTCGACCGCCGCGGCTACGCCGGCTATCGCCTCGCCGCGCGCAAGGAGTGGTTCCTCGACTGCAACTGGAAGGTCTACGTCGACAACTACCTCGAGGGCTACCACATCCCCATCGTCCATCCCGGCCTCTTCCGCGAGATCGACTACCCGAGGTACCGCACCGAGACGCGAAACAACTTCTCGATCCAGCATGCGCCGCTGAAGAAGCCGGAGCGGATCCGCGTGGAGTCGAAGGACGACGAGGCGGAGTACTTCTGGGTCTATCCCAACCTGATGCTCAACGTCTATCCCGACAACTTCTCCACCAACCTCATCGTCCCGCTCGGCCCCGGGCGGACCCTGACGCTGTTCGAGTGGTACTTCCGCGATCCCGGCGATCCCGCGGTGAAGGACACCGTCGCCTTCAGCGACGAGATCCAGCTGGAGGACATCGAGATCTGCGAGGCGGTGCAGCGCGGGCTGGCGTCGTCGACGTACAGCTCGGGCCGCTACTCGCCGGCGCGCGAGAACGGCGTGCATCACTTCCACCAGCTGTACGCCGAATCGATGAGCATCGCGACGGTTTAGCGCAAACCTTCTACCTAACCTTTCGTATATCGTTCGCGTCGAAATCCGTTTGAGGAGACCTCATGCGCCCAGTGAAAATGAGCATTGCCATCCTGCTGATGGCGGCCGTGGCCTTGGCCGCGACGCCGGCAGCACAGAAACCGGCCGCGGTGAAAGTGCCGCAGGTCGACATCCCCTACAAGCAGTTCAAGTTGAAGAACGGTCTGACCCTGGTGGTCCATGAGGACCACAAGGCGCCGATCGTGGCCGTCAACATCTGGTACCACGTCGGCTCGAAGAACGAGCCGCACGGCCGGAGCGGGTTCGCCCACCTCTTCGAGCACCTGATGTTCAACGGCAGCGAGAACTTCAACACCGATTACTTCAAGGCGCTGGAAAAGGTCGGCGCCACCGACCTGAACGGCACCACCAACGAAGACCGCACCAACTACTTCCAGAACGTGCCGGTCTCCGCGCTCGACATGGTGCTCTGGCTGGAGTCCGACCGCATGGGTCACCTGGTCGGCGCCATCAACAAGGAGAGGCTCGACGAGCAGCGCGGCGTGGTCCAGAACGAAAAGCGGCAGGGCGACAACGAGCCCTACGCCATCAGCGAAGACCTGGTGACCAACGCCGTATGGCCGGCCTCGCATCCGTACGCGCACACCGTCATCGGCTCGATGGAGGACCTCAACGCCGCCGCGCTCGACGACGTGAAGGAGTGGTTCAAGACCTACTACGGTCCGTCGAACGCCGTGCTGGTGGTGGCCGGCGACATCGACGCCGAGACCGCGCGGCAGAAGGTGGAGAAGTACTTCGGCGACATCCCGCCGGGCCCGCCGGTGGCGCACTTCCAGTCGTGGGTGGCCAAGCGCACCGGCTCGCAGCGGCAGGTAGCACAGGATCGCGTCCCGCAGGCGCGTCTCTACAAGGTCTGGAACGTCCCGGGGATGGGCACCGCCGACGGCGCCTACCTCGACCTCCTCTCCGCCATCCTGGCCAGCAACAAGGCCTCGCGCCTCTACAAGCGCCTGGTCTACGACGATCAGAGCGCCACGGCGGTCACCGCCTTCCTCGACGCGCGCGAGATCGGCAGCCTGATGTACGTCACCGCCACGGCCAAGCCGGGCGACGACCTCACCAAGGTGGAGAAGGCGGTCAATGAAGAGCTGACGCGGCTGCTGAAGGACGGGCCGTCGCAGGCGGAGCTCGACCGCATCCGCACCGCGTGGTTCGCGCGCTTCGTGCGCGGCGCCGAGCGGATCGGCGGCTTCGGCGGCAAGTCCGACATCCTGGCGCAGAACGCCGTCTACGGCGGCAGCCCCGACGCCTACAAGAAGACGCTGCAGTGGGTGGCCAACGCCACCCCCGCCGACATCAAGCGCGTCGCCAACCAGTGGCTCGGCGACGGCGTGTACACCCTGGAGATCCTGCCGTACGCCAACCTCGCCGCGGAGGCGAACGGCGCCGACCGCAAGAAGATGCCGGAGCCGGGCGAGCCGCCCGCGCCGAAGTTCCCCGAGCTGAAGAAAGCGAAGCTTTCCAACGGCTTGAACGTGATCGTGGCCGAGCGGCACGCCGTGCCGGTGGTCAACTTCGCCATGCTCTTCGACGCCGGCTACGCCTCCGACCTGGGAGCCAACCCCGGCACCGCGTCGCTGGCGATGCGGACCATGGAAGACGGCACCGCCACCCGCAATGCCATCGATCTGAGTACGGAACTGGCCAGCCTCGGCGCCAACCTCGCCACCGGCTCGAACATCGACATGTCGTTCGTCAACGTCTCGGCGCTGAAGACCGAGCTCGATTCGACGCTGAAGGTCTACTCCGACGTCATCCTCCATCCCGCCTTCACCAGGTCCGACTTCGAGCGCCGGCAGAAGCTGCAGATCGCCAACATCCAGCGCGAGAAGGCCACGCCGATCCAGATGGGGCTGCGCGTCCTGCCGCGCCTGGTCTACGGCGGCTCGCACGCCTACAGCCTGCCCTTCACCGGCTCCGGCACCGAGCAGTCGGTGGCGAAGATCACCCGCGACGACCTCGTCAAGTTCCACCAGACGTGGTTCAAGCCGAACAACGCCACTCTCATCGTGGTCGGCGACACCACCCTGGCCGAGATCCAGCCGAAGCTCGAGGCGCTCTTCGCCTCGTGGAAGCCCGGCGACGTGCCGAAGAAGAACATCTCCAACGTTCCGTACAACGAGAAGCCGGTGGTCTACCTCATCGACAAGCCGGGCGCCGCGCAGTCGGTGATCTTCGCCGCCACCGTCGCCCCGCCGCGCGGCAACAAGGACGAGATCGCCATCCAGACCATGAACACGGTCCTGGGCGGCGCCTTCGTCTCGCGCCTCAACATGAACCTGCGCGAAGACAAGCACTGGTCTTACGGCGCCGGCAGCTTCCTGCCCAACGCCCGCGCCCAGCGCATCTTCATCTCCTACGCCCCGGTGCAGACCGACAAGACCAAGGAGTCGGTCAGCGAGATGGCCAAGGAGCTGCGCGAGATCACCAAGGACCGCATGATCACCGCCGACGAGATGGCCATGGCCAAGGGCAACATGACGCAGTCGCTGCCCGGCGAGTGGGAGACCTCCGGCGCCGTCTCGCAGTCGATCAGCGAGATGGTCTCCTTCGGCCTCCCCGCCGACTACTACGAGACCTTCGCCGGCAAGGTGAAGGCGGTGGTGCTCAACGACATGAACGCCGCGGCCTCCGAGATCGTCCGCCCCAACAACCTGGTGTGGGTCGTGGTCGGCGACCGCGCCAAGGTGGAGAAGGGCATCCGCGAGCTCAACGTGGGCGAGGTTCGCCTCATCGACGCGGACGGAAATCCGGTTCAGTAGACCGCGAAGCGAGCAGCGAGCAGCGAGCAGCGAGCAGGAGGTTTCGATCTCCTGCTCGCTGATGTGCGACAGCGAACAGCGAATAGCGAGCAAGAGGTTTCGATTTCCTGCTCGCTGCAGCCTGCAACCTGCTCGCTGATGTGCGACGGCGAACAGCGAATAGCGAGCAGGAGGTTTCGATTTCCTGCTCGCTGCAGCCTGCAACCTGCTCGCTGATGTGCGAGCAGCGAGCAGCGAGCAGCGAGCAAGAGGTTTCGA
>Ga0157377_10000725_pt1 | contig 13646 bp, 12 predicted proteins | sample M55metaG_FD_121116 | JGI IMG/M metagenome (GOLD analysis project Ga0157377, IMG submission 121116) | Miscanthus rhizosphere microbial communities from Kellogg Biological Station, Michigan, USA - M5-5 metaG | ecosystem: Host-associated > Plants > Roots > Rhizosphere > Soil | place: USA: Michigan...
AGGCGGTGCACCTGCACGCCTGGACGGGCCGGAGTCGCGTGCGCGTCGAGCGCCTCCACCGAGTCGAAGCGGGAGAACGTCACGAACGCGTGCACGCCGGTTCGCACGGGCAGCGCCGGGAAGTCGTTTTCGGCGTACTCCGTCCGGTAGCAGGCCAGCGCCCGAGGCACAGTGTCGGCGAACGAGTCGTCGAATTCCTCGTCGCGCAGGTGGATCGTCGCGAGAACGGCCGACGCCGGCGCGTGGACGGTGCCCACCGCGGGCCTTCCGGCCCGTGCCAAACGGAACCCGTGCACGGGCCGGAGCAGCAGCACGTCGTCGACGTCGATCATCGTGGCGTTCGCGGCCGCCGCATGCGCCTTCCAGACGGGTCCGGTGTAGAACGCGGTCAGCGCCGCCGCACGCGTCGAGATGTCGGGGAACGAGCGCAGCCACACGAACCGGTCCGGGCGGTCGAGGTCGCGGAACTGGCCGAGGATCGCCATGCCCTCGGCCTCCTGCGTCTCGACGAACTCGCGGTCGAACAGGTCGACCAGCACGTCCCGCTGGCCGGGCCGCAGCGTGTACTGCCGCAGTTCCAGGACCTCACCCATGGAGAGTCGACTCCAGCACCTCGGCCACCGACGTGCGGGCCAGCGCCCGGCGCAGATCGGCCTCGACGGCGTCGTAGACGGCCGACAGCGCCGGCCGGATCCCGTGCCCCACCGGGCATTGCAGGTTGGGCTCGCTGTGGTGCAGCGCGAACAGCGGATCCGGCGAGATCGCCTCGTACACGTCGAGGAGGGTGATCTCGGCCGGCGGCCGGGCCAGGCTCCAACCCGCCCCGGCGCCGCGCCGCACCCGCACCAGTCCGGCCCGCTCGAGCGAGCCGAGGCTGCGCCGCAGGATCACCGGATTCGTGTTGACGCTGGCGGCGACCTGCTCCGACGTCAGCCGGTCGGTGCCGCGTCGCTGCGCGAGCGCCAGCCACGCGAGCGCGTGGACCGCGATCGTGAGCCGGCTGTTCGCTGCCATAGTTGTAACAGTTTCTGTTACAACTAGGGGACCGTCAAGAGCCGACGGCGTAGCGCACGATCACGTTCTGCGAACCGGGATTCATCGACGCGTCGAGCAGGCGAAGCCCGGCCGGCACAGCGTCCGCGAACATCGGCGTCCCGCCGCCGACGACAACCCCGCCGATCATGACGTGCAGCTCGTCCACGAGCCCCGACGCCAGCAGCCCGCTCCACATGGTCCGGCTGCCGAACACGAGAATGTCGCCGCCCGGCTGCTTCTTCAGGTCCGCCACGTGGTCAACGGCGCCAGCGCGCCGCACGACAGACGTCCGGGACGCCAGCGGCGCGCCCGCATCCACGTTCAGCGAGTCGGAGACCACGACGATGCCGACGTCGCGGTAGCGCCGCGAGATCTCCCGGTTGTCCTCCGACGCGGTCGGATCGTCGGCGACCGACGGCCAGTACGAGATGAACCCCTCGTACGACGTGCGGCCCAGCAGCAGCGTGTCGGCCGACCGCATGTGCTCGACGTTGAAGCGGTCGAACGTCGGGTCCATCGGCATCACCATGATGTTGCCGCCCGGCCCGGTGTAGTAACCGTCCAGCGACATGATGTTGCAGACGATGAGCTTGCGCATGGCGTCTCTCCTTCGGCAGAAAGCGGTTCTGCAGGGTGAGAGTCACCGCGCGCCGGAAACTCATCGCGTCAGCCGGGAAGTTCCTCCGGCAGCCCGAAGGGCCCGTACCAGGCCGGGTCGAGGAAGGAGTTCAGCGCCGCGATCCGTCCGTCGCGCAGCGTCAGCACGTTGATCGCGCCGCGGGTGAACGCATCACGGTGCGCCGCGCGCTGGTAACAGGCCACCGCCAGTTGCGCATTCGATCCGACGGGCGTGAGCCGCCACGGCGTCGCGAACACGCGCTCGGCGAAGAAGCGACGGACGTCCGCCCGCCCGTCGAACCAGGCCGGCAGCGGCGGCATCGTGAAGATGACGTCGTCGGTGAGCAGGCCGAGCAGGGCGTCGACGTCGGCTGCCTCCCACGCCGTCACCAGCGCGTCGACAAGTTCGCGGGCCCCGCGCTCGCCGAGCGCGGCCACTTCGGCCTGCTGCGAGCGGGCCGGCACCCGCTGCTCGACGGCGGCGCGGGCCCGTTGCAGGGCGCTGTTGACCGCCGCCGGGGTGGTGTCGAGCATGCGCGCCACGTCGGCGGCCGGGAACTCCAGCACCTCCCGGAGGATCAGCACCGCGCGCTGGGTGGCCGGCAGGTGCTGAAGTGCCGCCACGAACGCCAACTCGACGCTCTCCCGCCGGATCAAGGTGGCAGCCGGATCGCCGTCGGGCCACGGTTCCAGCCAGATCGGCGTGGTCACCGGCTCGCCGAGGTCGTCGTCGGGCCGCCGGGCCGGGCCGTGCTCGGGCGAGAGCATCCGGCGCGGCCGCTGCCGCATCAGCCGCAGGCAGGCGTTGGTGCAGATCGTGTACAGCCAGGTGCGGGCCGAACTGCGGCCCTGGAACCCGGACCTCCCCCGCCAGGCGCCGAGCAGCGCCTCCTGCAGGGCGTCCTCGGCGTCGTGCACCGAACCCAGCAGCCGGTAACAGTGCGCCAGCAACTCGGGACGGTATGCCGCGACCAACCGGTCGTACTCGGCATTGGACAGCGACGTCACCGGTTCACCGTATGCGGTTCAACTGAGCCGTAGCAGTGCAGGTAGCGCGGTATTGCCCCGGAGTCTTAGGCTCCCCCCGGCGGAGTGCAATCCGGGAGGCCGTAGTGACCATCGTCGACGCCCACACGAGCGTGTGGGAGGTGCTGGCGGGTCGCGCTCCCGGCAAACCTACCGGACCTGCGGATCCCGGCCTGTGGCGGGCGGTCAGCGACCGGCTGAACCCCGCCCGCGCCCGGCCCCGGCTCCGCGACGGCCTCGAGGTGGCCGAACTGGTCAGCGCCCGCGGCTCGACCTACGTGATGCTGCGCTCGCCCGACCACCGCCACCCGTGCTACGTCCGGCTCACCCCGGAGGAGTGGGCGCTGGCCGAGTTGATGGACGGCGATCATTCGGTGGCCCGCCTGGTCGGCGAGTTCGCCCGCATCACCGGCCGGCTCGCCCCGGAGCAGGTCACCCGCGTCGTCGCCGACCTCGCCGGCAACCGCATGCTGGAGGAGCTTCCGCTCGACGCGTTCAAGCCGCTGGACTGCATCCGGCGAAAGCCGGCGATGCTGCGCCTCGGCGCCGGCCTGCTCGCCTTCGCCCGCGGCCGCAAGGTGGTCCTCGCCGGCATCGACCCGCTGGTGAGCGTGCTTTACATGCTCGGCGGCCGGCTGCTGTTCACGCGCGTCTTCGCCGCCCTGCTCGGGCTGCTCGCGCTGGCCGGCGCGGGCGCGTTCGCGCTGCTGTGGTTCCGGGCCGACCAGTCGATCTTTCTCACCGGAGACTCGTACCTGCTCGGCGCGATCGTTCTCGTCGTCCTCAACGTGGTGGCCCTGGCGTGCCACGAACTCGGGCACGCGCTCGCCGTCAAGCACGCCGGCCGCCGCGTCCCGGCCGCCGGTTTCCTCGTGTATTTCGGCATCCCGAGCGTGTTCATCGACACCACCGACGTGTGGATGGCCGGCCGGCGGGCCCGTATCGTCACCACGGCGGCCGGCCCCGCGACGGGGCTGGTGCTGGCCGGGTGCTCGTCGCTCGTCGCCGTGGCCGTTCCGCCGTTGGCGCCCTGGGCGTTCAAGCTCGCGTTCGCCTGGTACCTCAACGCGCTGTTCAACCTCAACCCGTTCCTGGCGCTGGACGGCTACTACCTGCTGATGGACTGGGTGGAGGTACCGAACCTGCGGGCCCGCGCGATGGCCTGGATCGGCGCCCGCCTGCGCCGCCGGCCGCCGCGCTTCGGCGAACTCGACCGGGAGGGACGCATCATCGCCCTCTACGGCATGCTCGCGATGGTCTGGATACTGATCGCCGTCAACATCTTCTGGCGGCTGTACGTCGACCGCATCGCCGGGCTGAGCACCGGGTTGTGGCACACCGGCTGGGCCGGCCGGCTGCTGTTGGCCGCGGTGGTCGCGCTTCTCGCGGCCCCGCTCGTGTACGTCCTGCTCGGTCGCCTGGGTCGGCGGTGGCGCGGCTGGCGGCGCAAGGCCGCCGAGGCGCACGTCCACCGGGATCTTCCGCACCGGCTCGACGCGCTGCGCGGCTCCGCGCTCGGCAGCCTGCACCCCGACGCCCTCGCCACGCTGGCCCGCGAGGCGCGCTGGCTGCGCCCCGTCGACGGTCGGCCGCTGATCGAGCGCGGCGTGGCGATGCCGCGGGTGTTCGTGGTGGTGGCCGGTGTCGCCGAGGCGCGCCGGCCGGGCGACCCGGGCGGCGTGATCCGGCAGCGGGTCGGGCCGGGCGGAGTCGTCGGGCTGGCGAACGTCATCACCGGCAACCCGTCCAGCCTGACCTGGTACGCGGTCGGCGCGACGCTGCTCGCGGTGCCCGCGCCGGTGCTCGTCGGCGCCGTCGGGCAGCTCCCGGCGCCGCCGCCGGCCGAGCTCGCCGAGCTCGAAGACCTGCTCGACGAGTCGCCGCAGTTCGCGACGCTGTCGGCGGAGGCCTACCTCGGCCTGACCTCGCGGGCCGTGCCGGTGCCGGTGCCGCCGGGCGGCGAGGTCGTGCTGCCGGGCCCGGCCGACGCGGTGCTCGTCGCGTCCGGAACGCTCACCCGGTACGACGGGTACGAGGTCAGGCGCGGCAACCTGCTCGGCCCGTTCGGCAACGACGAGCCGGGCGAGGCCGCGGTTGCCCGCACCCCGGCGCGGGTGTGGCTGCTGCCGGAGTTGGCGACGCTGACGCCGGTGCCCGGTTCCCAGTCGCCGGTGACGGGGGCCGGCGAGGCGCGGTCGAGTTCCACGTCCGGGCTGCACATGCCCGGCGGCTACCCGCCGCTGGCGGTGCCGCCCGGCCCGCCGCCGTCCGACATGGACCCCGAGGTCGACGGCCGGTTCGAGCGCGGCCTGTGGTGGCTGCTCCTGCTCTTCCTGCTGTTCGGGCTGCTGCTCAGCGGCGCCAACCTGTGGCCGGCGCCGGCCTGGGCGGAGATGCCGTCCGACCGCGCGATGCTCACCGTCACCGACGGTTCGGCCCGGGTGAGCGTCGGCGGAACGGAGACGCAACTCGACCGCGGTGCCGACCGCTACGTGGGCGCCGGCGACCGCATCGCCGTCGCGAACAAGTCGGTGGTGCGGCTCGTGTTCCGCGGCGGCGCGGTGTCAGTACTGTGTGCTGATACTTCGGTGACACTGGGTCAGCTGCTCAGCTCCGGGCACCCGATCCAGCCGACGGCGGTGGTGCGGATCAACACCGGCCGGCTGCTCGCCGACACCGAGAGTTCGTCGTCGGCGTTCCACCCCCTCTCGTTGCGGATCGACACCGACGCCGGCCCGTTGCTCACCGCCGGCGCCACTCGGTTGACGGCCGAGCCGCTAGCGGCGCTCGTCGCGTCCGGTTCGGTGTCGCTGAACGGCGCGAAGCTGCCGGCTTCGGGTCCGCCGCCCGCGTGCGGCGACGGCACGGCGCTGCCGGTCGGTGCCGACGCGAGCCGCGAGCCGCCGACGGTGGTCACCGACGCGCCCTCGTTGCCGTCGCTGTCGCCGACCGACTCGGCGTCCTCGTCCGCGGCGCCGGAGGAGCCGGGGACCACCCGCGGCCCCACCCGCCCGCCGGCGCAGCCGGGCACGACGCCCCCGGCCACGAGCCAGCCGACGCAGCCGGTGACTCCGACGCCGACACAGACGCAGCCGCCGACGTCGAGCCCGCCGCCGACGAGCCCGCCGCCGACGTCGCCCACGCGCACGCCGCCGACATCCCCGACCGATCCCGGCCCCGGATGATCCGTTCGGGCGGATTCCGATACGTCACCCCGTCGTGACCGAATCGCCGAGTGGACGAACCCTGCGGGGGGTCGACCCGGGACGCCGGTTCCAATTACGTTGGGGGCAATGCGTGGCGAAATGATCACTCAATGCTCGGGATGGCGGTCCTGTTCAGCTGCCATACCTGCCGGGGTTGACGGTCGTCTCGCAGCAACCGCGCCGCCGCTCGCTGCACCGCGAGCGGATCGGCCGGTTCCCAGCCGTACTCGGCCGGGCGGGCGAGCCAGCGCACCGTTCCAGCGGGCAACGGCGTGGGCGGCGCCGGAATCCAGGAGCCGCCCCGGTGCAGCACCACGCTCGGGTGCTCGGCCAGAGCCGGCAGGACGTGCGCGTCCGGGCGCACGAAGAACATCCATCGTTGCGACAGTGTTGATCTGCAGGGGCTGCTTGACCGCGGGCTCCGCTCCGCTGCGCCCGCTGGCAGCCCCGCCCGAGCCACCGCGATCGGGCCGCGGGCCTCCCGGGCCAGCTTCCAGCCGATCGGGCCGGCCACTTCGAGCACGTCGAAGGTGTGGCCGGTGGCGAGCAGGACGCCGTAGTTGGCGCGCTGCCACCACCCGGCGATGCGGGCGGGGTCCAGCGAGGCCGTGTTCTGCCAGTCCGGCAGTGCCGGGTGGCAGGTGAGCGTCGGGCAACCGATCTGGTCGCAGGCGAAGCGGTCGCCGCGCAGGCGGGCGCCGGGCACCACGGGCCAGCGATGATCGACGTACTGCTGGGCTGCTCGTTGCAGGCGATGTCGCTCGAAGGGTCGGGCGAGTCGGGTGTCCCGGAGCATTGGTTTGACCTCCCGGGTGACGGGGAATCGGGCCGAGCGTCACCTTCCGCGGATCCGCTCGTTTGATTGGGCAAGTTCTGCAACTTGCATCAATCAACGTAGGACGCAGCCACATACCCAACCGCACAGAACGTGCGATGTAACGCCAAAGGCATCGCCCGGCACCCATTCACCATTTCGGTGGAGGGCGGGTCGGGGGAGGGGATCGGACGTGGACGAGCTGCCTATCGGCCGCCGCGTGGCGTACTGGCGTACCCGTCGGAAGATGTCCCAGCAGGTCTTCGCGGACCGCCTCGGCAAGTCCAAGAGCTGGGTCGACAAGGTCGAGCGGGGCGTGCGCCGGCTCGACAAGTTCTCCGTCGTGTACGAGATCGCAGACGTCCTGCAACTGGACGTCCAACTGCTGCTGGGCAAGGACCCCCAGCGGCGGCCCGACAGCATCAACTGCATCGACCAGGTCGAGGTCGAGGAGATCCGGGCCGCGCTGGAGCGCTACGACCAGATCAGCGCCTACTTCCACGCGCCGCCGGAGCCGCCCGCTCTGCCGGAGATGCGCAAGGCCGTCGGGCACGCGTGGCTCACCTACCAGCACGCCAAGTACGGCGTCCTGGCCCGTGCCCTACCCAAGCTGCTCCGCGACGCGCAGGCCGCCGACACCGCCCTGGCCGGCAACGCGTCGTCGCCCGACGCGGCGCACCTGCTGGGCGAGGTGTACCAGATCGCGTCGTCGACGCTGCGCAAGCTCGGCGAGTGCGAACTCGCCTGGCTCGCCGCCGATCGGTCGATCGCTGTCGCGCAGCGCGCCGACGACCCGCTGCTCGCCGGCACCGCCACCTACCGGGTCGCGCTGGCCCTGCTCTCGATGGGCCGCGCCCGCCCGGCGCTGGAGGTCAACGTCAACATCGCCAACCGGCTGGCCACCGGCGACGGTGACGGCGCGTCCGAGCCCGAGCGCCAGAGCGTGTACGGCGCGCTTCTGCTGCAGGCGTCGATGGCCGCAGCGCGGATCGGCGACATGGCCACCGTCCGCGACCTGCTCGCCGGCGCGGAGGAGGCCGCCCGGATCATCGGCAGCGATCAGAACCACTACTGGACGTCGTTCGGCCCGACGAACGTCCAACTGCACCGGGTCGCCACGGCCGTGGAGATGGGCGAGGGGCGCCTCGCGATCGACGTCCACGAGTCGATGGACATCGAGGCGTTCGGCGCGCTCATGCCCGAACGCAGGGCACACCATTACCTCGATGTCGCCCGCGGATACGCTCTGGTTGGCGACGTGTCCAAGGCCAGTGAGATGCTGTTGGAGGGTGATCGTCTGGCACCCTCGGAGATCAGGTGCCGGCCGCTCGCCCGCGAGGTGCTCAGCGACATCCTGCGCCGCACCCGGGGTGCGCCACCGCCCCCGGTGGCGGAGTTGGCCGAACACATGGGAGTTGGAGTATGACGGCTGCCGCGGACAGTTCGCGGAAGCTGGTTCTCTACATCGTCGTCTGTGGTTCCCCCGCGTCGCGCGGCGTAGCCGAAGGGATACGGCTGGCCAAGGCCGACGGGTGGGAGGTATGCGTCATCGCCACCCCCGATGGCCTGAAGTTCATCGACGTGGCCTTCCTCGCCGGGCTCACCGGCCATCCGGTGCGGCACCACTACAGGTACCCGGGCGAGCCCGACGTGCTTCCGGCCGCCGACGCCATGCTGGTGGCGCCGGCCACCGTCAACACCGTCAACAAGTGGGCGGCCGGCATCGCCGACACGCTGGCGCTCGGGCTGATCGTCGAGGGCGTCGGGTTGGGCCTGCCGATCGTCGCCGTGCCGTTCACGAACGAGGCGATGGCCAAGCATCCGGCGTTCGGCCGCAGCATCGCTCTGCTCCGCGAGTGGGGCGTGTCGGTGCTGTTCGGCGAGGGTGAGGTCCCGGCGTTCCGGCCCGGCACCGGAGAGTCCCTTGTGGACATGTTCCCGTGGCGGCTCGCCATCGACGCGGTGAAGCAGCGGGCATGGCGATCCGAGAGCGCCGACCACTGGTAGCGTCGCCGCAATGACTGTTCTCGGCGACGTGGTGGCCCTTCTCGACGCCCGGTACCCGCCGTCCTGGGCCGAGTCGTGGGACCGCGTCGGGCTGGTGCTCGGCGAACCGTCGGCGGCCGTGGAAACCGTGCTGTTCGTGGTGGACTGCGTGCCGGAGACGGTCGAGGAGGCCGTCGCCGTCGGCGCGCAGCTGATCGTCGCGCACCATCCGCTGCTGCTGCGCGGCGTGTCGACGCTCGCGCCCACCACCTACAAGGGCCGCATCGTGCACCGGTTGATCCGCGCGGGCATCGGGCTGTTCACCGCGCACACCAACGCCGACGTGGCGGATCCCGGGGTCTCCGACGCGCTCGCCGCGCGGCTCGGGCTGCACGACGTCCGCCCGATCAGGCCGTCGCTCGACGATCCGCGGCGGGGCACGGGGCGCGTCGGCAAGCTGCCGTCGCCGGTGTCGGCCGCGGCGCTCGTCGAGCTTGCGGCCCGCGCGCTACCGCCGACCGCGTGGGGCGTCCGCGGCACCGGCGACGCCGACCGCGTGATCGAGACGGTGGCCGTGTGCGGCGGCGCGGGGGACCCGTACCTGGCCGACGCGACGCGGGCCGGCGCCGACGCGTACCTCACCGCCGACCTGCGCCACCACCCGGCGAGCGAGCACGTGTCCGACGGCGGCCCGGTGCTGCTGGACGCCGCGCACTGGGCCACCGAACGCCCGTGGCTGGACGCCGTCGCCGCCGAGGTGGCGGCCGCGCTGCCGGTGCGCACCGTCGTCTCGGACCTCGACACCGATCCCTGGACGCTACACGCGTCATCGACGTTAGGAGCCAGCGGTGAACGCTGACCCGGAGTCCCAGCGCCGGTTGCTGGACCTGCAGGCCCTGGACACCGCGCTGGCCCAGCTCGCGCACAGGCGGCGCACGCTGCCCGAGCACGCCGAGCTTTCGCGACTGGAGGCCGCGGTCGCCGCGCTGGCCGACGAACGGGCGAAGGCGCAGGTGGGCGTCGACGATCTGGACCGCGACATCGACCGGCTCGAACGCGACGTCGAGCAGGTGCGCGCCCGCGCCGACCGCGACAAGGTCCGATTGGACGCCGGCACCGGCCCGGCCAAGCAGCTCGAGGCGCTCCAGCACGAGGTCGAGACGCTGGCCCGGCGGCAGCGCGACCTGGAGGACGCCGAGCTGGAACTGATGGAGAAGCGGGAGGAGGCCGAGGCGGTGCTCACCGACGTGTCGGCCCGGCTGGACCGGACCCGCAGCCAGCAGTCCGAGGTGGAGCAGCGGCGCGACGAACTGCTCGCCGGCATCGCGAGGGACGAGGAGTTCCGCCGGGCCGGGCGCGAACCGCTCGCCGCCGACCTGCCGGCCGACCTGGTCAAGCTGTACGAGCAGATCCGCGAGCACACCGGTATGGGTGCGGCGCTGTTGCGCGCCGGCCGGTGTGAGGGCTGCCGGTTGGAGCTGTCCGGCAGCGAGAAGGCCCGGGTGCGGGCCGCGCCGCCGGACGAGGTGATCCGCTGCGACGAGTGCCGGCGGATCCTGGTGCGCACCAACGAGTCCGGGCTGTAGCGCCGGTGCGGGTCATCGTCGAGGCCGACGGCGGGTCGCGCGGCAATCCCGGGCCGGCCGGATACGGCGCCGTCGTGCTGGATCCGCAGACCGGTGCGGTGCTGGCCGAGCGGGCCGAGTCGATCGGCAGCGCCACCAACAACGTGGCCGAGTACGGCGGGCTGATCGCGGGCCTTTCCGCGGCAGCCGCGCTGGGCGCGACCGAGGTCGACGTGCGGATGGACTCGAAGCTCGTGGTCGAGCAGATGTCCGGCCGTTGGCAGATCAAGCACCAGGGGCTTCGGCCGCTGGCGGCGCAGGCCGCGGATCTGGTGCGCCGGTTCCGCACCGTGTCGTTCTCCTGGATACCGCGGGCGCAGAACAAGCGGGCGGATGCGTTGGCGAACAAGGCGATGGACGAGGCCGCGGGAATCGTCCGGCCCGCCCGTCGCGCCGTCGAGCCCGATGACGCGGAGGGCGAGCTACCCCGTCCGCCAGTGGCGGCGCCCGACTCGGCCGCGCGCCTGGCGGCGCGCAAGGCCGCCGAGGCGGCATTCGCGGCCACGGCGGCTCGCGGCGTGGGGGCACGCCAGGCCGTACCCGGGGTTTGGGAGCCGCCCACCGGGACGCCGTTGCGGCTGCTCCTGGTGCGCCACGGCGAGACGCAGTTCACCGCGCAGCGCCGGTACTCGGGGCGCGGCGACATCCCGCTCACCGAGCGCGGGCTGGCGCAGGCGGGCGCGGTGGCGCGCCGGCTGGCTGCGATCGGCCGGCCGATCGACGCCGTGGTGACCTCGCCGTTGGAACGCTGCGTGCGCACGGCGGAGATCGTGGCGGCGGGCGCCCCGATCGCAGTCGACGACGATCTCGTCGAGTGCGACTTCGGTGAATGGGAGGGGCTCACATTCGCCGACGTGCGGTCGCGCTGGCCGGACGAGGTGGCGGGCTGGCTCGCGTCGACGGCAACGGCACCGCCCGGCGGCGAGGCGCTGGACGCGGTCGCGGTCCGTGTTGAGCGGGCGGTGGCGCGGCTGCGGACCAACCAGCCGTCGGGCGTGGTTGTCGTGGTCAGCCACGTCTCGCCGATCAAGCTGGTGCTCCGCGACGCGCTCGACGCCGGCGCCGGGTTCCTGCACCGGTGCCACCTGGACCCGGCCGGACTGTCCACAGTCGACTTCTGGCCGGACGGCGCCGTCAGCGTGCGCGGCGTCAACGAGGTGGCGCATCTCGCGGCCTAATGCGGCCGGAATGCGCGCACCAGCAGCACGACGCCGACGACGACGGCGAACGTCACGATGACCCAGCGCAGGACGGCGTTCGGCAGCCGGCGCGCCAGGCGGGCGCCGCTGTAGCCGCCGACGATCGTGGCCGGTGCCACGATGGCCACGGCCAGCCAGTCGACCGGCCCGAACAGGCTGAAGACGACGACGGTGGCGAGGCCTACCGTCGTCGAAATGACGTTTTTCAATGCGTTGATCCGGGCCAGCGTGTCGGCGATGACGAGGCCCAGCCCGGCGACCATCATGACGCCCATCGCCGCGCCGAAGTAGCCGCCGTAGATCGCGGCGCCGAAGACCATGCCGTGCACGGCGAGGGCCCGGCGGCGGGGCGGCAGTTCGTGCGGATTGCCGACGACGGAACGCAGGCGATCCTGGAAGGCGAGCACGGCGGCCGCGCCGAGAATGAGGAACGGCACCACGACGTCGAACGCGCGGGCGGGGGCAAGCAGCAGTAGCGCGCACCCGATCACCGATCCGGCGATGGCGACCGGGATCAGTGTCAGGACGCGGCGGCGCTCGCCGCCGATGAGCTCGGCGAGGTCGGCGCGGGTGCCGTAGGCGCTGGCCGCGTAGCCCGGCACCACCGACAGCGAGTTGGTGACGTTGGCGCTGACCGGCGTGAGCCCGGTGGCGATCAGGGCGGGGAACGTGATAAGCGAGCCGCCGCCGGCGAAGCCGTTCACGATGCCGGCGGCGATCCCGGCGACGACGAGCAGGACGACATCGGTGAGATCCATCGACACCGAGGTTAGTCGTAGAATGATCCGGCGACGGACGAGTCGACCGGGCGGCCGCGTCGGCACTTCGGTGCCGCCGAGGAACGTCCGGGCTCCATAGGGCAGGGTGGTTGCTAACGGCAACCCGGGGTGACCCGCGGGACAGTGCCACAGAGAACAGACCGCCGGCTACGGCCGGTAAGGGTGAAACGGTGGGGTAAGAGCCCACCAGCACCCCGGGTGACCGGGGTGGCTCGGTAAACCCCACCCGGAGCAAGGCCAAGAGGGCCGTACCCGCAAGGGGCGGCCTGCGCAGGCGTTCGAGGGCTGCCCGCCCGAGCCTGCGGGTAGGCCGCTGGAGCCTGTCGGCAACGGCAGGCCGAGATGGATGGCCGCCGCCCGCGCGAGCGGGCACAAAACCCGGCGTACAGGTCGACTCGTCCGTCGCCTCGTGTTCGCGGCGTTGGCCGAAGTCGCTGACCTGGTGTTTCGTACGTCAGTATTGGTCGACGCTGGTCGATGGTGGTCGGCGTTTGACGGCCTGGCGACGGCCCAGACGGCCCAGAGACGGCCCAGCAATAACCGAAAAGGGTCGTTCGATGTAGGGCAGTCGGGTCGTTCGATGCTCGGTCCTCTCTCAGGACAACGCGAGGTAGCCGCCAATCGTTGCCGCGGCGGCAAGGGACGTGCCATACGTGACGACGATTGCGAAGCTGCGAAGGGCGGAGAGAATTGCGCGCGCGGCCGGCCGGGTGACCGAGAGCGACCATGGCTCCGCATGGTCGGCGACGGCGGAGTCATAGAGCTTGCGGTAGGCCCGCTCCAAACTGAGGTAGTAGGCGTCGAGCGCCGCAAATGCAAGCGTGGCGTAGCCGGCGACAACGGCAACGACCGGGGTCGTAGTGGTCGCACCGAACCCGAGCAGTGCGGCGGTTACGGTGATCGACCAGCCCTTGATGGTCGTCGACTGCGGAGCGAATCGCGCGATCGCATTCTGGATCATGGTCAAGTGCGGCTCACTAGGCACGGAGCCATGGTCGCAGGTGCCGTTGCGCAGCGCCGTTGGCAGTCCTGTCGTTAGCGTCGGCACCGGCGGACCGATCGACGCTGGCCGCCCAGCATGTGGAGCGGCGTCCGGTCGAGGCATGTCGCATCGACCGATGTCGGGCAGACTGGCCGGGTGGATGCGATGACGTGTCTCGCCGGGCGGTACCGGATTCTTGACCGTCTCGGTGAGGGTGGCATGGCCGTGGTCTGGCGCGCACCTGGTGGTGCATCGGATCGTGTTCCAACCCGGCACCACCATCACCCAGCAACGCCGACTGGCCCTGCTGCGCCGCTACGTCACCGATAACCCGACCGGGAACAACGCGAGCGGCGACGCCGTGCCACTGCCGATC
>Ga0157377_10000726_pt1 | contig 13620 bp, 8 predicted proteins | sample M55metaG_FD_121116 | JGI IMG/M metagenome (GOLD analysis project Ga0157377, IMG submission 121116) | Miscanthus rhizosphere microbial communities from Kellogg Biological Station, Michigan, USA - M5-5 metaG | ecosystem: Host-associated > Plants > Roots > Rhizosphere > Soil | place: USA: Michigan...
GCCGGACGTCGGCCGTGCGCGCGGTCCCATAGCTCCCCATCCGCTCGTACTCGCCGCGGTCGAGGAACGTCAGCAGCAGCGGCTGCACGTCGCTCGGCATCTCGCCGATCTCGTCGAGGAACAGCGTCCCGCCGTCGGCGAGCTCGAACCGGCCCGGCTTCGAGGTGACCGCGCCGGTGAACGCGCCGCGCTCGTAGCCGAAGAGCTCGGACTCGATGAGGTCCCGCGGGATGGCCGCGCAGTTGATGCGGATGAACGGCTTGTCGTGGCGCGAGCTCCCCTCGTGGAGCGCGGTGGCGATCAGCTCCTTGCCGGTTCCGCTCTCGCCGGTGATGAGCACGGTGGACGGCGTGTTCGCCACCTTGTCGATGATCCGCAGCACGTCCTGCATCTGCGGGGACTCGCCCACCAGCGAGGGACGGCCGGTCTCGCCGCGGGCGTTGCGCCGGGCGGACTCGTGGGTGCGGATGGCCTTCGCCAGGACGTTGCTGAGCTCGGTCTGGTCGAAGGGCTTGGTGACGTAGTCGAACGCCCCGAGCTTGATGGCCTCCACCGCCGAGTCCACCGTCCCGTGCGCGGTGATGATGATCACCGGCACCTCGGGGTCGGTCCCGTTGATGGCCTTGAGGACCTCCATCCCGCCGAGCTTGGGCATGACGAGGTCGGTGATGACCGCGTCGGCGCCGTTCTTCTGGAACTCGGCCAGGCCCATCTCGCCGTCCTGGGCGATTGTGACGTCGTAGCCGTCCCGCCGGAGGAGCGCGGCGAGCACCTTCCGGAGGTTCGCCTCGTCGTCGATGACCAGAACCTTTGCCATGTGGGGCGAGCGGGGCACGATGCGGGCAGAGCGCATGCACGTCAAGAGGAGCGCCGCAGCCCGGCAGGCATAGAGTGACGCCGCCCGTGACCGAGGCCACCGCACCAGCCAGGAGCTCGGGCCGAGGCGCCACGCTGGTGGCGCTGGGCATCCTCGCCTCGCGGCTGATGGGACTGGTCCGCCAGCGCGTCTTCGCCCACTACCTCGGGAGCTCGGCGCTCGCCGGCGCCTTCACCGCGGCGCTCCGCATCCCGAACGTCCTGCAGAACCTCTTCGGCGAGGGCGTCCTCTCTGCCTCCTTCATCCCGGTGTACGCGCGGCTCCTCGGCGAGAACCGGCGCGACGACGCCGACCGGGTGGCCAGCGCAGTCTTCGGGCTCCTGTCGGTGCTGGTCGCGGTGCTGGTGGCCCTGGGCATCTTCGCCGCGCCGTGGATCGTCGGCGTGGTGGTGGGCGGCTTCGCCGAGACCGGGCCGGCCGCCTTCGCAAAGGCCGTGCAGCTGACCCGCATCCTCTTCCCCAGCACCGGCCTGCTGGTGCTGTCGGCCTGGTGCCTCGGGGTCCTCAACAGCCACCGGAAGTTCTTCCTCTCCTACGCGGCCCCGGTGGTCTGGAACCTGGCCCAGATCGCCGTCCTGGTCGCCGCCGGCCCCAGGGTGGACGAGGACCGCCTCACGACGCTGCTCGCCTGGGGCGTGGTGGCCGGGAGCGCGCTCCAGCTCGCCGTGCAGCTGCCGACGCTCTGGCCGCTGCTGGGACGGTTCCGGCCCTCGCTGGACACCACCAGCGTCGCGATGCGGGCGGTGCTCCGCGGTTTCCTCCCCATCCTCGTCGCACGCGGCGTGGTCCAGGTGAGCGCGCTGGTGGACACCTACTACGCCTCGCTCATCTCGCCCGAGACGGTGGCGGTGCTGGGCTACACGCAGCTCCTGGCGCTCCTTCCCGTCTCGCTCTTCGGGATGTCGGTGTCCGCGGCCGAGCTGCCCGAGCTCGCGCGCGAGACGGCGCTCGGCCCCGAGGGCTCGGAGCGGCTCCGGGCGCGCATCGACCGCGGCCTGGAGCGCATCGCCTTCTTCGTCGTCCCCTCGGCGGTGGCCTTCCTCTTCCTCGGCGACGTGCTGGGAGGGCTCCTCTTCCAGACCGGGCGCTTCGATGCCGCCGACACCCGGTGGCTCTGGTACCTCCTCATCGGCTCGGCGGTGGGCCTGGTGGCCGGCACGCTGGGCCGCCTCTACGCCTCGGCGTTCTACGCGCTCCAGGACGCACGGACGCCGCTCGTCTTCGCCTCGCTTCGCGTGGTGCTCTCCGCCGTGCTGGCCTACGTGTCGGTGCGCTACGGCCCCGGCTGGTTCGGCGTGCCGGTGGAGATCGGCGCCGTGGGCATCACCGCCACCACCGGCTTCGCCGCCTGGCTCGAGTACCTTCTTCTCCGCGGGGCGCTCGCCCGTCGCATCGGAAGAACGGGAATTCCGGGCCGCCGGCTGCTCTGGTTCTGGGGAAGCGCGCTCACCGCCGGAGCACTCGCGCTGCTGGGCAAGTGGTGGATGACCGGGCGGGTCGGGCCCGCGCCCTCGGTGATGCGCTTCTGGGGGTGGCAGGTGCTGCCCGCTCCGTCATTGAGCCCGGTACTCGTCGCCTCGATGCTCATCCCCGTCTTCGGCGGTGTGTACCTGGCTCTCACCGCGCTCGGAGGGGCGTCCCAGCTGCGCACCGTCCTCTCCCGGCTTCGGCGCTGACGGAGCGGTCCGCTCCCGTTGCAATCTGCGCGCATCCCCCTTTGCCCCCGGGAAGAGGATGTGCAAAGACCCGCGGCCTTCACGTGGGGGGCGCCGGTCCCGTCCGTGAGCAGCGAGGAGCATCGAGGTGAGTGACGATCAGAAGGGCCCGGACAAGGGCTTCGGGCCCCGGAAGCCGCGGGCCACCTTCGGGGACGTGATGCTTGGCATCCCCGCGGGCCGTGGGGGAGACCAGCAGGACCGACCGAAGGGCGATCGCCGCCGCGACCAGCCTGCGTCCACCACGTCCTCCGAGTCGCCGCCGTCCGAGCCCCCTCGCCGCGAGCCCCGCAAGCCGGAGCGCAGGAAGGCCCAGGGCCCGATGGTGGTGGTGCGCCGGGCGAGCGGTGTCATCGAGACCCGCGGTCCCGACGCTCCGGCCTCCACCGAGCCCACGGAGCCCACCGCGCCCACGACCGAGGGCGCCCCGCCGGCCGAGGCCGTCGCGAGCCCCACTCCCACTCCCACTCCGACGCCGACGCCGACGCCGCCGGCTCCGCGAAGCGCGCTCTACGAGGAGGTCGCCGAGGACCAGTCGTTCGCCGAGATGTACGAGGCGCACGCGAAGCAGGAGGGTGGGGCTCACCGCAAGATGCCGCGCGTCGGCGAGCGGGTCACCGGCACCATCTTCCAGCTCGGCGCGGACACCGCATTCCTCACGCTCAGCGGCCGCACCGAGGCGATGATCGACCTCCGCGAGCTCAAGGACGACGAGGGCATCCTCCGCTTCGGCGTGGGCGACACGGTGGAGGCACACGTCGTCGAGGCCGGCGCCAAGGGCGTCATCCTCAGCCGCACCCTGAGCAAGGGCTCGGCGTCGCTGGCGATGCTCGCCGAGGCGCGGGCGAGCGGCATGCCCGTGGAGGGCCTGGTCCTGGCGGTGAACAAGGGTGGCTTCGAGGTCGCCGTCGGCGACGCTCGGGCCTTCGTTCCGCTGAGCCAGATGGACCTGCGCTTCGTGGACAAGCCGGACCAGTACATCGGCGAGCGGCTGCGGTTCCGGGTCACCGAGGTGCGTGAGAAGAACGTGGTGCTGAGCCGCCGCGCGCTGCTCGAGGACGAGCAGAAGGCGCTCGCTGCCGAGACCCGCAAGAGCCTCGCCGGGGGCAAGGTGCTGCAGGGCAGGGTCACCGGCGTCCGGGACTTCGGCGTGTTCGTCGATCTCGGCGGCGTCGAGGGGCTCGTGCCGGTGTCCGAGCTGTCGCACGTCCGGGTGGGGCATCCGAGCGAGGTGGTGAACGTCGGCGACACCGTCGAGGTGGAGGTGCTTCGCATCGAGGCGCCGAACCCACACTCGCCCGACAAGGCGAAGCACAAGGAGCGCATCACCCTGTCGATGCGCGCCCGCCAGGAGGATCCGTGGAAGGCGTTCGCCGCGGGGCTCAAGGAGGGTGACCGGCTCCAGGGCAAGGTGGTCCGGCTCCAGCCCTTCGGCGCGTTCGTCGAGCTGCGGCCCGGCGTGGACGGGCTCATCCACATCTCGGCGATGTCCGAGCGGCGCATCGCGCACCCCCGCGACGTTCTGAAGGTGGGCGAGACGGTCGAGGTCGCGGTGGAGAAGGTCGACCCGGCCGAGAAGCGCATCGGGCTCCGCCTGGTGGTGGAGGGCGCCCCGGTGGGCAGCGGCGTCTCGACCTCGGTGCCCGCGGCCGAGCCGGCGCGGGAGAGCGCCCCGAAGCCGCAGGCCGCCCCGCGTCCGAAGGTGGGCCAGGTGGTCGAGGGCACGGTGGACCGCATCGAGCCCTACGGCGTGTTCCTGGTGTTCTCGGGTGGGCGGGGGCTCGTGCCGGCGAGCGAGACCGGCACCGAGCGGGGCACCGACCTCAAGCGTCATTTCCAGCTCGGGCAGGCGCTGAAGGCGCAGATCCTCGAGGTGGATGGCAGCGGGAAGATCCGCCTGTCCCTCACCGCCGCCGTGCGCGCCGCCGAGCGCGCCGAGATGGAGGCATGGCAACGCACCCAGCGTCCGTCGGGTGCTGGTGGAAAGGGCTTCGGCACCCTGGGAGACCTTCTCAAAGGACGTAAGCTCTAGGGGTGACCCTGGAGTCCAGCGGGCCGGTGGTGGTCGTCACCGGCGCGAGCGCGGGAATCGGCGCCGGCCTGGCGCGCGAGCTCGCGGGTCGCCACGCCTCGCTGGTGCTGATCGCTCGCCGCGAGGAGCAGCTCCAGGAGATGGCGGCGACCCTGGGAACCCCGGTGGAGGTCGTCCCTGGTGACGTCACCCGCCGCGCGGACGTCGAGCGCGTGCTGGAGCGAGCCCTGGCGCGCTTCGGGGGCGTCGACGCCTGGGTGAACAACGCCGGGCACGGCATCACCCGTCCGTCCCTGGAGGCCGTCACCGCCGAGGACCTGGAGGCGATGGTGCGGGACAACACCCGCTCGGCGCTCCACGGGATGCAGGTGGTGCTGCCGCACTTCAAGGCGCGGAAGCAGGGCGTGCTGGTGAACGTGTCGTCGATGCTCTCCCGCATCCCCGACGCCACGCTGCGCGCGGCCTACAGCGCGGCGAAGGCTGCCCTCAACTCGCTGACCGAGTCGCTGCGCTTCGAGCTGGCGAAGGACTACCCCGGCATCCGGGTGGTGCTGGTCCTTCCTGGGGTGGTGGCCACCGACTTCGGCAACAACGCCCTCGGAGGCGGTCCCGACTCGCGCAGCATCCCCGGTGCCCAGTCGGTGGGAGAGGTGGCGCGCATCATCGCCGACGGGTTGTTCGCCGGTCCGCTCGACCTCTACACCCGGCCCGAGGGTCCGGCGAGGGTGCTCCGGCATCTGCAGTCCCTCGCGGGGCTGCCGGTCAGCGACGGCGCTTCGGACTCCGGCGCCTCGGCGGAGGAGCGTCCGGCTCGGGCGCCAGGATCACCAGGTTCCGGACGATGATCGGCTGCGTGGAGATGGTGACGGTCTCCGAGGCGATGTGCCCGTAGATCTCGAGGACCACCGAGTAGCGGCCCGGCTTGAGGCCGCGGAACGCGTACGTCCCGTCGGGTGAGGTGTTGGTGGTGCGCAGCAGCTTGGTCGGGTGCTTGACGTCGTAGAGCTGGAGCGTGAGCCCGCCCGGCTTCGGAGAATCCACCCATCCGGAGATCGTGCGATTGGCCAGGATGCGGTAGGTGAGGTTGAGCGGCTCGGCGCGCGACAGGGCGATGGACTCCGGGACCAGGCTGGCCCGCTCGTAGCCGTAGGGGATGGAGTCCAGCTGGATGGAGAGCACGTAGTCTCCGTCGCGGGTGGCGAAGATGAACCGTCCCTCGGCGTCGGTCCGCTTGACGCTGTCCCCATCGGCCCCGGTCAGGTGCACGGCCACGTTGGGGATCGGGTCGTCGGCGTCGTTCACGACCAGGCCGTTGATCCGCGCGGCCGCCACCGCGATTCCGAAGACGAGGTCGCGGTTGTCCGCGGTCGAGAGGGTGGAGGTCGTGGTGTAGTAGGTGCCCGGCTCGGGCTCGGTGAGCGAGACCCGGTGGTCGCCCGAGCCGGCATCGGTGAAGACGAATCGCCCGTCCTTGTCGGTGAGCACCTCTCGCGCACCGTCCAGCTGGACGCGGACGCCCGCCATCCGGGGCGCGCCGTCGGTGAACCGGCCGGTGCCGGCGTCGTCCCGGAACACCACCCCGCTGACCTCCCCGCCGAAGCGCGGCAGGTGGGGCACGTCGTTCACCTTGATCCTGAGCCCGATGAGCCCCGACCAGCCCCGGACGGTCCCCGAGAGGTCCGTCTCGCGCGTCCACCAGTTCAGCGCGCCGAACACGTCGAGCGGACCGACCACCTTCCGCGAGTAGGTGAGCGAGAGCAGCGCCCCGCCATTGGTGTGCTGGGTGGCATGGGCCTGGTCGTAGAACACCCGGAACCGCAGCACCTGGCGCGAGTCGTCCCAGGAGTTCCACCCCGCCTCGAGGCCGCCCACGAAGCGCCAGGGCCGAGGGTTGATCTCCAGTCCCTGGACGTAGCCGAGCTGGGACAGCTGCGGGTCGCTCTGGAGGAATCGCGAGACCTCATCCGGGGTGCGGGCGGTGAGCCCCAGCTCCGTGAACAGACGCTGGAGGTACGGGTCCTGAGTGAAGATCAGATCGGCGGTGGCGGTGTTCCGCTGGTAGTCGGCGTAGCCGCTGAGCAGGAAATGGCCCCAGGTCTTTCGCAGGTTCAGCCGCCCTCCGTTGCCGCCCGCGTTGTTGAGCGTGTTCCGCTCGTACCGGTAGATGAGCGAGCCTCCGAACGACGGCGACTCGTAGCTCACCCCCAGCGGCACGGTCACGGTGCGCACCGCGGGGGACGGACCCTCGAGGTCGAAGTCACTCCAGGTCCCGGCGGCGGTGAGCGACCAGTGCTGGTCGAGCAGGAACCGGAACTGACCGGTCCCCGCGGCGGTCAGGGCGTGGAAGCCCGGCATCTCGTAGTTTCCGAAGTAGCCGTTGGCGTCGAAGACCAGCCACGGGGTCCAGGTGCTGGTCCACGCCCCGTCGACGAAGGCTCCATGCGAGGGGCCGAGGCCGATGGAGGCGAACCCGGCGGGCTCGTAGCGTGCCCGCAGCCAGCCCTTGTTCAGGGTCGTGTCGAGGTCGATCTCGAAGGCAGCGCCGACCTTGTGTCCGTACCCGAGCTCGGCCCGGAGCCGGACGGGATCGTTCCTCTTCCCGAAGTCGTAGACCACCGAGCCCATGACCCCGCGGGTCCCTCCGGTGCTGGACTCGCTGGGGAAGGCGTAGAAGTTCGGCGTGATCGCGTTTCGCCCGAAAGAAAAGGTGTACGAGGCGCCGATGCTCCACTCGCCCTCGCTGGGCAGAAAGACGTCCTGGTAGAGGAGGTTGCTGGTGATGCCGGCGTGCATCTCGAAGCCGCCGAGGCGCCCGTGCACGCCACGGACCCAGACCCCGTCGAGGGTCAGCGGCGAGTGCTGGACCAGCGCGTCGCCGAGGGTCAGTTGCCAGGCTGGCCCGCGCAGGTCGAGCCAGGCGGAGGGGAAGGACGTTCGCGACTGGTCGAACGACAGGGGCCCGAACTGGGTCACGTTCAGGACGTGGATCCGCGTCGCGTTGTCGCCCTGCCGGTCCTGGAGGTCGAAGGAGTTGTTCAGCCGGTGCGTGCCCGAGTCGTAGAACCCCTCCCACGAGGTGAACTTGTCCTGGCGCATCGCCTCCAGCGCCAGGAGGTACGCCGACTTGGGCGGAAGATCGGCGATCACCTCCCAGGTCTCCACCGACGGGCCGGTCACCACCGAGACCTGGGTCGTCCCGACGCTCATGCCCTTGAGGTAGACCTTCCCGCCCTTGACGGTCGCCTCGACGACGCGCGGATCGATGGAGAAGGCGGCGGTGGCGTTCCACCGGTCCACCACCACGGTGTCGTACACCCGGACGTGGATCGGTTCGGCGGAACTTGCCGCGAGCAGGAAGAGGATCGCGGACGCCGCGAGCGGGCTCAAGGCACTCGGAACTCGGCTGCCTTGGTGAGGGTCTTCCGCTCGAAGGCGAGGGTCGAGACCGCGCGGTAGCTCCCTCGCTCCAGCTCGGCCGGGAAGTCGGTGTGGACCGCGCCGGTCTCACCCGGCAGCAGGCGCTGGGGCTGGAAGTCCGCTCGGCCCAGGAGGCGGCCCTGGCGGTCCACCACCACCGCTGCTCCGGTGATGACCAGCGGCTCGGTGCCGTCGTTGGTCAGCTCCTGGCTGAAGCTGGTGTTGCTGCGAGAAGTCTGCGGCTTGACGACCAGGTCCCGCGAGACGAGGGAGGTCTGGTCGGAGAGGGTGAAGGTCAGCAGCGCGCCGAGCGAGGCGGTGGTCTTGGCCGCCTTGGCCTGGATGATGCTGGTGCCGCGGAAGTACACCACCACCGCCCGTTGCTCGGTCCTGGGCGGGACGGTGACGGTCACGTCGACGCCCCGGGTCTGATTCGGAGGGACCGTGACCTGGCGCTGGGAGAAGACGGCGCTGGCCGCGATGCCGTCGGTCTGCCTGCCGGCCGGGATGAACACCCGCTTCCCGTCCTTGACGATGATGTCGTGCGCCTCCAGGACGAAGTCCAGAGGCTGGGTCGTGCCGTTGGTCAGCATCACCTTCTGGGTCGTGCTCTGGCCGAACTTGCCACTGAGGGTGATCACCGCCGGGGCGATGCTGATCGTCCCCGCCCGCGCCGCCGGCGACGCGAGGAGGAAGACGGTGAACAGGATCGGCATCCGATTCATGGGCTCCTCGTTGCGCGCGGCGGTGGGGGATCAGAGCGTCTCGGCCGACCAGGTGAGGATCGTCTCGAGAGGACCGGGCGCGGCGCTCGACGAGACCTCGATCTCGAGGTTGTGGCTGAGAGGACGGCCCACCGGTGCGTTGGGGGAGATGAGCTGTGGCGTCGTGGAGAGCACTCTTCCGTCCAGCCTGACCCGAACGGTGGGACTATCGCTCGCCAGGCTGACCCAGACGCGCGCCGGCCCGCGGACCCCGGTGTCGCTCTTGAGCCGCAGGACGATGCTGCGCCGGATCGTCCAGGTCTGGCTGCGTGTGGGGGAACCCTCGGAGGTGCCGGAGACGTTCCCCAGGTCGAGCATCGCGTCCGGGGTCGCCTCGGAGCCGAGCATCCCGGTGGAGCCTTGACTGTCGAAGGAGATGGTGAGTCCGTGGCCGTTCACCGGTCCCGGCGGTGAGCCGAGAAGCATCGAGCCGGTGAGCAACCAGCAGGTCAGCGCGGACATGGCAGGAATGCGAATCGCCGGCTCCGCTCGATGGGGCGAAGCCGGCGACCCGGGCGGTCAGCCTAGTTGGCGGTGGCGACCAGGTTGATGCTGTTGTTGATGGCGATGCTGTTGGTCGAGTTGACGTCCAGGACCCACGGGAGGCTGAACGCGCCGTAGGCGTGCGCGGCGGCAACGGTCACCGGGGCCGCGTTGGTCACCACGACCGCGCCCGCGCCGAGGTGGTAGGTCAGGCCGGTCTCGGCAGGGTTGCCGAGGATCGCGGTCAGGTCGTAGTTGGCGCTGACGACGTTCGTGGCGCTGACGGTGATGCCGATGGCGCCGGTGAGCGAGAAGCTGCTCGGGCCGGTGGAGGTGGGGGTGAAGCCCGCCGGGGGCGCGAACTGGGTGAAGACGCCGAGGTCCGACGTGGCAGCGTTGGTGCCGCCGCCGCTGAAGGTCCCGGGGGCGCTGTCGATGGTGATGCTCAGGGCGCCCGAGACCGTCCCGGTGACGGTCAGGGTGGCGCTGGCAGTTTCACCGGCGGCCATCGCCGAGGACGCTGCGAGCAGGGTCAGCAATGCGAGCTTCTTCAAGGTGTGGCTCTCCTGTGTTGAGGGGTGCGCCCGCCGACGACTCGCCGGGAGGGGGCGACTTCCAGGACATGGAAGTCCAGCCGGACCGGGTGCAGAGGGCGAGCCAGGTGGGGCAGAGATGCCTTCTGCCGCCGTCCCCTCTGGAGCCCGCGCGGAACCGCGGTCACAAAGTGGCAACAGACGCATTTTGGCAGGGGTCGTTCCGACCCCTCGTCGCGGTTTGACTCAGTGGACGCGGCGAGCACCTGAGACGCGCGTAAACGACAGTCGCTTCCTCCCGCCCAGGTCCGCCTGCGCACCGGCGCCCACAGCGGCTCCCGGGTGACCGGGGGGCGATGCCGGGCGGGGAACCTCGCTCCCTCCGCGTCCACCGCTCGGCCATCGTCCAGCTGGATCGCGTGCCCGAGCTCCGCCCCGCGAAATCCGAGGTCGTGCTCCGCGACGGGACGGCGGTGAAGGTGAGTCGCGCCCGCTGGCGAGCGCTCACCGCCGCCCTCGGAGGGGCCTAGGCCTTCCGGGTGATGACCGTCTCGAGGTACTCGGCAGGGGCGACCAGCGAGTCCTTGCCGGCGACGTTCGTCTTCTCGAGCAGCGCGGTGATCTCCGCGGCCAGCGCCTTCTGCTTCGCCTCGTCCAGCGCGCCGAACGCCTTGTGGGTCGGACCGTAGAAGTCGCGGAAGATCTGGATGAAGTGCTCGGCCGAGAGGTAGCGGAAGTTGAAGTTCCGCCGCTCGGAGCGGATGGACGAGGCCTCCTTCCCGAACAGCTCCTGAAGGTGGCCATCCGTGCCCCAGAGCACCGGCGACTTCACGCCCGCGGGCGGCGGCACGAAGGAGCCGACCACCTTGAAGAGCTTCCCGATGAAACCCTCCGGCGTCCAGCTGGCCAGGCCGATGCGACCGCCGGGGCGGACCACCCGCATCATCTCGGACGCAGAGCGGGCGTGGTTGGGCGCGAACATCACGCCGTAGGTGGAGACGACGGCGTCGAAGCTCCGGTCGGGGAAGGGGAGCTGCTCGGCGTCCGCCACCCGGTAGGTGACGTTGAGCCCCTCGGCCTTGGCCCGGACCGCCGACTTGTCGAGCAGGGCGGGGACGTAGTCGGTCGAGGTCACCTCCGCGAAGCGGCGCGCGGCGGCGAGGGTGGCGTTGCCGTTGCCGGCGGCGACGTCCAGGACGCGCTCGCCCGCGCGGATGTCCACGGCCTCGGCGAGAAGCTCGCCGACGATCTGGAGGGTGGTGCCGATGACGGCGAAGTCGCCGCTGGCCCAGGTGGCCTGCTGCTTCTTCTTGACTGCTTCGAGGTCGGGGGTCGCTGCGGGGGGCTGGGTCATGGTCATGCCCGGTGTGTAAGGGGGGGGTGCATCCTGCAGAAGAACAGTTGTGCTCGGGAACCACGATCAGCGCGCACCCGTGTGCTCCCGGTGGTTCGGACACACCGAGGGTCCGTGGAGATGACGCCCTGCGGCGAGGCCTCGTCCAGCAGCGCGCGAAGATGCACACCCGTCGTGGATCGCCCCGGTCGGGCCCCCTAGGATGCGCCGGCGCCGCGGGGCAGAGACGACGGAGGCTGTCCTCGCGGCCTGGGCGGGAGGCCAGGATGCCGGCGCCGGACACCTTTCCGCGGCTGCTCATCGAGCACGCGCAGACGCGCGGAGACCGGCCGGCGATCCGGGAGAAGGACCTCGGAATCTGGCAGACCTGGTCCTGGAAGCAGGTGCTGGACGAGGTGCGGAGCCTCGCCTGCGGGCTGCACACGCTCGGGCTCCGGCGCGGCGAGACCCTCGCCATCATCGGGGACAACCGCCCGCGTCTCTACTGGGCCATGGACGCCGCCCAGGCGCTGGGGGCGATCCCCGTTCCGCTCTACCAGGACGCGGTGGCCGAGGAGATGGCCTTCGTCCTCTCCAACGCCGAGGTGCGCATCGCGGTCGTCGAGGACCAGGAGCAGGTCGACAAGCTCCTGGAGGTGAAGGCGCGCTGCCCGCTGCTGGAGATCATCGTCTACGACGACCCGCGTGGGCTCCGGCACTACGACCGGGGGCTGCTCCGCTCCTACGACGACGTGCAGGGCGTGGGACGGGACCTCGAGCGAAGCCAGCCCGGCTTCTTCGAGCGCGAGGTGGAGCAGGGGCGCTCGAGCGACGTGGCGGTCATGCTCTACACCTCGGGCACCACGGGCACGCCCAAGGGCGTGATGCTCTCGCACCAGAACCTGATCGAGACCGGGAGGGGAGGCATCCAGCGCGAGCGGCTCACCGCCGACGAGGAGGTGCTGGCCTACCTGCCGATGGCGTGGGTGGGCGACCATGTCTTCAACTACAGCCAGGGCCACGTCGCGGGCTTCTGCGTCAGCTGTCCCGAGAGCCCGGACACGGTGCTCACCGACATGCGGGAGATCGGGCCGACCTACTTCTTCGCCCCCCCGAGGGTCCTGGAGAACCTCCTGACCACCGTCTCCATCCGGATGGAGGACGCCTCGCGGTTCAAGCGCTGGCTCTACGCCCGGTGCATGTCGCTGGCTCGCCGCTGGGGGCCGGCGATCCTCGACGGGAAGCCGGTACCACTCGTCGCGCGGGTGGGGTACGCGCTCGCCGACCTGTTCATCCTCGGCCCGCTGCGGAACGTGCTCGGCTTCAGCCGGGTGCGGGTGGCGTACACCGCCGGGGAGGCGATCGGACCGGACCTCTTCCGCTTCTACCGGTCTCTCGGCGTGAACCTCAAACAGCTCTACGGGAGCACCGAGACCTCGGTCCTCGTCTGCATCCAGCCGAACGGGCAGGTGAAGCTCGAGTCCGTCGGGACGCCTGCCACGGGGGTCGAGGTCCGCATCTCCGCGCAGGGCGAGGTGCAGGTGAAGAGCCCGGGCGTGTTCCGCGGCTACTACAAGGCCGAGGGCGCGACGCTCGAGTCGATGACGCCCGACGGCTTCTTCCGCACCGGCGACGCAGGGTTCTTCGACGAGGACGGCCATCTCCGGATCATCGACCGGGCGAAGGACGTGGGGCGACTCCACGACGGGACGCTGTTCGCCCCGAAGTACCTGGAGAACAAGCTCAAGTTCTTCCCCTTCATCAAGGAGGCGGTGGCGTTCGGTGACCACCGTCCCTTCGCCACGGCCTTCGTGTGCATCGACCTGGCCGCGGTGGGGAACTGGGCCGAGCGCCGGAACCTCCCCTACGCGGGATACACCGACCTCGCGAGCCAGACGGCGGTGCACGAGCTGGTGCGCGGGTGCGTGGAGGAGGTCAACGCCGCGCTGGCCGCAGACCCGCGGCTGAAGGGCTCGCAGCTGCGGCGATTCCTGGTGCTGCACAAGGAGCTCGACGCCGACGACGGCGAGCTGACCCGGACCCGCAAGGTGCGGCGGGGGTTCATCGCCGAGAAGTACGCGCCGCTGGTGGAGGCGCTGTACGCCTCGGGGCCCTCGGTGCACGTGGAGACGCAGGTGCGGTTCGAGGACGGGCGGACGGGCATGGTGCAGGCCGACCTCCCCATCCTCGAGGCGATGATCGTCGAGGACGAGGCCGCGCGGAGGGCCGCCTGATGCAGGGGAAGGTTCCCGGCCCGGTGCTCCTCGAGGTGCGGGGCGTCTCGCTCAGCTTCGGAGGGGTGCACGCGCTTCGCGAGGTGGACTTCCACGTGAGCGAGGGCGAGGTCTGCGCGATCATCGGCCCCAACGGGGCGGGCAAGTCGACGCTGATCTCGCAGATCGCCGGGGAAATTCAACCGGACAAGGGGCATATTTTCCTGGGTGGACGAGACATCACCCAGGTCCC
>Ga0157377_10000727_pt1 | contig 13618 bp, 6 predicted proteins | sample M55metaG_FD_121116 | JGI IMG/M metagenome (GOLD analysis project Ga0157377, IMG submission 121116) | Miscanthus rhizosphere microbial communities from Kellogg Biological Station, Michigan, USA - M5-5 metaG | ecosystem: Host-associated > Plants > Roots > Rhizosphere > Soil | place: USA: Michigan...
CAAGGGGGCGTTGCGGCTGCTGATCGACACTTGCCGCGTCGAGTTCGGTCGCTACGGCATCCGATTCGTCTCGGTCTACCCCGGCTTCATCGGCACCGAGGCGACCGCCAACGACGGCATGCCGGCCCCGCTGGAGCTGTCTGAAGCCCAGGCCGTCGATCACCTCGTGCATGCGCTGCGCCGAGAGCCCATGGACTATCTCTTCCCGTTCTCGATGCGCTGGCTGGTGCGGCTGTCGCAGTGGTTGCCGAAGCGGCTGGTCATACGCATTCTGCGCAATGACGTGCCGCCGTTGCCCGCGGAACGGGTGGGCGCTCCGCGCTTGCTTTGAAAGGACCGGCCCTGCCGCACGCCGCCGATTGTTCCCATATTCACGGGAGGCGCCTTCGCGCATGCGCGTGGCGTTGCTGAACAGCGCGGCAGGGAGGGAGCCTGCAAACGCCCACCCGGTCACACGAGCGCGGCCCAAGCACTTTTTCCATGTTCATGGGAAGCGCGTGCCGCAACGACTCCATAGCATCAGGCCGCGCTGCGCCCGGCATGCGAACATTCATCGACGGGCAATGCGTCACGTCGGGCGCGCCGCTTCCGTGGACCTTTCCCGCCCTTCTCCATGCTGTTGGCAAAGGGCCTGACATCTTCGCCGCCGACGCCTCACCGCGCCTGTGAACTGTTCCATGCGGATCAGCTGGCCCCGCGCAGCAGAACCTTGCCCGTGCGCCCGACTTGTTCGGCCGCCGTCATCGCCGCGGCAGCATCAGCCAGGCCAAATACGCCGCCCACCGGCAGTTTCAGCACGCCATGCGCGACCTGACTGGCCAACTCGCCGATCATGCGGGCCAGATCGGCGGGCGCAGTGGCCGCGAGCCGCTTGCTGGCCCAATAGCCCCGCACGACGGCCTGCTTGAAGATCAGCTGGTCAGCACCGATCAGCAGGGGCTTGAAGGTCAGTGAGCCGAACGAGATCAGCTCGCCGTTTTCGGCCAACAGCGTCATCACCTGTTGCGCCGCCTCGCCGCCGATGGAGTCGATGGCCCGCACGATCGGGGCACCACCGGCCGCTGCCTTGGCACGGTCTTGCCAGCCTGGGGCGTCGGTCGACACACCGTGAGCGATGCCCCCAGCCGCGAGGTCGGCCAGGGCGGATTCGCGCCGCACGAGGTTCACCACGCCGATGCCACGCGCTGCAGCCAGCGTGGCCAGAACCTTGCCCACGGCACCATTGGCGGCGTTCTGGACGATCCACTGGCCGGGCTGAAGCTGCATGTCCTCCAGCAGCATCAGTGCGCTCAAGGGCATGGCCAGCAGTTGGCAGGCGGCTTCGTCGGGCAGCGCATCGGGCACCGGCACCAGCTTGGCTGCCGGGCTGATGAAGAACTCGGCCCAAGCCGCCAGCGCCGACGCGCTCCCCACCCGCTGGCCGAGCCGCAGGCCTTGCACGCCGTCCCCCAAGGCATCGACGATGCCCAGCGCCTCGGTGCCCGGCACAGCCGGCAGGACGGGCCTGTAGCCGTAGACGCCGCGCACGATCGCGAGATCGTGGTTGTGGATCGGCGACAGCAGCATTCGCACGCGGACCTCGCCTGGGCCGGGCACGGGCAATGGGCGTTCACCCGGGTGGACAACATCGGCGGGCTCACCGAAACGGTCGATCAAGACACTTTGCATACAAACGATCCTTTGTGCGGTTGCCAATCACTCCCAGTCTGCGACGGGCATTCGGTCAGTACCCGCAACACGACGGGGTCAGCCCCATGCCGTGTGGCTGGAGGTCACCCGAACATTCTGCGCCGACAGCACCTCAGGCAGAAGACTCGCTCGCCAATCGACGATGCCGTCGCTGCGGCTGTAAACGCAGGTGCAGGGCACCGGCTCATTCAAGCGAGCCATCAGTTCCGGCGCAAGGGCGCGGCGTCGCGGTTGTGGCCGGCGAGGTGCGCACGCTCGCACAGCGCAGCGCGCAGACCACTACCGCGTCGGAGGATGACTGGGCCTCGTTCTGACACGGTGCGAGGCCGATCCGTCAAGCAAGTGCTGTGCAGACACATGGGTGGTGAGGTGATAGAGACCGACAGTTGACGTGGCCATCCGGCGGCGCGAAGGTTCTCGCGAACGACGACGGTTCGCCGACGAGGAGCTCACGTATGCCGACCCAAGCTGAGCTGACAGGCTTGATTGCTCGACCGGATGCACCCACTCCCGCACCACTTGCCGAGCTGGCTGCGTCACGCACGCGGGCGGCCCGTCTCGGCAGCGCCACGCGAACCCAGCTGATGGTGCTGACGTTCTACCTTGCGGACACCGTCTTCATGGGGGCCTTCGCCGCGCTGGGGGCGATTCCCGCATCCGCTGCGATGGCCTATGGCGCTGCGGGATGTGGCTTGACGGCCTTCTTTCTTGTCGTGGTGCGCATGCGCTTGCATCGCCGACTGAGTGGCGCAAGCTTCACGGCAACCCAGCTGTTGACTGCATGCAGCCTGATGATCATCACGGCCGCGGCAGTACCTCAGATCGGGTTGCTGATGTTGATGACTTTGATCACCGCAGTGGCCACCGCGGCGCTGCAGCTGCCCCTCAGGCAGCTGTTGGTGATTTCCGTCTTCCTTGCTGCGTTCACGCTCGCCCAGCTGTTGACGGATGGGCACCGCTTCGGCATGCCGCTGGGCAGCGGGTGGTTACGCCTCTTCAGCGGGCTTTGGTTCGCGTTGATCCTCGCCAAGATCGCGGCCATCAGCCTGATGGGGACTCAGATGCGCAAGGCGCTGTCGGCGAGCAATGCGCGGCTTGCGGCGGCGCTGACCCAGTTGCGTGAATTGTCCGAACGAGACGAACTGACCGGACTGAAGAACCGCCGCAGCATCCTGGCGCTGCTGGCCGAGGAAAGGGCGCGATTCGCGCGCGGTGGGCTGGGCTTCGGAGTGGCGATCCTGGACATCGATCACTTCAAGCAAGTCAATGACCGATTGGGACACGCGATGGGTGATGAGGTGTTGCGCGTCTTCGCAAAGATCGCCGCCGGCAAACTGCGCAGCACCGATCGCCTTGCGCGCTACGGCGGCGAGGAGTTTCTGGTCATGTTTCCCAACACCAGCGACGAGCCATCGTTGAGTGTGGCGGCCGAGCGGCTGAGGTGCGCCATCGAAGAGCACCCTTGGTCAGACCTCGCGGCTGGTCTCATGGTGACCTGCTCGATCGGAGTCACGCTGAGTCGCGCGGGTGAAGATATTGGCGATATGGTCGAACGGGCCGACGCTGCTCTCTACCGTGCCAAGGCCGCAGGGCGCAATGCGGTGCGCACTGGCTAAATGCTGGTGTGGCCGCGTATGTCTGCCGCAACATTCAAACGAGAGCATCCGCTGGGGCATTGCACAGTTCCAGTCGATAGCCCACGCCATACACCGCATGGATCAGCGCGCCTTCGATCTTGCGGCGCAGCCTGTACATGTATTGCTCGATCGATCGTTTGCAGTCCTGGGGCGAGCAGCCCCACAGGCTGCTCGCCAGCAGCTTGGTGCTCACCACGCGCTTGTGGTTGGCGAAAAGCATCCACGCCAGCTTGAACTCGCGCGAGGTCAGTTCAATGGCCCGGCCGTCGCGGTGCACGGCGAGCCGGTCCACGTCCAGGGAAAAGGCCCCGATCTTCAGCAGGCGCTGGTCGTCAGCGCTTTGCCGCGACAGCTCGATGGCTTGAAGCCGCCGCACCAGGCTCTGCGCACCGTCATTCAATGTGGCGTAGTCGTCCGCGCCGCTGCTGAGCGCCCGTGACAGGCCGCCGCTCGCGCCCACCGCGATCTTGGGAACCGATGCCGTCGAAGGGGTCGCCAGCATGGCCAGCCATGCCGGCAACTCGGGGCTGTCCTCCAGCACCACGGCTGGGTAGTCGGCATCGCCCAGTCCGCGGGCCAGGGATTCGATGTCGGCAAATGCCGTCATGGACATTCCTTCACTGGACAACGCGCCCAAGACAATGTTCTCGCTGGAACGATTGGGAAGCAGGGTGGCAATCTTCATGTGGTGTCTCCATGGAAGCCGTGCATTGGCCGGCCTCCGATGGAAAGGAAGTTACCGCTTCGAGATTTCGAATGAATCGTGCCTCGGGTGAATTACTCTTTAATTCGATGAATCGCTTTAAATGCGATTCAGACATCGAATGACGCCCGCGTCACAAGTCATTTCCGGTCAATGACTTTACGAATCGAGACAGTCGTATGAAAGGTGCAAGTGCTGAAATGTGCGCTCGATGCCTTTCAAGCCTTGCGAGTGCTCAAGGTTGTCTGGCACACGGCCTCCCGATCCATCTCGCTGCCTTCGGCCAGCAGGCCTTGCAGCAGTGCCGGGTCGAGCGCCGCTTCGACCAGACGCCATGCGCGTTCGCGTGCAGCGGCCTCCGCGGCTTCGCGGTGCCCCAGGCGCTCCCAAGCACGGTCTGAATAGCCGATCAGCCGGGCCGCCGCATCGAAGCGGCCCTCGCTCGCCGCCAGCAGCGCATACACATCTGCAGCGTTGTCAAAGAGTTCCCAGTTGTTGTTGCGGCAGTCGTTGAAGAGATTGGCAATCCGTTCGTGCGCCTCGGCGATTTCGCCTTCGACGAGCAATGCGTTCGCCAGGTTGCCCAGTGCAATGATGCGCAGGCGGATATTGCGATCCATTTGCACGTACTTGCCGGCCATGAGCTCACGGCCCAGCCGCACGGCTTGCGCGGAGTTGCCCGTCATGAGGGAGGCCACCACGAGATTGGATAGATCGGACCCAGTCTGGTTCACCGCGCCGGCACGCCGTGCATAAGCCAGCGCAGCGTTCGCCGCGTCGTACGCTTGGGCACTGCGGCCTTCGCGAAAGCACGTGTAGACCTCGGCGAGCCAGCGCAGGCGCAGCAGACGGGGTGGCCACTGCGGCTCTTCGATCCGTGCCAGGGCCTGCACCATCTCGCGTGCTGTCGAAACCGGCGTCAGCGTCGACGCGACGCAGAATGTCACGGCGAAGTACAGGCGCTTCGCGTCGCCAAGTTCACCGTAGAGCTGTGCTGCCAGCAGGGTCTGCTCGCGCGACTTGTCAGGGGTCACGTTCACGTGGAACCTGCCGACTTCCAGGTGGTGGCGTGCCCGCACTTCCGGCGGCAGCGTGGGGCTCAGCCAGCGCTCGTAGGTTTCATGCAGCTCGCACCACTCTCGGTACAGCAGCAATGCGTTGAACAGGTCGCTGGCCTCGCCGAGCAGCGCCAGGCCCAGTGGCCCGTCGTGCGTGAGGCACCAGTCCAGCGCCACGCGCACGTTGTCGATTTCCTGGCCGTAGGTGCTCAGGAAGTCGGCGTCGCTCTCGTTCCAATAGTCACGGCTGGCCGATTTGCACAGCGCGAGCATCGCCTGGGCGTGGCGCCTGTGCGTGGCGTCGGATTCGCCGCTGGATTCGAGTTCGAGTTGCGCGTAGGCGCGTGTGCTGTCGAGCAGCCGGTAGCGTGGCGGCTCTCCCACATCGACCGCGAGCAACGAGTGATCGGCCAGCAGTTCGATCGCGTCGTCCACCGATTGCTCGTCTTGCGCATCCTCCTTGACGGTGACGGCGGCCAATTCGAGCGAGAAGCCGCCGGCGAACACCGCGAGCCGCCTGAACACCACCTGGGCTTCGGGCGGCAGCAGGCCATGGCTCCAGTCGAGCGCGGCGCGCAGCGTCTGGTGGCGGGTCGGCAGGTCGGGTGCTTGCGCGCGCAGCAGCGTGAAGCGGTCGGCCAGGCGGGCGCGCACGCCTTCGATGCCGAAGATCGGCAGGCGCGCGACGGCCATCTTGATCGCCAGCGGCAAGCCATCGAGCTGCCGGCACAGCGCGACCACGTTCGCCAGGTTGCCCCCGTCCAGGACGAAGCGGCGGTCATGGCCCTGCGCCTGATCGACGAACAAGGCCACCGCGCCGTGCGTGCTCGCTTCCTCCAGCGAGCAGTCACCCGGCGGGACCGTCAACGGTTCGAGCCGGAACACGCGCTCCGAGCTGAGTTTCAAGGCCGTCTGGCTGGTGACCAGCATGCGCAGGCCGGGGGCGCCGTTCAGCAATGCATTGACCAGTTGCGCGACTGCCTCGGGCAGGTGCTCGACGTTGTCGAAGACGATCAGCGTCTCCAGGTGGCGCAACTGGGCCGCGAGCGCGGGCAGCGCGTCGTCGTTGCCGGCGGCCGACAGGCGCAGCGTCTGCGCCAGCACGCGCGGGACCAGCGTCGCCTGATGGATCGCGGCGACGTCGATCCACACCGCGCCATCGCGCAGGCTGCCGCTGCGCGCATGGGCAGCCACCGTGGCGAGTGCCGTCTTGCCGACCCCCGACGGGCCGACGATGGTGACCAGCCTGTGCCTCTGAAGCAAGGCATCGAGTGCGGCGCTGTCGGCGTCCCGGCCGGCCATGAATTCCGGCGGTACCGGTAGCGACGCCACCGGCGGCGACGCAACGGGCAGCCACTCGGCGTCGCGCGAGGCCGCCTGCATGCCCACGGCATCGGCGGCCGCTTCTTCCGTCAGTTCTTCAACCGGCAGGCCGAACCGGTAGCCCAGTCTCGCGACATTGACGATCGCGCTTGGCCCGAGCACCTTGCGCAACAGCGACACCTGCACGGCCAGGTTGTTGTCCTCGACCACGAGGCCCGGCCAGGCCAGCTCGAACAGCTCGCTCTTGCTGACCACGGCGCCACGGCGCTCGACCAGCGCGCGCAACACCTCGATGGCACGCGAGCCCAGCGCTACCGGTTGACCATCCGACAGGAGCATTCGCTCGAAGGTGAGCAGCGTGAACTTGTCGAACCGGAATCGGGTGGGCATGGCGCGGCATTGTGATGCCCTCGCTCCCGGCATCGTGTCGGCGGCCGCCAGCGGCGTTCGCCAAATCTGTCACTCCGCGCCTGTGTCCAAGGTCAGCCGGCACACGGCTTCCCGATCCATCGCACTGCCTTCGGCACGCAGGTCTTGCAGCAGTGCCGGGGGCAGCGCCACTTCGATCAGGCGAAGCGCATGGTCGCGCGCGGTGGCCAGCGCGGGAAAGCGCTGCCCCAGTCGTTGGTGGGCATGGTCCGCATGGCCGACCAGGCGTGCCGCCGCCTCGAAGCGGCCTTCGCATGCGGCCAGCAATGCATAGACGTCGGAGAAGATGCCGAAGCAATCCCAGTCGACGTTGCGGCAGTCGTCGAAGAATTCGGCGACGCGTGCGCGCGCTTCAGCCATTTCGCCTTCGGCGAGCAATGCGTTCGACAGGTTGCCCAAGGCATAGATGCGTTGGCGGGCATAACGCCCGAACTTGCCCGCCACGAGTTCGCGGCCCAGCACCACGGCTTGCGCCGTATTGCCGCTGGCGAAGTAGGCATGGGCAAGATTCGATTGATCGGCTGCGACCTGGATCGTCGCGCCGGCGCGCCGGGCATAGGCCAGGCCGGCCTCCACCGCCGCGCAGGCGTCGGCGTGCCTGCCCTCGCGGGAGCAGGTGAGGGCCTCGCCCACCAGGCGCACCCGCAGCAAGCGCGGCGGCCAGTGCGGCTGTTCGAGCCGGACCTGCTCATGCAAGAGTTCGCGCGCCTCGGAAATCGGCGTCAGCATCGAGTGGACGACAGCGGTCAGCGTCAAATACAAGCGCTGGGTGTCGCCGAGTTCGCGGTAGAGCCTGGCCGCCCGCAGCGCTTCCTCGTGCGCGCGATGAGGGTCCGCACTGAGGGTGGCCCTGCTGCGTTCCAGGTGGCAGCGTGCCCGAACCGCCGCCGGCGTGGCGGGGGTCAGCCAGGGCTCGTAGGCATCGTGCAACTCGCGGTTCTCGCGCAACAGGATGAGGATGTGGAACAGGTCGCCCGCTTCGCCCAGCAGCGCCAAACCCAGTGGTCCGTCGTGCTCGAGGCACCAGTCCAGCGCCACGCGCACGTTGTCGATTTCCTGTCCATACGTGCCCAGGAAGTCGGCGTCGCTGTGGGTCCAGGCATCCTGGCTCGCAGACCGGAACAGCGCCAACATCGCCTGGGCATGGCGCCTGTGGGTGGCGTCGGATTCGCCGCTGGACTCCAGTTCGAGTCGCGCATATTCGCGCGTGCTGTCGAGCATCCGGTAGCGCGGCGGTGCGCCCGCGTCAACGGCGACCAGCGAATGGTTGGCCAGCAATTCCAGCATGTCCTCGACGGCCAGGTCGTCTTGCGATTCATCCTTCACCGTGGCGACGGCCAGCTCGAGCGAGAACCCTCCGGCGAAGACCGCCAGCCGCCGGAACACCCGCTGGGCCTCAGGTGGCAGCAGGCCATGGCTCCAGTCGAGCGCGGCGAGCAGGGTCTGGTGGCGCTGCGACAGGTCGGGGGCTTGCGCGCGCAGCAGGCTGAAGCGGTCGGCCAGGCGAGTACGCAGGCCCTCGATGCCGAACATCGGCAAGCGAGCCGCCGCCAGCTTGATCGCCAGGGGCAGTCCGTCCAATTGCCTGCACAGTGCCACAACGCCCGCCAGGTTGCGCTCGTCAAGTGCAAAGCGCCGGCCGACGCGCTGCGCCTGGTCGACGAACAAGGCCACCGCGCCGTGCGTGCATGCGTCGTCCAGCGAGCAATCGGCGGGTGGGACAGCCAGCGGTTCGAGCCGGAACGTGCGCTCCGAGCTGAGTTTCAAGGCCGCCTGGCTCGTGACCAGCATGCGCAGGCCGCCGGCGCTCTTCAGCATGGCGTGGACAAGTTGCGCCACGGCGTCCGCCAGGTGCTCGGCGTTGTCGAAGACGACCAGCATCTGCATCTTGCGCAGCGGCGCGAGCAGATCCGGCAAGGCATCGTCATTGCCGCCGGCGGGCAGGCGCAGCGCCTGGATCAACACGCGTGGAACCAGCGTCGCCTGATGGATCGCGGCGACGTCGATCCAGACCGCGCCGTCGCGCATCGCGCCGCGCCGCTTCTGGGCGGCGGCCATGGCGAGCGCCGTCTTGCCGACGCCCGAGGGGCCGACGATGGTGACCAGCCTGTGCTCTTGCATCAACTGGTCGAGTTCGGCGCTGTCGGTCGCCCGGCCAAGCATCAGCTCCGGCGGCATCGGCAGTGGCGGCAACAGGTCGGTGGGCTGATCTGTCGTGGGTGGTGCTGCGGGCGCCGCCTCGCCGGACAACTCCTCCACGGGCAGGGCGAATCGGTAGCCCAGCCGGGCCACGTTGACGATGGCCGATCGCCCGAGCAACTTGCGCAGCACGCTGATCTGCACGGCGAGGTTGTTGTCTTCGACCTCCAGGCCCGGCCAGGCCGACTCGAACAGCTCGTTCTTGCTCACCACCTCGCCGAGGCGTTGCACCAGCGCGAGCAGCAGGTCGATGGCGCGCGAACCCAGCGCCACCGGCTGGCCGTCCGCGAGGAGCCTTTTCTCCGAGGTGAGCAGCGTGAATTTGTCGAATCGGAATTGGGCGGGCATACGGCGGCGCATTGTGAGGCCGCCATTCTGCGCAACGTATCGATGAAGGCCGCTGGGATTCGCCGACTTTGTCACGCCATGCCGGTGTCCAAGGTCAGTCGGCACACGGCTTCCCGGTCCATCGTGCGGCCTTCGGCCATCAGGTCTTGCAGCCGTTCCGCCTCCAGCGCCGGCGCAATCAGGCGAAGCGCATGTTCGCGCGCGGTGGCCAGCGCGGGAAAGCGCTGCCCCAGTGGCTGGTGGACGTGGTCCGCATGGCCGATCAGCCGTGCCGCCGCCTCGAAGCGGCCCTCGCATGCGGCCAGCAGTCCGTAGACGTCGGAGAAGATGCCGAAGCATTCCCAACCGCCATCGCGGCAGTCGCCGAAGAACTCGGCGACGCGCTGGCGCGCTTCAGCCACTTCGCCTTCGGCGAGCAATGCGTTCGACAGGTTGCCCAAGGCATAGATGCGTTGGCGGGCATAGCGCCCGAACTTGCCGGCCACGAGTTCGCGGCCCAGCACCACGGCCTGCGCCGTATCGCCGCTGGCGAGGTAGGCATAGGCGAGATTCGATTGATCGACAGCGGCCTGGACTGCCGCGCCGGCCTGTCGGGCGTAGGCCAGTGCGGCCTTTGCCGCTGCGCAAGCGTCGGCGTGGCGTTCCTCGCGCGAGCAGGTGAGGGCCTCCGCCACCATGCGCATGCGCAGCAAGCGTGGCGGCCAGCCCGGCTGTTCGAGCCGGATTTGCTCTTGCAGAAGTTCGCGCGCCTCGGAAATCGGCGTCAGCATCGAGTGGACGACATTGGTCAGCGCCAAATACAAGCGCGGGCTGTCGCCAAGTTCGCGGTAGAGCTTGGCCGCGCGCATCGATTCGTCGCGCGAGCGCCGCGGATCGGCACTTGTGCTGGTCCTGCCGCGTTCCAGGTGGCAGCGTGCCAGAACCGCTGGAGGCAAGTCGGGGGTCAACCAGCGCTCGCAGGCTGCATGCAGCTCGCGGTTTTCACGGAACAGCAGCAGCGCATGGAACAGGTCGCCCGCTTCGCCAAGCAGGGCCGCACCCAATGGCCCATCGTGCTGCAGGCACCAGTCCAGCGCCACGCGCACGTTGTCGATTTCCTGGCTGTAGGTCCCCAGGAAGTCGGCGTCGCTGTGGGTCCAGGCATCCTGGCTCGCAGACCGGAACAGCGCCAACATCGCCTGGGCATGGCGCCTGTGCGTGGCGTCGGATTCACCACTGGACTCGAGTTCGAGCCGCGCATATTCGCGCACGCTGTCGAGCATCCGGTAGCGCGGTGGTGCACCCGCCTCGACGGCCAGCAGCGAGTGGTGGGCCAGCACTTCCAGCATGTCCTCGGCCACCCAGTCATCCTGCGAATCATGGCCGACCGTGGCGACGGCGAGTTCAAGCGAAAAGCCGCCCGCGAACACCGACAGCCTGCGGAACACCTTCCGGGCATCGGGTGGCAGCAGGCCATGGCTCCAGTCGAGTGCGGCGAGCAAGGTCTGGTGGCGCTGCGACAGGTCGGGCGCTTGCGCGCGCAACAGGCTGAAGCGGTCGGCCAGCCGGGTGCGCAGGCCTTCGACGCCGAATATCGGCAAGCGAGCCGCCGCCAGCTTGATCGCCAGTGGCAATCCGTCGAGCTGTCGGCACAGTGCGATCACAACGGCCAGGTTGCGCTCATCGAGCGCAAAGCGCCGGCCGACGCGCTGCGCCTGGTCGACGAACAAGGCCACCGCGCCGTGCGTGCATGCGTCGTCCAGCGAGCAATCGGCGGGTGGGAAAGCCAGCGGTTCGAGCCGGAACACGCGCTCCGAGCTGATCTTCAATGCGGCCTGGCTGGTGACCAGCATGCGCAGGCCAGGGGCGCCGGCCAGCAAGGTGTGAATCAGCTGCGCCACGGCGTCGGCCAGGTGCTCGGCGTTGTCGAAGATGACCAGCATCTGCATCTGGCGCAGCGGCGCCACCAGATCCGGCAAGGCGTCGTCGTTGCCGCCGGCCGGCAGGCGCAGCGCCTGGATCAGCACACGCGGAACCAGCGCCGGCTGGTGGATGGCGGCGACATCGATCCAGACTGCGCCGTCGCGCATCGCGCCGCGACGCGCGTGCGCGGCGACCATGGCCAGCGCCGTCTTGCCGACGCCCGAGGGGCCGACGATGGTGACCAGCCTGTGCTTGTGCATCAACTGGTCGAGTTCGACACTGTCGGTCGCCCGACCGAGCATCAGCTCGGGGGGCATCGGCAGCGGCGCCAACAGGTCGTTCGCACGTTGCTCCGCCGTGGGCGGTGGTGCTGCAGGAGCCGCCTCGTCGGGCAACTCCTCCACGGGCAGGGCGAATCGGTAGCCCAGCCGGGCCACGTTGACGATGGCCGATCGCCCAAGCAGCTTGCGCAGCACGCTCATCTGCACGGCGAGGTTGTTGTCCTCGACCACCAGGCCCGGCCAGGCCGACTTGAACAACTCGTCCTTGCTCACCACCTCGCCGCGGCGCTGCACCAGCACGAGCAGCAGATCGATGGCGCGCGAACCCAGTGCCACCGGCTGGCCGTCCGCGAGGAGCCTTTTCTCCGAGGTGAGCAGCGTGAATTTTTCGAATCGGAATTGGGCGGAGATATCGCGGCGCATTGTGAGGCCGCCATTCTGTGCATCGTCTCGATGAAGACCGCCGGGATTCATCGGCCGTGTCACTCCATGCCAGTGTCCAGCGTCAGCCGGCACACGGTTTCCCGGTCCATCATGCGGCCTTCGGCCATCAGGTCTTGCAGCAATGCCGGGTCCAGCGCCGGCTCGATCAGGCGAAGCGCACGTTCGCGCGCGGCTGCCGATGGGGGGAAGCGCAGGCCCAGGCGTTGGCAGGCAAGGTCGTCATGGCCGATCAGACGTGCCGCCGTTTCGAGCCGGCCTTCGCTGGCGGCCAGCAAGGCATACAGGCTCGAGAAGACGCCGAAGCCTTCCCAACCGCGATCGCGGCAGTCATCGAAGAGTTCGGTGACCCTCGCGCGGGCCTCGGCCACTTCGCCTTCCATGAGCAGCGCAGTCGCCAGGTTGCCCAGGGCGTTGGTGCGAGGGATGCCATTGCGTGCCAACCAGCCGCCCATGAGTTCGCGGCCCAGCGACACGGCCTGAGCCGTGTCGCCACTCGTGAGATGGATATAGACAAGGTTCGACAAGTCGCGAGCGGCTTGGCGGTCCGAGCCGGCGCTGCGCGAATAGGCCAGCGAGGCCAGCACCGCTTCACGTGCTTCGGCATGGTGGCCTTCGCGCGAGCGGATCAGGCCCTGGCACACCATGCGCAGCCGCAGCAAGTTCGGCGGCCAATCCGGCTGTTCGAGCAGCACCAGTTCCTGCAGCAACTCGCGCGCCTGCGGCACTGGGGTGAGCATTGAAACCGCGATGTGCTCCAGCGCCATGTAGAGGCGCCTCGTGTCGCCAAGCTCGCGGTAGATGCGCGTCGCCAGGAGCGCCGACTCCAGGTGCTGCTTGGGATCCCAGCCCATGCTGATCCGGGCGAGTTCCACGTGATAGCGTCCGAGAACCTCAGGCGGCAGCGTGTGATTCACCCACGGCTCGTAGGCCGCCAGCAGCTCGCGGTATTCGCGGTGTATCAGCAATGCATAGAACAAGTCTGCAGCCTCGCCGAGCAGCGCGACGCCCAGCGGCCCGTCGTTCTTCAGGCACCAATCGAGCGCGATGCGCACGTTGTCGATTTCCTGCCCGTAGGCGCTCAGGAAAGCGGCGTCGCTCTGGTGCCAGTAGTCGACGCTGGCCGTCCGGAACAGCGCGAGCATGGCCTGCGCATGCCGCCGGTGTGTCGCTTCGGATTCACTGTTGGACTCGAGTTCGAGCCGCGCATATTCGCGCACGCTGTCAAGCATGCGGTGGCGCGGTTGCGTGCCATTGTCGACAGAAACCAGAGTGTGGCGGACTAGCAGCTCCAGCGTGTTCTCGACCGCCAGATCGTCCTGCAACTCATCCTTGACCGTGGCGATGGCCAATTCAAGCGAAAAGCCCCCGGCAAACACGGAGAGCCGACGGAACACGCTCACAGCATTGGGCGGCAACAGGCCGTGGCTCCAGTCGAGCGCGGCGCGCAAGGTCTGGTGGCGCGTGGACAGGTCGGGTGCCTGGGCGCGCAGCAGGCTGAAGCGGTCGGCCAGCCGGGTGCGCAGGCCCTCGATGCCGAACATCGGCAAGCGGGCGGCCGCCAGCTTGATCGCCAGCGGCAGTCCGTCCAGTTGCCGGCACAGCGCG
>Ga0157377_10000729_pt1 | contig 13605 bp, 13 predicted proteins | sample M55metaG_FD_121116 | JGI IMG/M metagenome (GOLD analysis project Ga0157377, IMG submission 121116) | Miscanthus rhizosphere microbial communities from Kellogg Biological Station, Michigan, USA - M5-5 metaG | ecosystem: Host-associated > Plants > Roots > Rhizosphere > Soil | place: USA: Michigan...
ATGCGCGCCCTATCGTGCGGTGCAGCGTAGCGCCGGCGAGGAGCCAGGGATGATCGGCCTCGTATTAGTGACCCACGGGCGGCTCGCCATCGAGTTCCGCTCAGCGCTGGAGCATGTGGTTGGCCCTCAGCGCCAGATTGAGGCGATTACGATCGGGCCCGATGACGACGTGGAGCAATGCCGCAAGAATATTCTTGAGGCGGTGAAGCGGGTGGATAGCGGCGAAGGCGTCGCAATCCTGACCGACATGTTCGGCGGCACGCCCTCTAATCTCGCCATCTCGGTGATGAGCCAGCCAAAGGTCGAGGTACTAGCCGGTATCAATCTACCGATGCTGATCAAGCTGGCCAAAATCCGCGAGATCAGTCCTTTGCAAGATGCAGTCGCCGCCGCTCAGGAAGCCGGCCGCAAGTATTGTACGATCGCCAGCCGCGTCCTCAACGGAAAATGACTCCCCGCGCTTCAGCGGACGAGACACCTGTCTCGCGCGAGGTGGAGATCGTCAACAAGAAGGGATTGCACGCCCGCGCGTCCGCGAAATTCGTGCAGACTGCCGAACAATTTGATGCCGCCATCACGGTCACTCGCGGCCACGAAACGGTCGGAGGAACTTCGATCATGGGATTGATGATGCTGGCCGCCGGCCCCGGCATCTCCATCACGATCAAGGCGATCGGCAAAGATGCGGCGAAGGCGGTCGAAACGCTGTGCAAGCTGGTCGAAGGCGGTTTCGGCGAAGAGGACTAAGTGTAGGGCACGCCCTCCGCGCCAAAACTACATAAAGAATTCTTTATATACTCATTGCGGCATCGGCGTCGGGCTGTTATAGGCACGCCCAGCCAAGCAATCCCTATCTGCCAGGAACCGTCATGAGCGCGAAAGTAGCGTCCGAATACATCGTCAAAGACATTGGCCTCGCCGATTTCGGCCGGAAGGAAATCTCCATCGCAGAGACCGAAATGCCCGGCCTGATGGCAACACGCGAGGAGTACGGCTCGAAGCAATCGCTCAAAGGCGCGCGCATCGCCGGCTCGCTGCACATGACCATCCAGACCGCGGTGCTGATCGAGACCCTGAAGGCGCTCGGTGCCGACGTGCGCTGGGTCTCGTGCAACATCTATTCGACGCAGGATCACGCCGCGGCAGCCGTTGCAGCCGGTGGAACACCGGTATTCGCCGTCAAGGGCGAGACGCTGAAAGAATACTGGGACTACACCCGCAAATTGTTCGAGTGGCATGGCGGTGGTTATCCCAACATGATCCTGGATGACGGCGGCGATGCGACTTTGTTCGTGCATCTCGGCGTGCGTGCGGAAGGTGGCGATACCGCGTTCCTCGACAAGGCAACGTCGGAGGAAGAGGAAATCCTCTTCGCGCTGATCAAGAATACGCTGAAAGAAAGGCCGAAGGGCTGGTTCTGCGAGATTGCAAAATCGATCAAAGGCGTCTCGGAAGAGACCACCACCGGCGTGCATCGCCTTTACGAAATGCAGAAGAAGGGCAGCCTGCTCTTCCCTGCGATCAACGTGAACGACTCCGTCACCAAGTCGAAGTTCGACAATCTTTATGGCTGCCGCGAATCGCTGGTCGACGGCATCCGCCGCGGCACCGACGTGATGATGGCCGGCAAGATCGCCATGGTCGCGGGCTTTGGCGACGTCGGCAAAGGCTCGGCGGCCTCGCTGCGCCAGGCCGGCTGCCGCGTGATGGTGTCGGAGATCGATCCGATCTGCGCGCTACAGGCGGCGATGGAAGGCTATGAGGTCGTCACGATGGAAGATGCGGCGCCGCGCGCCGACATCTTCGTGACCGCGACTGGCAATAAAGATGTCATCACCATCGAGCACATGCGCGCCATGAAGGATCGCGCCATCGTCTGCAACATTGGCCACTTCGACAACGAGATTCAGGTCGCAAGCCTGAAGAACTTCAAATGGAATAACATCAAGCCGCAGGTGGACGAGATCGAGTTTCCGTCAGGCCGGCGCATCATCCTGCTGTCGGAAGGCCGGCTGGTGAATCTTGGCAATGCGATGGGTCATCCTTCGTTCGTGATGTCGTCGTCGTTCACCAACCAGACATTGGCGCAGATCGAGTTGTGGACCAATCCGAAGGCCTACGAAAAGAAGGTCTACACGCTGCCGAAAAAGCTCGACGAGAAAGTTGCGCGTCTGCACCTGGAAAAGATCGGCGTGAAGCTCACCAAGCTACGCGACGATCAGTCGACTTACATTGGCGTGCCGAAGGACGGCCCGTTCAAAAGCGACCATTACCGGTACTGAGGTTTGACCAACTCGACGGTTTGGTGGCCGGGCGTTGTCCCGGCCATCTCGTTTGGGAAGGCACTGCGTCCCAAATCGCCAACTTGAAGGCGCCCTAGCCGGGTGTTATCTGCCGCGCATGGCCGCTTCACCGATCCAGAATATCCGCAACTTTTCCATCGTTGCGCATATCGACCATGGCAAGTCGACCCTCGCCGACCGGCTGATCCAGCTCACCGGCGGCCTGGAAGAGCGCGAAATGAAGGAGCAGGTGCTCGATTCCATGGATATCGAGCGCGAGCGCGGCATCACCATCAAGGCCCAGACGGTCCGCCTCAAATACAAGGCGCGCGATGGCAATGATTACATATTGAATTTGATCGACACGCCCGGCCACGTCGACTTTGCCTACGAGGTCAACCGGTCGCTTGCTGCCTGCGAAGGTTCGCTCCTTGTCGTCGACGCCAGCCAGGGCGTCGAAGCCCAGACGTTGGCGAATGTCTATCAGGCGATCGACAATGGGCACGAGATCGTGCCTGTGCTCAATAAAATCGATTTGCCGGCGGCCGAGCCAGCCAAGATCAAGCAGCAGATCGAGGACGTGATCGGGCTAGACGCGTCGAACGCCATCGAGATCTCCGCAAAGACCGGACTAAACGTGCCCGAGGTGCTGGAAGCGATTGTCACGCGCCTGCCGCCACCGAAAGGCGATCGCGACGCCACCTTGAAGGCGTTGCTGGTCGACAGCTGGTACGACGTGTACCTCGGCGTGGTTGTACTGGTGCGCATCGTTGACGGCGTCCTGAAGAAGGGCCAGCGCATCCGCATGATGGGCACGAACGCGGCCTATGAAGTGGATCGCACCGGTGTATTCACACCCAAGCTCACACTGGTGGACGAGCTCGGTCCCGGCGAGATCGGCATGCTCACCGCCTCGATCAAGGAAGTGGCGGACACGCGTGTCGGTGACACCATTACCGACGACCGCAAGCCGGTAGACAAACCGCTGCCGGGTTTCCGGCCGGCCGTGCCTGTAGTGTTCTGCGGCCTGTTTCCCGTCGATGCCGCGCAATTCGAAGACCTGCGCGCGGCGATGGGTAAACTGCGCCTCAACGATGCGAGCTTCACCTACGAAATGGAAACGTCAGCCGCGCTCGGCTTCGGTTTCCGTTGTGGTTTCCTCGGGCTGCTGCACCTGGAAATCATCCAGGAAAGACTGTCACGCGAATTCAACCTGGATCTGATCGCAACCGCGCCATCGGTCATCTACAAGATCAAGCTGACCACCGGCAAAGAGCTCGAGATTCACAATCCGGTCGACATGCCGGATCCAAATCACATCGAGGAGATGCAGGAGCCCTGGATCGAGGCGACAATCCTGACGCCGGATGAGTATCTCGGCTCCGTGCTCAAGCTTTGCCAGGACCGGCGCGGCGAGCAGAAGGAACTCACCTACGTCGGCAACCGCGCGATGGTGAAAAACAACCTGCCGCTCAACGAAGTCGTGTTCGATTTCTACGACCGGCTTAAATCCGTTTCGCGTGGCTACGCCTCATTCGACTATCACCTCACCGACTACCGGCCGGCGGACCTCGTAAAGCTGCAGATGCTGGTCAACGGCGAGCCGGTCGATGCACTGGCGATGCTGGTGCACCGGACGCGCGCGGAGAGCCGCGGCCGCGCCATGGCGGAAAAGCTCAAGGAGCTCATTCCGCCGCACATGTTTCAGGTGCCAATCCAGGCCGCGATCGGCGGCAAGATCATCGCGCGCGAAACGGTGCGGGCCTTCCGCAAGGATGTCACCGCCAAGTGCTACGGCGGCGATGCCACCCGCAAGCGCAAGCTGCTCGACAAGCAGAAGGAAGGCAAAAAGCGCATGCGGCAGTTCGGCAAGGTCGATATCCCGCAGGAAGCGTTCATCGCCGCGCTCAAAGTCGACGTTTAGTCGGAATTGGAGCCCATAAGCTCCTTTGTTCCCTGCAAATTCTGCACCGCCCGCCCCCGCAATTCACGGGAACTAAGGATGGCGAACGGCGAATTGACCTGACAGGCGGCACCGAAGCCGCTAAATCGGAAGCATGCGCACTCGGATCGCGTCCCTGTCGGGACTGCCTTTCATTGCGGTCGGAATTCTCGCTGTGGCGGGGCGGATTGCGGCCGCGCAAACTCCAGCCGCCGCGGCGCCGTTGCCACCAGCAAAGCCGGCAGTGACCGAAAAGGCCCGCGAGAAAGCGGTGCCGGCGAAGATATTGTTCGGTGCCAAGGCCCTGCCGTCCGCAGGCAAGTCCATGGCAGTCGGATACTACCACAAGGGCTGCCTTTCGGGCGGCGTTGAGTTGCCGATCAACGGGCCGAACTGGCAGGTGATGCGCCTGTCACGCAATCGCAATTGGGGGCACCCGACCCTCATCCACTTCGTAGAGAAGTTTGCCGCCCAGGCTTCGAAGACGACAGGCTGGAACGGAATCCTTGTCGGCGATTTGGGACAGCCGCGCGGCGGGCCCGCGGTGTCGGACCATGCGAGTCACCAGACCGGCCTGGACGTTGACATCTGGTTCATGCCGATGCCGGACCAAGTGCTGAGCAAGGAGGAGCGCGATACGATTCAGGCCAGCAATCTGGTTGCCGCGGATTGGAAGCGTCTCAACCCGCAGACGTGGACGCCGCAACACGTCGCCTTCATCAAGGCCGCAGCGCAGCAACCCGAAGTCGAGCGCGTGCTGGTCAACGCCGCCATCAAGAAGGAGCTGTGCCGCGTGGAGGCCAATCAGCCGCATGCCTGGATGGCGAAGGTGCGACCCTGGTATGGCCACCACGATCACATTCATGTCCGGCTGCGATGTCCGGCCGATTCCCCGCAATGCAAGCCACAGGAGCCGGTAACTGGAAGCGACGGGTGTGGTCCCAAGGAGCTGGACTTCTGGTTCTCCGACAAGGTCATTCCGCCGAGAAAGCCGGGGCCGCCGGGACGACAAACCATGCTCGCGGATTTGCCTCCTGCCTGCAAAGGCGTGCTTGAAGCACCCGACAAGAAGACCAGCGTCGCAACAGAGAACCGCAAATAGCTCGCGCAGAGCCTTACTCCGATGTCCAAGAGCACGAGTAGTTCGAACAAGCGCGAGGATCTGCAGATTCTCACCGCGCTCGAGCACAAGGTGCTCTGGCTCGCAAGCTGGATGATCCATAACGCCAATCATCTGCGCGAGAACGACGACGGCTTGAAGGTCGGCGGCCACCAGGCGTCGAGTGCTTCGCTCGCGACCATCATGACCGCGCTCTATTTCGACGTGCTGCGGCCGCAGGACCGCGTCGCCGTCAAGCCGCACGCCAGCCCAATCTTTCACGCCATCCAGTATCTGCTCGGCAATCAATCGCGCGAACGCCTGGAGGCATTCCGTGGCTACAAGGGCGCGCAGAGCTATCCCTCCCGCACCAAAGACGTCGACGACGTCGACTTCTCGACCGGCTCGGTCGGTCTCGGCGTCGCGCAGACTTTATTTTCCTCGCTCACGCAGGACTATGTGCGCGCGCACGGCTGGGGCCTCCAACGGCCGGAAGGGCGCATGGTCGCGCTCGTCGGCGATGCCGAACTCGACGAGGGCAACATCTTCGAGGCGCTGCTCGAGGGCTGGAAGCAGGGCCTGCGCAATTGCTGGTGGATCATCGATTACAATCGTCAGAGCCTCGACGCCGTGGTGCGCGAGGGGCTGTGGGAGCGCTACGAGCAGCTGTTCAAGAATTTCGGCTGGAACGTCGCCATCGTCAAATACGGCTCGCTTCAGCAGGCGGCCTTCAAGGAACCGGGCGGCGAGACGTTGCGCCGCTGGATCGACAATTGCCCCAATCAACTCTACTCGGCGCTGGTGTTTGCGGGCGGCGCGGCCTGGCGCAAGCGATTGAACGACGAGATCGGCGACCAGGGCGACGTCAGCAAGCTGATCGAAAAGCGAACTGACGATGAGCTTGCGGCCCTGATGAACAATCTGGGCGGGCACGATCTTCCATCTGTTCTCGATGCCTTCCACAATGCCGATCCGGAAAAGCCGACCTGCTTTATCTGTTACACCGTCAAAGGTTTTGGACTGCCCTTCGCCGGACACAAGGACAACCATGCCGGGCTGATGACGCCGCAGCAGATGGAGACGTTCCGTCAGGTCATGGGCGTACGGTCAGGCCATGAATGGGACAAGTTCGAAGGACTGCAACCGGCAGCGGGGCAGATTCAAGCGTTTCTCGCGCGCGTGCCGATCGCAACGGGAAATCCGCGGCGTCTCTCGGCGCCTCCGGTCGACGTGCCGGACAACCTTGCCGTCACCATCCAGCCGGTGATGTCGACGCAAACCGGCTTCGGCGCCATTCTCAATGAGGTAGGGCGCGGCGACAGCGAATTTGCACGCCATATCGTCACGACGTCGCCGGACGTGACCGTCTCGACCAATCTCGGCCCGTGGGTAAACCGGCGCGGCCTGTTCGCCCGTCAGGCGATGGCCGATACGTTCAAGCGAGAGCAAATCCCCTCGACGTTCAACTGGGAGTTTTCGCCGAAGGGCCAGCACATCGAGCTCGGCATCGCCGAGATGAATCTGTTCGTCCTGCTGTCGGCGCTCGGTTTGTCGCACACGATCAACGGCGAGCGATTGCTGCCGATCGGAACTTTGTACGACCCCTTCATCGCGCGCGGCCTCGATGCGCTCAACTACGCCTGCTATCAGGATGCACGTTTCATTGTCGTTGCAACGCCGTCCGGGATAACGCTTGCAGGCGAAGGTGGCGCGCACCAGTCGATCGCCGAACCCCTGATCGGGCTCGCGCAGGACGGACTCGCCAGCTTCGAGCCGGCCTATGTCGACGAACTCGCCGCCATCATGCGGTGGGCCTTCACTTACATTCAGAAAGACGGCGACGCAGCGCCGTCGGAGCGCAACTGGTTGCGCGATGAAACCGGCGGCTCAGTTTATCTCCGGCTGTCGACCCGGCCAATCGAGCAGATCAAGCGACAAATGACGCCGGAGTTGCAGCAGCAAATTGTCGACGGCGCGTATTGGCACCGCAAGCCTGGCCCGAATTGCCAGGTCGTCGTCGCGTATACCGGAGCGGTCGCTCCTGAAGCGATCGAGGCTGTCGGCTTGATGGCGGAAGACCGTCGCGATGTCGGCCTGCTGGCGATCACGTCCGCCGATCGCCTCAACGCCGGCTGGACCGCAGCGCAGCGTGCCCGCGAACGCGGGCTCGTGCACGCGCGTTCACACATCGAGCGTCTGCTCACCGACGTGCCGGCGCATTGCGGAATTGTCAGCGTTCTTGACGGACATCCGGCGACATTGGCCTGGCTCGGCGCGGTCGCCGGTCATCGCGTGCGGCCGCTCGGCGTCGAGCATTTCGGCCAGACCGGCTCGCTGGCCGACCTATATCGCCACTATGGCATCGATGCGAATGCCATCGTCGCGGCGGCGCAGGCGATCGCGCCCGGCCGCCCGATCCGGCACCTCAAGGCGCTGCCTTGAGCCGGCGCTACATCATCATTCCCATTCCGAACAGCATTGCCGGGATGGCGAGGATGACAACCCAGACGATGATCGCGCACACGATGACAGTAATCGTGTAGATCAGCGCATTGCTCGCCGCCGGGCGCATCAGCGTGCCGATGCCGGTGTACAGCAGGTACAGGCTGTAAAGGCCGAGGATCGACAGAAAGCTCAACGCAGGAAGAATATTGAACACGCCGGCAAGCCAGGCCGCCGTCGGCGCATAGGCCGATACTTTCATGGCGCTTGCGAGATTCTTGCGGGCACCAAACGTGCCAGCGAGGAAATCGATGATGTAGCCGACAAGGAAAAAGCCGATCAGGTCAACGCATAAACAACGACGGCACGAAAGAGCCCGAGGCCAATTCCGATGCGTTGGCCCCCGATGCCGATAATCGATGTGCCGATAAAAGTACAAATTGGCGCAATGGCAGCAACAATCGCAACGTAGTTGGAAAGAAGATAGCCGGCGTCGCCCGGCTCGGAATCGATCTTCGACCATTCCGACTTCGGTTGCAGCAGGATCCCCTTGATTCGGTCCACGAGATTCATGACACCCCTCCATTCATCCGCGACCGATTATAGACGTTTTTGATCCTCCAAAATCATCGCCGAGCCCTTTTCCGCAATCATCATTGTCGGCGAATTGGTATTCCCGGACGTGATCGACGGCATAACCGAGGCATCAACAACCCGCAGTCTTTCAATGCCGATGACACGAAGCCGGCCATCGACGACCGCTCGTGTGTCGTCGTCCCGGCCCATGCGGGCAGTGCCTACGGGATGGAAAATCGTAGTCCCGATGTCACCTGCTGCCTTCACTAGGCCGGCCTCGTCGTTATCCCCCGTCAAATCGCCGGGGAGATACTCGACGGGTGAGTATTTTTGCAGCGCGGGCTGCCGCACGATCCCTCGGGTGACCCGGATCGAATCGGCCGCGACCCGCTGATCTTCCGGCGTCGACAGATAATTCGGACTGATCGCCGGCGACGCCGCTGGATCGGCTGATTTGAGCGTGAGTGCGCCGCGGCTGGTCGGGCGGACATTGGTCACACTGGCGGTAAAGGCCGGAAACGGGTGCAGCGGCTCGCCGAACTTGTCGAGAGATAGCGGCTGCACGTGGTACTGAATATTGGCGCGGTCCTGCGTCGAATCGGACCTGGCAAAGGCGCCAAGCTGCGACGGCGCCATAGTCATCGGTCCGCGTCGACGGAATGCGTAGTTCAATCCCATCCCAACACGATTGAATAGCGAAGCGTAGGTCTCGTTCAGCGTCTTCACACCGGACACCTTGTAGATCATGCGCAACTGCAAGTGATCGTGCAGGTTGGCGCCGACCCCCGGTTTGTCGAGCGTGACCGGAATGCCAAATTTCGACAACTGCGCGGCCGGACCTACTCCCGACAGCATCAGGATGTGCGGTGAGCCAATGGAGCCGGCGGCCAGGATCACCTCGCCACGGCTGCGCGCGGCGCGTTGCTCGCCATTTTGCCGCCACCGGACTCCGGTGGCACGCTTGCCGGTCAGCTCCAGTCCTTCGACAAGACAGCCGCTCTCAAGCTGAAGATTTTGCCGGTGCAGGACCGGCTTGAGGAAGCCGCGTGCGGCGGACCATCGCCGGCCGCGCTTCTGATTGACGTGAAAATAACAGATGCCTTCGTTGTCGCCGGTGTTGAAGTCATCGACAGTGGGAATTCCATATTGATTCGCCGCTTCCCGGAAGGCGTCGAGGATTTCCCAGCTCAGTCGCGGATACTCGACGCGCCATTCCCCACCAGCCGCGTGGTGCTCGCTTTTCAGGAAATGATCGACGTGCTTGCGGAAATAGGGCCGAACGTCCTCCCACGACCATCCGGGCAGGCCGAGCTGGCGCCAATTGTCGTAGTCGGCCGACTGGCCGAGCATGTAGATCATACCGTTGATGGCCGACGAGCCGCCCACCACCTTGCCGCGCGGATAGTTCAGACTGCGCCCATTCAGCCCCGGCTCCGCCTCAGTCTTGAGGAGCCAGTCGGCGCGCGGATTTCCGATCGCGAACAGATAGCCCACCGGAATGTGAAACCAGATCCAGTTGTCATTGCCGCCCGCCTCCAACAACAGCACGCGATTGACGGGATTGGCGGACAACCTGTTGGCCAGCACACAACCGGCGGAGCCCGCGCCCACGATAATGTAGTCAAATTCGCCTTCGATCGATGCCACGTCCGCACTCGCTCCCTGCGTCCCAACGCGGACTTTACCCCCCTCGGCTGGACTTGCTAGGCTCGGTTCTCAGCAGCGCACCGTGCGTGCGCCGCCCTAAACCGGAACGGCGGTTCCGAATTCAATCCGGCTTTCAAGCTAATGTCGGCGCGTCTTGCGCTGAGGAGAACCGCCATGTTCGTGAGATTTTTCGCATTTGTCGGCTTTCTGGTCGTCCTTGTGGGCGCACCGCAGACATTGGCCGCCCAGGAGCAGATCACCATCTTCGCGGCCGCGTCGCTGAAGAATGCGCTCGACGACACAAATGCCGCATTCACAAAGGCAACAGGCGTCAAGGTAACCGCGAGCTACGCCGCAAGCTCAGCACTCGCCAAACAGATCGAACAGAGCGCGCCGGCTGACGTATTTATTTCGGCGGATCTGCAATGGATGGACTATGTCGGCGAACGGAAACTCATCAAGCCGGATACCCGCGTCAACTTGCTCGGCAACAAGCTGGTATTGATCGCACCCGCGGATTCCAAGATTGCCAATGTGACCATCGGCCAGGGCTTCGACATTGCCAAGCTTGCGGGTTCGGGCCGCATTGCGGTCGCCGACGTCAACGCGGTTCCGGCTGGCCGCTACGCCAAGGCCGCGCTTGAGAAACTAGGCGCCTGGGCGGCAGCCGAGCCGAAGCTTGCACAGGCAGAGAATGTCCGGGCGACGCTGGCGTTTGTCGCGCGCGATGAAACGCCGATCGGCATTGTTTACGAAACGGACGCAAAGGTTGAACCCAGGGTAAAAGTCATCGGCGCATTTCCTGACAACTCTTATCCGCCGGTGACTTACCCTGTCGCAGCAACCGCCACTACGACGAAGCAAAGCGTCTCGCAATATCTTCATTTCCTGCGATCTCCGGCAGCCAAGGCAATCTTCGAAAAGTACGGCTTCAGTTTTCTGATCAGGCCCGTGTCGTAAGCGGTATCCGACGCGTGTTCGAACTGTCGCCCCAAGATTGGACCGCAATCGCACTGTCACTGCGTGTTGCAGTCGTCTCGACATTGATTGCGCTACCGTTCGGCATCGCAATCGCGACTGTACTGGCGCGCGCATCGTTCTGGGGAAAATCAGCGCTCGATGCCCTCGTCCATTTGCCGCTGGTGCTTCCGCCGGTGGTGACGGGTTATCTCCTGCTCATTACGTTCGGCCGCAAAGCGCCGGTCGGGGCCTTTTTGGCCGACCATTTTGGCATAGTTTTCTCGTTTCGCTGGACCGGCGCCGCGCTTGCCTGCGGTATAATGGCGTTTCCGTTGATGGTGCGCGCCATCAGGCTGTCGATCGAGGCCATCGACAAGCGGCTCGAACATGCAGCCGCGACGCTTGGCGCCAATCCGGTCTCGACGTACGCAACCGTGACACTGCCATTGGCTTTGCCCGGCATCATTGCGGGCATGATGCTCGCCTTCGCGCGCGCTCTCGGCGAGTTCGGAGCAACCATTACCTTCGTTTCCAACATTCCCGGCGAAACCCAGACGATTTCCGCGGCGATCTATACGCTCACGCAGGTGCCAGGCGGCGACGCCGCCGCGCTTAATCTTGTCATTGTGTCGATCATCATTTCGTTTGCGGCGTTGCTTGCTTCGGAGTGGTTTGCGCGCCGCGCTGCCGCAAGGTTGCACGGGAGCTGACGATGCTTGCGGTTCAGGCGGAGAAACAGCTCGGCGAGTTTGCGGTGAATGTCTCCTTCACCAGTGACACGGCTGCGACGGCATTGTTTGGCCCGTCCGGCGCCGGAAAGACCAGTGTCATCAATATGATCGCGGGGCTGTTAAAGCCCGAACGTGGCCGTATCGTTCTCGGCGACGAGGTTCTCTTTGACAGCGTCACCGGTATCAATGTGCCCACTTGGCGGCGGCGCGTCGGCTATGTCTTCCAGGAAGGCCGGTTGTTTCCACATTTCTCGGTGAAACGAAATCTGGACTACGGCCGCTGGGTCAGCGGCCATGCCAGCAACCCCAGGCAGCTCAGCCATGTGATTGACCTGCTCAATGTAGGTCATTTGCTCGACCGGCGGCCGGGCAAGTTGTCGGGCGGCGAGCGCCAGCGCGTCGCCGTCGGCCGTGCGCTCCTTATGCAGCCGCGTCTGCTGTTGCTGGACGAGCCTTTGGCTTCGCTCGACACGGCCCGCAAGCATGACATCCTCCCCTACCTTGAGCGTCTGCGCGACGAGGCACGCGTGCCCTTGATCTATGTCAGTCACAATGCAGCCGAGATAAAACGCATTGCCAGCCGCGTCGTACGTCTCGACTCCGGAAAGGTCGTTGAAACGGGCGGCATCGAGCTACTCGACGGCGCGCGGGCCGATGTGCTTGCCTGAGGAATGTTTCCTCCGGAACGAATCGTCTGCCTGACCGAAGAGACGGTCGAGACCCTTTACCTGCTCGGTGAAGATCGCCGCATTGTCGGCGTGTCCGGCTACGCCGTGCGGCCGCCGCAGGTGCGGCGCGAGAAGCCGCGCGTCTCCGCTTTTATTTCGGCGGACGTGCCGAAGATTCTCGATCTGAAGCCGGATCTGGTGCTTACGTTTTCCGACCTGCAGGCTGACATCGTCGCCGAATTGATCCGCAAAAATATTTCCGTGCATGCATTCAACCAGCGCGACATCGCCGGCATATTCGACATGATCCGCACGCTCGGCGCGATCGTGGGCGCAACACAGAAAGCCGAAGCGCTCGCAAGCTCCCTCGCCCGCCACGTCGACGAAGTGCACGAGCGTTCGTTGCATCTCGCGCGCCGTCCTCGCATCTATTTCGAGGAGTGGGACGATCCGATGATTTCCGGTATTGCCTGGGTGTCGGAGTTGATCGAGGCCGCCGGCGGTGTCGATGTATTTCCGCAGCTCGCCGTACGCAAAAATGCCAAAGATCGCATCGTATCACCCGACGAGGTCATCGCCGCGCGGCCGGACGTCATTGTTGGGTCCTGGTGCGGTAAAAAATTCGTGCCGGGAAAAGTCACCGCCCGGCCGGGCTTTGCCGAAGTTCCCGCCGTCGCGACCGGCTGGTTGCGTGAAATCAAATCGACGCTGATTCTGCAGCCCGGGCCCGCCGCGCTCACCGATGGGCTCGATCATATGGCGCGGATCGTTAGCGAATGGGCTGAAAGGCGAGCGACGGCCAGCTAATCAGACGATAGCAATCACGACCGCAGGCGTGGTAAGGGTTGTCTCGACAGGCAAAGGACCGAGCCGAATGCAGCCGACTGATAAGCGCGCGAATCTCTGGATGGACTTGCTGCTGGTAGCCTTTTTGATTGCCCTGAATGTGGCTGCACGGCTGCTTCCGCACGCACCGGGCTTTCTGCCGGTGGCAGCGAGCGGATTTTTCGCTGCGCGCGTTCTGAGCATTCCGGTGCTCGCTCTCCTCGTGCCGGTCCTTGGCATGATTTTGAGCGACATGGCTCTGCCGGGCGAGGATTGGCGCATTCAGGCCGTGGGTTTTGCCGCTATCGCGATCCCGGCGATCGCCGGCATGGCGACACGCCGCTGGCTCGGTGTCGTTCCTGTCGTAGCCACAATGATCCCTTGCTCCGTCCTCTTCTTCCTGCTTTCAAACGGTGCCGTCTGGGCCTTCGGC
>Ga0157377_10000739_pt1 | contig 13511 bp, 12 predicted proteins | sample M55metaG_FD_121116 | JGI IMG/M metagenome (GOLD analysis project Ga0157377, IMG submission 121116) | Miscanthus rhizosphere microbial communities from Kellogg Biological Station, Michigan, USA - M5-5 metaG | ecosystem: Host-associated > Plants > Roots > Rhizosphere > Soil | place: USA: Michigan...
CGTTCCCCGACCGCACCCTGGACTCGATCAAGCGCAACGGCGTCGGCATCAAGGGACCCACCACGACCCCGGTCGGCTCGGGCTTTCGCAGCGTCAACGTGCTCCTGCGCAAGGAGCTCGACCTCTACGCCTGCATCCGCCCCTGCAAGAGCTACGCCGGGGTGCGCACCCGCTTCCCCGAGACCGACATCGTCATCGTGCGCGAGAACACCGAGGACCTCTACGCCGGCATCGAGTTCGAGAAGGACACCGATGCCGCCGAGGACCTGCGGCGCTTCCTCGAGGAGCTCGACAGCAGCGCGCACATCCGGGAGCACTCCGGCATCTCGATCAAGCCGATTTCGGTCTTCGGCAGCGACCGCATCGTGCGCAGCGCCTTCGACTACGCCAAGGAGAACGGCCGCGGCAAGGTCACCGCGGCCCACAAGGCCAACATCATGAAGCACTCCGACGGCCTCTTCCTGGCCGTCGCGCGCGAGGTGGCCGAGGACTATCCGGACATCGAGTTCGAGGACCGGATCATCGACAACCTGTGCAACCAGCTCGTCTCGCGCCCCGAGGAGTACGACGTGATCGTGCTCCCCAACCTCTACGGCGACATCGTCTCCGACCTCGGCGCCGGCATGATCGGCGGCCTGGGGCTCGCGCCCGGCGCCAACATCGGCACCGAGGCGGCCATGTTCGAGGCCACGCACGGCTCGGCCCCCAAGTACAAGGGCCAGAACAAGGTCAACCCGACGGCGCTCATGCTCTCCGGCGTGCTCATGCTCGCCCACCTGGACGAGCGCGGCGCCGCGGACCGCATGGAGACCGCCATCGCCGAGGTCATCCGCAAGGGCGAGAAGGTGACCTACGACCTCAAGCCCACCCGCGACGATCCGAGCGCCGTCGGCACCTCCGAGTTCGCCGACGCGGTCATCGAGGAGATGCACGCATGAGCAACCACGTCCGCGTCGCGGTCACCGGCGCCGCCGGCGCCATCGGCTACTCGCTGTTGTTCCGCATCGCGGACGGCGCGATGCTCGGCCCCGACCAGCGCGTGATCCTGCACATGGTCGAGATCCCCGACGCCATGGGCACGCTCGAGGGCGTGGCCATGGAGCTCGACGACGGCGCCCACCCGTTAGTGGAGGCGGTCGAGCTCTTCGAGGACCCGGTCAAGGGCTTCGATGGTGTGAACATCGCGCTGCTCGTCGGCGCCCGGCCACGGTCGAAGGGGATGGAGCGCTCCGACCTCCTCGAGGCCAACGGCAAGATCTTCACCGGTCAGGGCAAGGCGCTGAACGACGGCGCCGCCGACGACGTGCGCATCCTCGTCGTCGGGAACCCCGCCAACACCAACGCGCTCATCGCCATGAACAACGCGCCCGACATCCCGCGCGAGCGCTTCACCGCGATGACCCGTCTGGACCAGAACCGCGCCAAGGCCCAGCTCGCGCGCAAGGCCGGCGCGCACGCCCGCGATGTGAGCAACATGACCATCTGGGGCAATCACTCCACGACCATGTATCCCGACATCTTCAACGCGAAGATCGACGGCAAGCCGGCCGCCGAGGTCGTGGACGACCGCGACTGGCTGGAGAACGACTTCATCCCCACCGTCGCCAAGCGCGGCGCCGCCATCATCGAGGCACGCGGGTCGTCGTCGGCCGCCTCAGCCGCGTCCGCGGCCGTCGCGCACGTGCGCGACTGGCTCGGCGGGACCGCCAAGGGTGACTGGGTGTCGATGGCCGTTCCCTCCCCCGGCGCCTACGGCGTGGAGGAGGGACTGATCTCCTCGTTTCCGGTCGTCACAAAGGACCAGAAGTGGGAGATCGTCGACGGCCTCGACATCAACGACTTTTCACGTGAGCGCATCGACGCGACGGTGAACGAGCTCAAGCAGGAGCGCGACACCGTCAAGCAGCAGGGCCTGATCTAGGCGGGCTCCCAGCCCTTCCCGGACTTCTTGACCTTGCCGTCCTTGGCAAGCTCGGGGAGCACGCGATACAGGTAGTTGGGGGTGATCCCCATCTCCTTGCCCATCTCCGGAATGGTGATTCCGGGCTTCGCCTGTACCAGCGCGAGCGCCTGTGCGGAGCGGGTTCCGCTGCCGCGCGGGCGGCCGCGACGACGCCCATTGGTGGTACGCGTGCTCGAGCGCCGACGGCCCGACGATCGCCGGGCCGGCGACGTTCCGTCGCGGTGACCGAGCTTCGCGACCATCGCCTCGAGCTGGTGATATTCGTCGACGAGCGGCTTGAGCTCCTTCAGCCGCTCGGTGATCTGCCGACGCACGTCGTCGACGAGTGACATATGTGGTGGCCCCCTTAACGGAAAAGGTAGAACAAAGGACTTTACCGTCCTTCTACCAGCTTCTTAAGACGCTGCAACGACGCATTCGCCTCACGCTGCGGACCTCCACCCATGAGAACGCGGCTTGCGGCGGAACCGAGCGGGCCGCCCGGAGCGGTGAACTCGTTGCGGTAATCGAACCGGGTCCCGTCGCCGTTCGCGTGCACTTCATACACAGTACGTGACTTCGAGCGCGCTGGCCCTTTACCCTCCCACACCGCGCGGCGGGGGCGGTCGGCCTCGCGCACCGTCCAGTGCACCTTGAAGTTCACGCCGCGCAGGCAAAGCGTCTGGTCGAGCTCGTCGCCCAGCTCGAGCGGCGGCTCCGGGCTCTTGCCGAGCTTGCGATGAATGGTCACCCACTCGCGCAGCCGCGTTGGGTCCATCAGCGCTTCCCACACGTCCTCCGGGGGCGCGTCGATGTCGATGGTGGCCTTCACCGCGGTCATGAGCGGCACCCCACGCTACCCATCAGCGGGCGGCGAGCTCCTCCTCGGCCTCCCAGTCGCGCAGCGCGCGCTCGATTGCGGCGTCGAACGAGTGCAGCCGGACCGGCATCAGCTCGTGGGCCCGATCGTCGCGCGGGAGCAGGTCGCCGACGAGCCCCTCCATGAGCGGGCCGACGAGCTCGTGGTCCTCGCCGGCGACCGTGGCCGCCACCCGGCTCGCCACCGGCGTGGCGGTGACGTCGACCCGCCACAGCGCTCGCCCGACGAGCATCGCGTCACGGATGCGGTCGATCATCTCGCCGTAGGTGACAACCTCGGGCCCGGCGAGGTCGAGCCGCTGGCCGCCCACGGCCGGCGTGCCCGCCGCGGCCAGCAGGTAGGCGAGCACGTCGCGGCCGTCGATCGGTTGGGTGCGGTGGTCGCGCCAGGCCGGAAGGGGGACCACGCGCAGGCGCTCGACCAGACGCACGAGGAACCGGAACGAGCGCGATCGCGCGGCGATGATGATGGAGGCGCGCAGGGCCACCGAGTCCGGCACGGCGTCGAGCAGCGCCGCCTCCACCGCCGCCCGGCTGGCCAGGTGCGGCGACGGGTGGCCGGAGGGCACGAACCCGCCCAGGTAGACGATGCGCCGCACACCCGCGGCGGCGGCGGCCGCCCCGAACCGCTGCGCGGCCCGCTGGTCGCGCTCCGCGAAGCCGTCCGCGCCGGGCTCCATCGAGTGGATGAGGTAGTAGGCGACGTCGATCCCCGACACCGCCTCGTCGAGGCCGGCGCCGGTCACGGCGTCGCCGCGGATGACCTCGACACCTGCGGCCACGCGGCTCGGGTCGCGGGCAAAGGCGCGCACCGCGTGGCCCTCGCGGAGCAGCAGCGGCAGCAGGGCCGAGCCGACATACCCGCTCGCACCGGTCAGGAGGATGTTCGGCCGAGAAGAAATGTCGCGTGTTTGCGGTTTGGGACGTTGCATTGCCCGGGGCGGGTTTGTTTGGATCGTTGGTGCCTCACGACGGACACAAGCACTCCACGAGGAGGGACCTCGGAAAGATGGCGCAGGGCTGCGGCACGAGCCGCAAGGTGACGTGTGACGACTGCTTCTTCCACCGCCACGGATTGTGCGCGGTGGTCGGGGAGCCCTGTGCGACCTTCCGTCCAAATACCCCGGAAGGACTGCGGCCGCCCGCCCAGCTGCGGTTCAGCTTCCGCACCGAGCGGCGCACGCGCGCCGTCTGGTCCTTCCCCACTGCCCAAGAGCAGGCCGCGCTACACGCGTAGCGGCTCGCGGGGCCGTCGGCGCGCGCTGACGCGGGCGATCCAGTTGGCGCCCGGGGTGTCGGTCAGCCCGTGGGCGATGATCGACGTGAACACGGCCAGCGCGGCGAGGTTGAAGATGCGCTCGGCCCCGGGCACGGCTTGGCCGAGCACGAGCAGCGAGAAGGCCATCGTCGCAACCCCCTTGGGGCCGAACCAGGCCATGAACGCGCGTGTGGGCGCGTCGGTCTTGGTCCCGATGAGCGCCAGCCCGACCGCCACCGGTCGCGCGACGAGCAGCGTGAAGGCCACGATCCCCACCGCCGCCCAGCCGTCGCCGAACAGCCCGTCCAGGGTGAGCAGCGAGCCGAAGACCACGAAGATCCCGAGCTTGACCACCTCGACCAGCTCGACCGACCGCACCGCAAAGGCGCGGCGGATGTCGTTGCGCAGGATGCCGAGCGTGATCGCGCACACGAAGGTCGAGATCAGGCCGTTGCCGGCCGGCGCCACCACGGCCACGCCGTAGGCCACGAACGCCACCCCGAGGGCGTACAGCGACTTGACGTGGGGGCCGACCTGCTCCTCCAGGCCGCGGCCGCGCGGGAGCACCCGCGACGCGATGAACCCGACGGCCACGCCGAACGCGAGCCCGAGCCCGACGTCCTCGAGTACGAACCGCCACCACACAAAGCCGGACTGGTCGGCGACCACGGCGGCGAACGCGAGCACCGCCGGCAGCGCGAGCCCGTCGTTCAGGCCCGACTCGAGGTTGAGCGAGTGGCGGATGATGCGGGGCACGCGCGGGTTGGTGACCACGGCCGAGGAGAGCACCGGGTCGGTGGGGGAGAGCAGCGCGCCGAGCAGGAACGACTGCCCCCATGACAACGAGGTCAGCGCGTGCGTCACCAAGGCGATGAGGACGCAGGTGATCGGCATGGCGAGCACGAGCTTGCGCAGCGGCAGTCGCCACGCGCGCTGCAGCATCTCGCCCTCGACCTCGAGCCCGTCGCGGAACAGGATCACCACCAGGGCGATCACCGCGAGGTCGGTGTCGAACGGTCCGCGGGCGTCGAAGTGGATGACCTTCAGCCCACCGTCGCCGAGCACGAAGCCCGCGACGACGAACAGCGCGGTGAGCGAGAGAAAGGATCGGTGCGCGACGCCAGACAGCAGCGCCCCGAGGACGAGCAGCACGGCGAACACGAGGACCGTCGTGTTGAAGTCCTCCACGGAGATAGAGTCTCAGACGAGGAAGAGGGGTCCGAACCGAGTGCGCATCACTGTCCTGGGGAAGTCGCCGTCCTGGCAGGACATCGACGGCGCCTGCAGCGGCTACCTCATCGAGGACGGTGACGCGGCGCTGCTGCTGGACTGCGGCAACGGGGTGTTCTCGAAGCTGCGGCGGTTCATCGACTACGTCGACGTCGACGCGGTCGTGCTCTCCCACCTGCACGCCGACCACTTCCTCGATCTCGTGCCGTTCTCGTACGCGCTCACCTACGCGCCGCGCCAGCAGCCGGTGCCGGTGCACCGCTGGAACGGCACCGACGACCCCGCCCACCCGGTGCTGCACGCGCCCACCGGCGCGCGCGACACCTTCCGCCGCATCTGCGGTGCCTGGGGGCCGGAGGACCTGATCGAGGGCGCGTTTGACCTGCGCGAGTACGACGTCAGCCAGACCATCGCGGTCGGCGGGATGCGCCTGCGCTTCGCCGAGGTCCCCCATTACACGCGCACGCACGCGATCGAGGTGTCGGCCAACGGCTCGGGCCGGTTCGTGTTCGGCGCCGACACCCGGCCCACCGACGATCTCGTCGCGTTCGCGAAGGGCACCGACCTGCTCATGGTCGAGGCGACGCTGCCCCGCCCCGAGCGTCAGGGTCCGCGCGGGCATCTCACCCCACAGGAGGCCGGGGAGCACGGGCGCAGGGCCGAGGCGCGGCGGCTCGTCATCACCCACTTCTCCGACGAGCTGGACCCGGAGTGGGCCCGCGCCGAGGCCGAGCGCGGATTCGGCGGACCGGTCGAGGTCGCGCACGAGGGCGCGACCTACGAGATCTGACCGAAACTTCGCAACTTCAACGCGCCAGTTCCCGTTAGGGTCGCAATCACCCACTGGGTGACGAGAAACAAGCTCTTTCGAGAGGGGAGAAGCGTGCGCAGACGTGGATGGGCGACGGTCGCCTGCGGGCTGCTGGCGACGGTGGTTTTCGCCGCGTCGGCCCAGGCCCAGGTTGTGAACGGTCAGTCGGGCTGGGAGTGGGGGACGCCCACTCCGCAGGGCAACGCGATCAACGACATCGGCTTCATCGGCGGGGTCGGCTACGCGGTCGGGAACTTCGGCACGATCATGTCGACGACCGACGCCGGGCAGAGCTGGACCGGCCTGAACACCGGCATCACCGCTGACATCAACAAGGTCGCGCTCCCGGCGCCGGGCACGATCATCATCGGCGGCGGCTGTTACGACCTCATCAGCGCCAACGGCGGGGTGAGCTTCACCCAGATGCAGTTCACCGTCCCGGGCCCGAACTGCAGCCCGACGGTGACCTCGCAGTCCTTCGTCTCGCCTGCGGTCGGCTACGTCCTCGCCAACACCGGCCAGGTCCTCGCGACCAACGACGCCGGCGCCACCTTCTCCGGGAACTCGGCCCCGGTGCCGGGCACCGCCGCGGCGGGCGGCGGCGCGACCGCGACCGACATCGCGTTCACCACCGCGACCAACGGCGTCGCGCTGGTGGGCGGCTCGATCTTCCGGACCACGAACGGGGCCGGCAGCTGGACCTCCGTGCACACCGGGGGCCAGGCCCTGAACTCGGTCGTGTTCATCGACAACAACAACGGCTTCGCCGTGGGCGCGAGCTCGACCGTGCTGAAGACCACCGACGGCGGCGCGACCTGGACGAGCGTCCCGGTCACCGGCTCCGGCGGGCCGTACAACTTCCTCAAGGTCCGCTGCGCGAACACCACGCGCTGCCTGTTCGTGCCCGAGAACAGCACCGGGCTCGTGCGCACCGACAACGGCGGCACCACCGGCGCGTTCGTCTCGTTCGGCGCCACGCCGATCAACGCGGCGGCCTTCGCGAGCCCGAGCCAGGCGGTCGCGGGCGCGGCCAACGGCGCGATGTTCACGTCGTCGGACGGCGGCGTGACCTGGACCCAGGTTGGCTCGAGCCTCGGCAAGCAGCTGATCGGCCTGCGCGCGACGAACGCGAACTTCGCGTACGCGTACGGCAAGCTCGGCACCGTCGTGACGAGCCAGAACGGCGGCGTCACATGGACGTCGAGCACGATCCCGAGCTCGAACCAGGTCGATGCCGCGTCGTTCTCCGACCCCAACAACGGGTTCGTCCTCGACTCGGGCGGCACGTTGTGGGGCACGACCAACGGCGGCTCGACCTGGGCGCGCAAGAACACCGGCGGTGGCGCGGCGCCGAATGACGTCGCGGCCATCAGCAGCAACATCGTGGTGCTCATCGGGCCGAAGGGCGTGCGCCGGTCGACCAACGGCGGGGGCAGCTTCTCGTCCGTCTCCGGCAAGCCGGTTTCGACCGCCAGGCTCGAGAACGGGGAGACGGTCAGCAACGGCGTGTTCGCGTTCGGGTCGAGGGTGCTGCTCACCTCCGGCAACGGGGCGAGCTGGAAGTCGATCCCCCTGCCCAAGTCGGGCCGAAGGACCCTCAGGCTCGACGACGCGGACTGCGTCAGCACGAAGGTCTGCTGGGTGCTCACCACCAACCAGCACCTGCTGCGCACGACGAACGCGAAGACGTGGACCGACGTGACGCTGGCCACCGGCGCCAACGACCTGACCAACGACGGCGAGCGCCGGCTGGCCTTCGACAGCGGGTCGTCGGGCTATGTCGCCATCCCGTCGTTCGACCCGGTGTCGTCCAACCTGGGCTCGGCGCTCGGCCAAAACGGCCAGGGCTGGGTGCTGGCAACCACCGACAGCGGGAAGTCGTTCACGCCGCAGCTGATCGACAGCAACCCGGTGAGCGGCCTGGCCGCGGCGGGCGGGACCGACTTCGCCCTGACCGACGACCAGAACCTGTTCCTGACCTCGACCAACGGGGCGCAGGGCCAGACGTCGTCGCTGACGCTGTCGGCGTCGACGAAGACGATCACGAAGAGGACCAACGTGACCCTCACGGCTCGGCTGAGCCCGTGCAACGGCAACGAGCAGATCCTGCTCTCCGGGCCGGGCCTGGGCGGCGACGGCCAGGTCCAGGCGATCACCGCCAACTGCACCGTGCAGGTGCAGGTGCGGGTGAGCAAGACCTCGAGCTACGTGGCCCAGTGGGCCGGCGAGGCCGGGATCAACGGCGACGGGTCGAAGGTTCTGAAAATCACGAAGAAGTAGGCGCGTTCTCCGCGAGCGGCCCGGGAGCTTCTCTCTCGGGCCGCTCGCTACATTGCCGACCGTGCCCTCACGGCGCGACCTCTTCGTCAGCTTCGAGCGCGTCCGGCCCCGGGCCGGGTTCTCGCCCGCCGTCGACGTCTACTACGCCGACAACCCACCCACCGCGGTGGTCAGCGTCGAGGTCGCCGGCGCCGACCCCGACTCGCTGAACCTCGAGGTCAAGGGCCGCGAGCTCGTGGTCTCGGGCGTCCGGCGCGCCGGGCAGACCGAGGGCCGGCTCTACCAGCAGCTCGAGATCGCCTACGGCCCGTTCCGCCGGGCCGTCGCGCTCGGCGCCGACGTCGACCCCGACGGCGCGCGCGCGACCTACGACGACGGCATCCTGCGCGTCGAGCTGCCGCTCGTCTCGAGGGACCCGCGGGCGACGTCCGTGCCGATCGAGCAGCATCCCGGGCGCCCATGATCAACGTCATCGGTGCGCCGGACGGCCAGGAAGCACCGCCCGAGCCGCCCGCAGAGCTCCCGCGCATGCTGCCGGTGCTGCCGCTGCGCGAGACCGTGCCGTTCCCCGACACGGTGCTGCCGCTCGCGGTGGGCCAGCCGCGGTCAGTCGCGCTGGTCAACGACGCCCTCGGATCCAACCGGCTGATCGTCATGGTCGCCTCGCGCGACCGCGACAAGGAGGAGCCCGCGCCCGGCGACCTCTACCGCGTCGGCGTCGTGGGCACGATCGCGCGCATGATGCGCGCGCCCGACGAGACGCTGCGCATCCTCGTCCAGGGCGGGACCCGCGTCCGCCTCGACGACTTCCTCCAGACCGAGCCCTACCTCACTGCGCAGATCAGCGAGCTGCCCGACATCGTCGACGCCTCGCCCGAGCTCACCGCCCTGACCCGCAACGTCCAGCAGACCTTCGGCGAGATCGTCCAGCAGGTCCCGTACCTGCCCGAGGAGCTGCAGCTCGCGCTCGCCAACCTCGACGACCCGGTGGCGATCTCGCACCTGATCGCCGGGTCGCTGCGCATCGACACAGCCGAGAAGCAGGAGCTGCTCGAGGAGAACGACGTCGCCGCCCGGCTGCGCAAGCTCTCGGCGTTGCTCGCGCGCGAGCTCGAGGTCATCTCCATCGGCTCGCGCATCCAGTCCCAGGTCCAGTCCGAGGTCGACCGCGGTCAGCGCGAGTTCATCCTGCGCCAGCAACTCAAGGCCATCCAGGAGGAGCTGGGCGAGCTCGACGAGCAGTCGGCGGAGGCCAACGAGCTGCGCGAGCAGCTCGCCGCCATCGATCTCCCCGACGAGGTGCGCAAGCAGGCCGACCGCGAGCTCGGCCGGCTCGAGCGCCTGCCGCCTGCGGCGGCCGAGCACGGCGTCATCCGCGGGTACCTGGAGTGGATCGCGTCGCTGCCGTGGGACAAGTCGACCAAGGACAACCTCGACCTCGAGCACGCCCGGGAGGTCCTCGACACCGACCACTACGACATCGAGCAGGTCAAGGACCGCATCCTCGAGTTCCTGGCCGTGCGCAAGCTCAAGCCCGACGCGCGCGGCTCGATCATGTGCTTCGTGGGGCCGCCGGGCGTGGGCAAGACGTCGCTGGGGCGGTCGATGGCGCGGTCGCTGGGGCGCAACTTCGAGCGCATCTCGGTCGGCGGCGTGCGCGACGAGTCCGAGATCCGCGGCCACCGCCGCACCTACATCGGCGCGCTGCCCGGCACGATCATCCGCGCGATCCGCGACGCGGGCTCCAACAACCCGCTGCTGATGATCGACGAGATCGACAAGATGGGCGCCGACTTCCGGGGCGACCCTGCCTCGGCCATGCTCGAGGTGCTCGACCCCGAGCAGAACCACAGCTTCCGCGACCACTACCTCGACCTGCCCTTCGACCTCTCGCAGGTCATCTTCGTCTGCACGGCCAACGACCTCGACCGCGTGCCCGGCCCGCTGCGCGACCGCATGGAGGTCATCCAGCTCGCCGGCTACACCGAGGAGGAGAAGCTCGAGATCGCCCGCCGCTACCTGGCGCCACGCCAGATCGAGCGCTCCGGGCTGACGAAGGGCAAGATCGCGTTCTCGGACCCCGCGCTGCGGGGGATCATCCGCGACTACACGCGCGAGGCCGGCGTCCGCCAGCTCGAGCGCGAGATCGGGTCGGTGTGCCGCAAGGCCGCACTCGAGTACGCGCGCGGCACGCGGACGCGCAAGCTCACGGTCTCGGAGAAGCGGGTCCACGAGATGCTGGGGCGGCCGCGCTTCCCCGGCGACGTACGCCGGCGGACGTCCGATCCCGGCGTGGCCACCGGGCTGGCCTGGACGCCGGTCGGCGGCGACGTGCTCTTCGTCGAGGCCACGGCGATGCCGGGCAAGGGCCGGCTGACCATCACCGGGCAGCTCGGCGATGTCATGCGCGAGTCGGCCGAAGCCGCGCTCTCCTACGTGCGCGGCCACTCGCCCGATCTCCCCGAGGACTGGTTCGCAACCCACGACCTGCACGTCCATGTTCCCGCCGGCGCGATCCCCAAGGACGGCCCGAGCGCGGGCATCACGATGGCCACCGCGCTGCGCTCGCTGGTCACCGGACGGGTCGTGCGCAGCGAGGTGGCGATGACCGGGGAGATCACCCTGACCGGCCAGGTCCTGCCCATCGGCGGGCTGAAGGAGAAGGCGCTCGCCGCCCAGCGCTACGGCATCAAGCTGGTCATCGCGCCGAAGCTGAACGAGCGCGATTGCGAGGATTTCCCGGAGCATCTCCGCAAGGACGTCGAGTTCCGCTTCCTCGACCACGTGGAGGACGTGTTCGAGCTCGCGCTCGAGCCGGCGGAGCGCCCGTCGCGCCGTGAACGTCGGCGCAGTGCGGGTATGCTCACGCCGGCAGCCGCAAGCAAGACGAGGGAGTTCAATGGCAGCGAAGCAGACAGCGGCTAGCGTCGGGGCAGGCGCGCTGGCGCTCAAGGACAGTCCGTACGTGCAGCGCCTCATCGAGGACGCTGAGCTGCGCGAGAACATCAGGGAGGCCTACGAGTCCCTGCGCAAGGCTTACGGACGCCTGAGCAACGGCAAGGCACCGGCCAAGGCAATCCTGGACGACAAGAAGCTGCAGAAGGAGCTACGGTCCGCCGCCGTCTCGCTGCGCGACGCTGGGGAGGCTCTCCGTGAGGGCCCGAAGCGCCGCAAGAAGCGTCATTGGGGTCGGCGCCTGTTGATCCTTGTTGTCGGCGCCGGCGTGGCACTCGCGCTCAGCGAGGGCCTGCGCCAGAAGGTGCTCGACCTGCTCTTCGGGGCCGAGGAGGAGTTCGACTACTCCTCGACCACCACGCCGGCCACGCCGGCTCCGTCTCCCGGGGCCACGACGCCGGCCTGACTCCATCTGGAGGGGAAACTGGCCGTCGAGCCAGTTTCCCCTCTAGAGTCCCGTCCTCATGGAGGCGGCGACCACCCAGCAGCCCATCGCGGGCGACAAGGCGAAGCGCATCGTCGACGCCATGCGCTCGTCGGTCGCGCGGCGCGGCGCCGCCGGCTCGACCTTCGACCACGTGGCGCGCGAGGCGGGCGTCTCGCGCGGGCTCCTGCACTACTACTTCGGCACGAAGGAGCGGCTGCTGGTCGAGGTCGTGCGGCGCGACTGCGACATCCGCATGGACATCCTCGACGCCGCGCTCTCCGACGTGCGCACGGCCGAGGACTTCGTCGACGCGCTCGTCCGCTCACTCGAGGACGTGCTCGAGAACGACCCCGACTTCTACGCGCTGCTGTTCGAGATCACGACGATGGCCCGGCGCAACGACGAGATCGCCGGCGAGCTCAGCGACCTGTACCGGCGCACGCGCCGGCACGTCGCCGACCTGCTGCAGGCCAAGCAGGACGAGGGCGTCCTGCGCCTGGCCGACGAGCCCGAGGCGGTCGCGGCGATCCTGTTCGCGCTCGGCGACGGGATCGCGCTGCAGGTGCTCCACGCGCCCGACCGGGTGCGCGAGCTCGGGAAGTGGGTCCGCGCGGGCGTGGTCTGCGCGCGGGCGTTGCTGGGCGCTTGATCGCAGCCGAAACCGACTGGTCCTCGGGGCTCGCCGTGCTTAGCACGGCTTCACCCCTGCGTCCCGAGTCAGGAACGCCGAGCTATGGCTCAGGCTTCTGCGTCCTGCTTCAGCATCGTCGAGCTATGGCTCACGCTTGGCTTGCCAGCTTCACCACCGCGTCGGGCACGCCCTCGTGCGCGGTCGGGTAACGCGGCGACCAGCCGAGCTCGCGCTTGGCCTTGGCGTTCGAGGTGCGCGCCGAGCGGGTCGCGGCCATGACGGCGTTCGGGCCGGCGATGAGGCGGGCGAGGAACGCCGGGCTACGCCGGGGCGCGCCGACGCCGAGCGCGTCGGCGGTGAGCTTCACGAAGTCGTAGAGGGTGATCGGCTCGTCGTCGGCGACGTGGAACACCGCGCCATCCTCGGCCTGCTCCGCCGCCGCGACGAGCACGGCGGCGACGTCCTCGACCCGCACGACGTCCCACCAGTTGTCGCCCTTGCCGACCACGGCGAGACGGCCGGGCTGGCGCAGGCGCTTGACGATCTCCTCCGCGTACCAGCCGCCGGCGCCGTAGACGTGGCCGGGCCGGACGACCACCGAGGGGAGGGCCGACTCGCGCAGCATCCGCTCGCACGCCTGCTTGGTCTCGCCGTAGGTGGTCTCCACCGGCAGCGGGTCGTCCTCGGTCAGGACCCGCCCGCCGGCGTCGCCGGTCACTACCGTGGAAGCGAAGACGATCTTCGGCGCGGGGCGCTCGTCCTTCTCGGGCACAGCGGCATCGATGAGCCGCCGCGTGCCGTCGAGGTTGACGTCGCGCACACGGTCGTCGTTGCGCTGCGAGGCGAGCTCGGCCGCCAGGTGGAACACGCAATCGGGCGCGTGGTCGTCGAGGGCGCGGCCGAGCGAGGCAGCGTCGGTGAGGTCGCCGCGGGCGGGGGCGGTGCCCTCGGGTTGCGAGCCTTCGCGGCGGACGAGCGCGACGACCTCGTGCCCCCCCGCGATGAGCTGCGCGCAGGCCTCGCGGCCCACGAACCCGCTCGCGCCGGTGACGAGCGTCTTCATGGGGTGGATTGTGCCGGGTCGGCGGCCACAATCCC
>Ga0157377_10000760_pt1 | contig 13336 bp, 9 predicted proteins | sample M55metaG_FD_121116 | JGI IMG/M metagenome (GOLD analysis project Ga0157377, IMG submission 121116) | Miscanthus rhizosphere microbial communities from Kellogg Biological Station, Michigan, USA - M5-5 metaG | ecosystem: Host-associated > Plants > Roots > Rhizosphere > Soil | place: USA: Michigan...
AACGTCATCTCGATCTGGAAGACATAGCCGCCCGCGTGGACGCCGTCGAACGGCACGGCGGCGAGCGTGGATGAGCGCCACGCCTTGAAGCCGCCGGTGAGGTCGTTCAACCCGAGCCCGAGGACGGTCCGCGCGAACAGCGAGCCGCCCCGCGAGATCAGCCGGCGGCCGATGCCCCAGTCGACGACGCCGCCGCCTTCCGTATAGCGCGACCCGATCACCAGATCGGCCGAGCCGTCGGCGATCGGTGCGATGAGCGCCGGGAGGACGCCCGGGTCGTGGCTGAAGTCGGCATCCATCTGGACGACGACATCCCCCCCGCTCTCGAGCGCGATCGCGAACCCATCGAGGTAGGCGCGGCCGAGGCCCTGTTTCGCGGCCCGGTGGCGGACGCGGATGCGCGCGTCGCTCGCGGCCAGCTCATCGGCGATCCGTCCCGTGCCGTCGGGTGAGTCATCGTCGACGACGAGGATGTGCGCCTCCGGCAGCGCGAGCAGGATGGCAGCCGTGATCGGACCGACGTTGTCGGCCTCGTCGTACGTGGGCAGGACGATCCAGGTTCCCGCCCCCCGGGCGCGGTCGCCTTCCATCATCGGGAAGGATACGGGCGGGGCGAGCGCGTCGAGACGCTCAATGCGGCTCGATCAGGACGGTGCGCGAGTACCACGTGGTCCCGACCCAGCTCGTGGCATGCACGAGGATCCGATACGTACCCGGTGTCGCATAGGCGCCGGTCGCCGTCCGCCCGTCCCACATGCGCGAGTAGGTCCCAGCGTTGACCGACGTCCCCGTCCAGACTGGTTTCACGAGCGTCGTGCCTCGGTAGATCGCGACGGTGATGACGGCGGCGCGGCGAAGGACGACCGAGGCGCGGCTCGTCTGACCGCCGCGCGGGTCGAACGAGCTATCGCTCCACGTCACCGAGCGGATCGTCCGGTCGACCAGGACCTGGCGCCGGGCGACGGTCCGGTTACCGGCCGCATCGCGCCCATCGACCTCGAACGTGTAGCGCCCATCCGCGACGACCGCACCCGGACGTCGTCCATCCCACGTCACGGACCCGCTGGTCCGCGATCCGAACGCCCACGATCGCTGGATGGCGCCGGTGTGGTCGCGTACCCGGACGACACCCGAGATCCGGTCGGGTGACGACCAGGACAGCGGTAGCGTGTCGCTCCGGCCGTCGCCGTCCGGGGTCAGGAACGTGCGGGGTGTCGACTGCGAGATGCGCGGCGGCCGAAGGTCGACGACGACGTCGAACGCGCGTTGTGAGCGGTTCGCGGACGCGTCCTCAGCCCATACGGTGATGCGGTAGCGCCCCGGCGCGACGACCGCGGGCGTGGAGTCCTTGCCGTTCCAGGTGAAGGCTGGCGTCCTGTTGGCGACCGTACCGGTGCGCAGCTTCGGCCCGAGCGTGGTCCCCTGGATCGCCTGCACGATGTAGCCCCAGCGGACGAGACCGGTCGCGGTCACTCGGGCGGTGGTCGTGTCGAGGGTCCCGTCACCGTTCGGCGAGAACGCCGATGCGCTCACCGAACCACCGCCGATCGTCGGGGGGACGGTGTCCGTGATGAACTTGGCCTTGAGCATGTTCCACAGCTCGGGCTGGGTCCCGTCATACCCGAGCGCCCAGATCCCGGCGCCGCGCAGGCCGTAGGCATTGACGAGGTCGTATTTGCGCCCGAGTGCCCTGGCGTCGTCGACGTAGAGCTGCCGAAACGGGTTCACGCAGCCGTACGTCGTCGTGCAGTTCTGGCGGCGATAGACCGTCCATGCCACGGCCTCGGTCGTGTCGTACTGCTTGCCGTGCGCGGAGAAGTACGGGAGCGCATTCACATACGTGACCGACGCCGACGCGCCGTAGCGCGTACCGCTGATGTTCCGGGCGTGGACCAGGTTCGTGTCGGTCGACCAGGCTCGCCCGTAGTAGGGCACGCCAAGGATCACCTTCGATGGCGAGACGCGGCTCGTATAGGCCGCGATCGTGTCGCGGATGTCGTAGCCGCCGCTGGTGAGCGGCGCCACGCTGCCGACCGGGCTGCTCGACGCGGTCCGATAGTCGTAGCCCATCACGAACATCGCGTCGGCACCGGATGCGACCGCCCGCTCGATCGGGTAGTTACCGATCCGGCCGAGAGTGTCGAACGTGATCTGATACCCGCGCGAGACCGAGTCGAGCTTCGTACGGATCTGCTTGATCAGCGCGACGAACTGCCCCTCCATCCCGGAGACGAGCGGCTCGAAGTCGAGGTTGACCCCGTCGGCACCGCGATCGCGGATCGCGCCGGCGATCTGCCCGGCGAGTCGGTCACGGGCCGTCCAACTGCTGAGCAGCGCCTGCTGCCGGGTCCTTCCGGACGAGTTCCAGGCGAAGCTCTGGACGGTCAGGACGACGCGCGTCCGCGTCGCATGCGCCTGATCGATGATCGAGGTCATGGCCGAGCTGGTCCAGCCCGACCAGCCCGTCGTGATCGAGCCGTCGGTGTTGTGTTTCTGGAGGTTTCCCGCACCATCCGCGCCGATCCCGAAGTAGGCGATCGTCGAGATCTTGTCGTACTGGATCCGCAGCGAGCTGCTGTTGACCTGCCAATACGGCAGGAACCCGAAGACCTCGCGTCGCAGCGCGCCCGGATCGATCCGTGCCTGCGGCTCAAGGACGCCGTCCTGGGCGGTCGAAGGGGCTGCGGCGACCGCGCTTCGCGCGTCGATGATGCGAGCAGGGTCCGTGATCGGCTGATCGACGGAGGGGGCCGCTGGCGCGTCCGACTTGCGCATGGCCACGCCATCGAGGCGTCCGGCCGGAAGGGCTCGCGCCATCACGCCGCCAACCGCCCACCGATCTGTCGCCCTCGGGCGGAATGGGACCGTCACGCGTCCACCCGCCTTGAAGGCGATCCGGTCGTGCTCATGCGCCAACGCTTCTTCCCACTGGATCGTCGGCTGAAGGCCAGCGCTCGTGTCTGACTGGGCTCGTGTGGCCGTGGCCGCCGTCGGCGACGTGCTGTGCGCCGCGGCAGGGACGGCGGCCTCGGCGAGCAGCAGCGCAGCGAAGGCACCGGCCGCGAGGAGGCGTCGGGGCGACCGACCTGCGGGGCGCGGGGACGGGACGGGCAAGACGGACCTCGGCTTCTGGGATGGCGACCGTATTCGTCCGCACATCGGCCGGACAAGGCTCCGAAGGTCCCGACACGGACCGGTACGGTGTGGTCTGGTGGGCTGTGCGCAGGTCCCTAGCGCAGCGGGATGGAGAGCGTCGTCGACTGCCAGATGCCCGCCGAGTCCGCGGCCTTGACCGTCAACTTGGCCGTGCCCGCGGGTCCGCCGTTCCGCATCGTGAGCGTGGCGCTGTACGTGCCGGCCGACGTGCGCGTCAGCGTCACGGCCCAGGTCGCGACGCCGGGCTGCGCGACGTGGACGCGGGGCGCTGTCGAGAGCGCCTCCGCCGATGTCACGCTGATCGTGATCGACCGACCGCGCGTCGCGATCGATGCCGATGGCCGGATGCCGAAGGCGTTCATCTCGAAGCCGACGGACTGGACCGCCGTCAGCGTCCCGTCGGTCGCCGACACGAGCGACGTGTAGCGCCCGGTCGGGAGCATCGCACCCGCGTCGCCCAGCGCGTACCAGCTTAGGGCGGTCGTGCCGGCGGGGGTGTCGACACCGTCGAGCAGCGTCGCGACCACGACGCCCGCCGCGTTGTGGATCGTCCAGGTGACGGTCGCCGGTCGCTGGAGCGCGAACGACAGCCGCGTGCCCGTCGACAGCGCGTCGCGGTCCTGCGGGTAGAACACCGCCTTCGACGACGTCACCGACCCGAGGATCGCAGCGACCGTGACGGAGCGAGTGACCGAGGGTCCGACGTTGCCGACCGCATCGCGCGGGATGAGCCGGACCTCGTATGTGCCATCCGGGACGACCGATCCGTCGTTGGCCCTGCCGTCCCAGGTCAGCGACGCAGTCGTGGTCGGCGTGGGGACACTGAACGAGCGTAGGAGCGTCCCGCCGGCGTCACGAACGTAGGCGGCAACGGAACCGGGTTCGGACACCGTGCCGGCAAAGGCCGCCGCATCGCGGACGCCGTCACCATTCGGGGAGATCCATGTGTCGGCGTCTGCGGCAGGGGTCACGCCCGACAGCGTCGGACCGGTCAGGTCGACCCTGACAGTGCCGGTCTTGTAGCTCGCGTTCGACCAGCCGTCGGTCGCATCGATCCGATAGCTGTACGTGCCGTCGGCGACCGGGGCACCGTCGACGAGCCCGTCCCATGTGGCCACGGGGTCGGCGCTCTGACCGGAGGACTCGTGAAGCGTCGTCCCGTCCACGTCGCGGAAACGGATCGTCCAGCGGGCGGATTCGGACAGGGCCGCTCGGATCGTCGTCGAATCGGCGATCCCGTCGTCATTCGGCGACAGGACCGGCGCCGCCGGGTCGACCGCGAGGACGCGAGGCGGGAGGCTGTCGCGCGGCGTGAGGTCGGTCGCACGCATGAACCCGTGGACCGTTGCGTCGTCGAGCCGCGCGACCTCGACGAGCGCGGCACCCGCCGGCCCGGTCTGCGTCGGACGCGCGATGGTGGCGAAGCGCGCATCGAGTGCCTGCGGAGCGGCGGTCTCGGGCGCACCGGCGACCGCTGTGTCGATGTCCGGCCAGAGCCGCGCGTCAACGACCTTGGCTGAGGCACGGCCGGGGACCTGGAGCGTGGCGGGATCGCGGCTCGTGTCGACGGTCCCGACGACCATCCGCGTCGTCAGTGTCGGCGTCGTCACGAGCGATCGATAGAAGCCGGTCGACGTGCCCTCGGGATCCATCAGGGCGCGGACGCCACTCGTGCGGGTCGACGTGAAGCTGCTCACATGGCCGTTGTTGTCGGGCGCCGCCCGCCACAGTTGCTCGATGGTCTGATCCGTCGTGAACAACGCGCGGATGTAGTCGGCAGGGCCGTGATGACCATCCGCGATCACCGCCTGTGCGTTGGAGGCGAGGAAGCCGGCCGCATAGTTGCTGATCCGCTGGCGAGCGACGCCGACGGTCGGTTGTGGGTTGCCCGGCTCCGAGTTGCCCGACGCGTAGCAGAGGTTGTGCAGCAGCACGATCGCGTTCGGCGCGAGGTCGAGCGACTTCATGTACGGCTCGCCGTAGTACTTGTTTTCGTAGTCGGAGAGCTTCCCGTCGCCGTTCAGGTCGGCGTTCAGGCCCATCCCGTCCTTGGTCGTGTACTGCGGGTCGTAGGTGTATGGGCTGGGCCAACCGTTGCCGTGGCCGAAGTAAATGAGGATCGACGCTCCGACCGCCGCCGTCTTTACCCGCGACCACGTCGCGTTCGGGCTGTAGACCTTGACGACGTTCGGGGTGTACTTGAGCGCCTCGGCGTACGCGGCGTCGGCGTACTTGCGGTACGTAGGCGTCGTGCCGTGGGTCGCACCGACCACGATGACGACCTTCGCGGGAGTGCGCGCCGCCGCGGCATCGGCAGCCGGGGCGTTCCCGAGCGCCGCGAACGAACCGGCGAGCGCGAGCACGGCGATGGCAAGGGGACGACGCACTGGGGCTCCACGTCATCGGGGTGACTGACCTGCGAAGCGTCGCTGCGAACGACGAGCGACTCCATCGCAGCAAGGTCCGCTGCGGCCTAGCCCCTTCGGAGCACTGAGATGTGTGGTGCGGGGGAGTCCGGTGGGGTCCGGTGCGGTCGGTCGCGGGTCAGTCGCCGGCGCGAAGCCGAGCGACCAGCTCGGCCAGTGATGGATTCGAGCGGTCGCGGTCCGATAGGATCGGTCGTCCGTCGGACGTCGGGACGGGGAGCGGCCACGGGACCGCGGCGAGCGGGTCGTCCCAGGCAAAGCCACGCTCGTCGGTTCCGTCGTACTCGGTCGTCACGAGGTAGACGAGCTCGACCGCCTCGAGCGCCAGGAAGCCGTGTGCCACTCCCGCTGGGATCTGGACCCATCCGTCCGCGTCCAGGACGCGTGTCTCCACTCGAGGCGCCTCGCCACCGTCGAGCATCGGGCGCGTGTCGACGAGCGCGATGAACGCCCGGCCAGATGCTATGACCCAGCGGTCAAGTTGATGTCGATGGAGGTGCAGCCCGCGGAGCACGCCGGGCGACGAGGTCGAGAGGTTGGCCTGGACGAAGCCGGACGTCGTCCCCTCGGCCGCCCCCGCATCCGAAGCCTCGATCCACCCGACGGTAGACGCCCGCCACAGTTCGCGGAAGGCACCACGCTCGTCGGCATGGCGCTCGACCGTCCCGAAGCGAACGCCGGGGATCGTCTCGGATGCTGCTTCGCTCATCGAACGGTCGCGGCCCGCCGCCGACGGAGGACGGGGACGTAGTCGGCGAGAGCCGTCTGCCATGATCGCATCGGCTCACCGCTGACCGTGGGCGTGGGTTCGAGGACACCCCATCGGGGCGGGGTCGACGCGCGTTCCCACGTCGAGGCGGGCACCTCCTCGATCTCGACGACGAGTCCGAGTTGGCGGAAGACCTCGGAAGCCCAATCGGCCCGGGATGCCACCCCGGCGTTGACGATGTGATGGATCCCGCCCATCTCGCCGGAACCCAGCAGGTCGGAGATCGTTTCGGCGACGTCCTGGGCGAACGTCGGCGACCCGTATTCGTCGCCAACGACCTTCAGCGGCTGCCCCGCGAGGCTGGCTCGCTCGGCGGCAGCCAGGATCTTCTCGGGAAAATCGTCACCGGGCATGCCGTAGAGCCACCCGGTTCTTACGATCGCAAGCCGCGTGGGCTGCGCGCCGAATGCCGCGGCGGCGGCATCCTCACCCGCCAGTTTCGAGGCGCCGTACGGGTTCGCCGGGGACGGCTCGTCGTCCACTCGATACCCACGGTCATGGGCGCGGTTCCCGTCGAAGACCTCGTTGGTGCTGACCTGTATGAGGTCGATGCCTCGGTCGACCGTTGCCAGGGCGACGGCCCGGACCGCGTCGCCGTTCCGGCGCTTGGCAAGATCGGGATCTCGCGCGCAACCGTCCACATCCGTCCATGCGGCTGTATGGATGACGACCTCGGGCCGATCGCGGTCGAGCAGCCGCCCGATCGACTCGGGAGCGTCCAGGTCGAACTCGTCGCGGGTCCAGGCGATCGGGCCCGCGGGGCCGGTGAACGGCGCATCGCCGAGGGCCGTGACGAGCGCACTGCCCAGCCGCCCGCCGGCGCCGGTGACGGCGACGCGCATCAGCCGGCGGACCGCAGACGCGACCCGTACTGGCGCTCGTAGTACGCGTCCCAGTCGCCGGAGCGCGCCGCCCGCCACCACCCCTCGTTGGCCACGAACCAGTCGACGGTCTGTCCCAGCCCATCCTCGAACGCCGTTCCTGGCGACCAGCCGAGCTCGGTGAGCCGCGTCCCGTCCATCGCATAGCGTCGGTCATGCCCGGGCCGGTCCTCGACGTGGCGGACGAGCGACCAGGGCTTGCCGAGGCGATCGAGCAATAGACGCACGACATCTCGGTTCGCCATCTCGACGCCACCGGGGATGTTGTAGGTCTGGCCGCTGACGCCGTGGCGCAGCACGTGGTCGACGGCTGCGGCGTGATCCGCGACGTATAACCAGTCCCGGCGCTGGAGTCCATCGCCGTAAAGCGGCAGCGGCTGATCGTCGATCGCGTTGGTGACGAAGAGGGGGATGAGCTTCTCCGGGTGGTGATACGGGCCGTAGGTGTTCGAGCCACGGGTCACAACCGCGTCGACCCCATGCGTCACGACGTAGCTTCGTACGAGCAGCTCCCCAGCGGCCTTCGCCGCCGCATAGGGCGATCGAGGACGCAGCGGATCGTCCTCCCGGGAATAGCCCTCCTCGACCGAGCCGTAGACCTCATCGGTCGAGACCTGCAGGAACCGTGGCGCCTGCGACGACGACCGGACAGCCTCGAGGAGCACGTGCACACCGATGACGCCGGTCCGCAGGAACGCCTCGGGGTCGAGGATCGACCGGTCCACGTGCGATTCCGCGGCGAAGTTGACGACCGCGTCGGCGACGGCGACCAGCGGCTCGACGACGGCAGCGTCGGCGATATCACCCCGGACGAACTGCAGGCGAGCGGCCATCTCGGGGTCATCGCGGATCGTGGCGAGGTTCGCCTCGTTGCCGGCGTACGTCAGCTTGTCGAGGACCGTGATCTCCGTCCCGTCGCGGCGGGCGAGCACGTCCCGGACGTAGCACGAGCCGATGAAGCCCGCCCCGCCGGTGACCAGCAGTCGCTTCGGGTCGATCGCCATCACGCGCGTCGCGCGCCCATCACCCGAGCGGACGCTCCACGGGCGGCGCCAAACGGCCGGTCGCATCGTCGTCGCGCGCCAGCTCGGCAGCGCGCATCAGCGACGGGACCGTTCCGGCGTCGGTCCACTGACCCTCGTAGATCCGGGTGAAGAGCCGGCCGTCCGGGATGTAGTGGTTCAGCACGTCGGTGATCTCGAACTCGCCGCGACCCGATGGGGCGAGCCTGTCGATGACACCGAACGCATCGGGGCGGAGGAAATACACACCGATCGGGATCAGGTCGCTCTTCGGCTGCTGGGGCTTCTCCTCGAAGCCGATGACGCGCCCGTCCGCGTCGAACTCTGCGACCCCGAACCGCTCCGGGTCGGGCACGCGATAGAGCAGGGCACCGGCGCCGAAGTCGCTGCTCTCGAACTCGGTCGCAACGTCCGCGAGCTCCGGTCCGCGGAGGATGTTGTCGCCGAGGACGCAGCAGAACGCCTCGGCGCCGACGAAGTCCCGGGCGAGACCGATCGCCTGAGCGATGCCGTAGGCACCGGCCTGATAGCGGTACGTCAAGTCGAGGCCGAAATGCGAGCCGTCGCCGAGCAGCTCGACGACGTCACCGACGCTCTTGCCGCCGACGATGACCAGCACCTCGCGGATACCCATCCCGGCGAGCGTCTCGATCGGGTAGTAGATCATCGGCCGGTCGTAGATCGGCAGCAGGTGCTTGTTGGTGACGATCGTCAGCGGGAACAGGCGAGTCGCCGTCCCGCCGGCAAGCACGATGCCCTTCATGGCGCCGAAGCGTAGCAGCGGCGGGTAGGACCGCCCGGACTCAGCGCGGGCTGGCGGATGGACGCGCCGAGCGCGGCTGGCACGGTTGCTCGCCCTCGGGCAGGGTGCTGCCCCCGTTCGCGTTGCAGTCGACCGGCTGCTCCCCGACCGGTGGCAACCCACCCTGGTAGTCGAGGACGACGAGCACGAACTCGAGCTTGTCGAAGTCGGCCGCGGGCTGGAGGTACGCCGTCTGGACGACTGCGTTCGCGTCGCGGCGCACATCGACGACCTGCCCGATGAGGAGACCTTTCGGATAGGGCGAGCGAACACCAGCGCCGAGCTCGATCCCGGCGGATACGACCTCATCCCCGATCGAGATCTTCTCGCCCGAGTCGATCTGGTCCATGACGAGCACGCCGCCGAGCTGGCCGATGACGCGTCCGGCGGCGGCGTTGGACACGAGCTGGCCGATCACGGTCGACGAACCGTCGGTGAGGAGCACGATCGATGCGCTGTCCGGCCCGACGCTCGTCACGCGTCCGGCCAGCGCACCACCGCCCGCGACGACGACATCGCCCTCCTTGATCCCGGCATCCGAGCCCTTGTCGATGCCGATCACGCGCCGGAACTCGGAGGAATCCCGGGAGATGACCGCTGCGGCCGCGGTCTTGTAGTCGAAGCCGGCGCGAAGCTGCAGCAGGTCGGTGAGCTGCTCGTTCTCGCGGGCGATCTCCTGGAGCCGGGTGTTCTCGACGTTCAGCCGATCGTTCTCCTCGTGCAGCGTGCCGTTGTCGACGCGCAGCCGGTCGATCTCGGCGATCGACGCGCCGATCGACGCGACCGTGCCGGCCACGGAGTCGAGTGCGCCCTGGATCGGCCGGAACGCGAAGCCGACACCGTCCTGCACCTCGCGGACGTACGGGTTCGAGGAGATCGCCATCAGCACGAGGCTCACCGACACGAGGATCGTGAAGGCGACGGTGCGGCGGCGGTTGATGCGTTCGGTCGGTACAGCAGCCATAGGGGAAGTCGAATCATCGACCGGCGGTCAACCGCCGGCCAGTGGGTCAGCGCGGCGGCCGCGAATAGGTCTCCGCAACGAGGACCCGGTCCATCTCGTCGAGCTCCTCGAGCACGACGCCGGTACCGCGAGCCACGCACGTGAGCGGGTCGTCGGCGATATGGACCGGCATCTGGGTCGCCTCGGCGATCCGTCGGTCCAGCCCTGCGAGGAGGGCGCCACCGCCGGCCACCACGATGCCCTGATCCATGATGTCGGCCACGAGCTCGGGCGGCGTCTCCTCGATCGTGTCCTTCACCGTGTCGATGATCTGTGCGACCGACGGCTCGATCGCCTCGCGGATCTGATCGGCTCCTACCTCGACGCTGCGTGGCAGACCGGTGAGCAGGTCACGACCCCGGAGCGTCACGCGCTGCGCGTCCCATTCACCCGGGTAGGACGAGCCGATCGCGATCTTGATGTCCTCGGCCGTCCGTTCGCCGAGGAACAGGTTGTACTCCCGCCGGGCGAACGTGACGATGTCCTGGTCCATCTCGTCGCCACCGATGCGGATCGAGCGGCTGACGACGATGCCACCGAGCGAGATCACGGCGACCTCGGTCGTTCCGCCGCCGATATCGACGATAAGGCTGCCCGACGGCTCGCTCACCGGGAGCCCGGCGCCGATCGCGGCGGCCATCGGCTCCTCGATCAGCCGCGCCCACCGAGCGCCGGCGTTCAGGGCAGCGTCGCGGACCGCGCGCTTCTCGACCTCGGTGACGCCGGACGGGATGCCGAGGAGCATCCGCGGACGCGGGATGAGCCCGATCCGGTCGTGGACCCGGTTCACGAAGTACTTGATCATCTGCTCGGTGACGTCGAAGTCGCTGATGACGCCGTCACGGAGCGGGCGGACCGCGATGATGTTCGCGGGGGTCCGTCCCACCATCCGCTTCGCCTCGGCGCCGATCGCGAGCACGCGCTTCGTCTTGGCGTCGATCGCGACGACCGACGGCTCGCTCATGACGATCCCTCGGTCCCGGACATGGACCAGGGTGTTCGCCGTGCCGAGGTCGATGCCGATGTCGCGCGAGAAGAGGCCGAGCAGGCGGTCGAGCATGTTCCGGGAGGGTCCTCTGGGTCGCCGCTGGGGGTCGGGAGCGACGGCGAGCCGGTATGAGGGTCGTGTCGAGCCGGGAATGGGCCGGATCCGAGCCCCGTTCGGGGCCGCTAGGCCGCGCAGTCTACCAGAGGACCCCGTTCAGGCCGGCTCACCGGGCGTCGGAAGCCGGTCGGTCGAACGAGACCCCGCGGTCGCGCAACGACACGTAGGCGTCGTGACCGATCACCAGGTGGTCGAGGAGCGCGATGTCCAGCAGGCGCCCGGCGGCCAGGGCCTCAGAGGTCAGGTGGAGGTCATCGGGACTCGGTGTCGGGTCGCCCGACGGGTGGTTGTGGACGAGGATCACGCCGGCTGCATTCAGGCGAACGGCGTCCCGGAACAGCTCGCCGACTCGCACCAGTGACGCCGACACGTTGCCCTGGTAGACGGTCGCGACCCGAAGGACGTGGTTCTTCGTGTCGAGGATCACGACGCGCAGCTCCTCGCGCTCGAGACCGCCCATCTGCAGGGTCAGCCGGTCCGCGACGTCGCTTGGACCACGGATGAGCCAGCGCGCTGTCGGCCAGTCAGCAAGGAGCCTGCGTCCGAGCTCGAATGCCGCCACGAGCTGGGCCGCTTTCGCGGCACCGACGCCGGGGATCCCGGCGAGCTCGAGGTCCGTCGCCCGCGCGAGGCCGGCAAGCCCGTCGTATGCCGTCAACGCGTCGGTCGCCAGTTCGACGGCGGAGCGCCCGCGGACGCCGCTGCCCCACAGCAGCGCGATCAGCTCCGCGGTCGTGAGCCCGCCCGGGCCGCGAAGGGCCAGGCGTTCGCGCGGTCGTTCGGCCTCGGGGAGCTCGCGGATGGCATGGCCGGCCGCACGTGATGGCCGGGTCGGATCGAGCACGGGGACTCCTCGGCTGCACGAGATCGGGCGTCCCCGCGGCCCGAACGACGAGAGCCCGCCGATTCCTCCCGCCATCCGGACCTCGAGGACGAGCGCAGGCTATCGGCGAGGGCTCACCGCCCACTCACCGACCGATGGGCGGCCGCTTACGCCTCAGGGCTGGGGGATCCCCCCACGCGCCGCCACCTCGGCGATGATCAGCAGGATCGCATTGAACGTGGCATGGAGCCCCAGCGACGCCCAGATCGTGCCCGTGCGCTGGAACAGCCAGCCCAGGGCGAACGCGACAGGGATCCGGCCGACGAAGGCCGCGAGCGCGACGCCGACGGCCTGGCTCGCATCGATGCCCGAGATCGTCAGGACGTGGACCACGGCGAAGAACAGCGCCCCGCGCACGACGCCGCGCCAACGGCCCATCCCCCGCATCCAGGCGGTCGTCGCGAAGCCGCGGAACATGATCTCTTCGCTGATCGGAGCGACGACGGCACCCGCCAGCAGATTGACGATGAACCCGGGCGTGTCACCGGCGGGTGGCAGCGGACTCTCCGGCGCGATCGGCAGGAAGCGCGTGATGATCGCCGCCACCGGGATCGTGGCGACGATCACCGGCAACGCCGTCAACGCTCCGATCCCCATGTCGCCAAGGGCCGGCAACCTTGGTCGGATGATGCCCATCGCCTTCCACGACAACGCGCCGCCGTCGACCACGAGCAGCCGGATCAGACCGATGTAGACGACGGCCTGGACGAGCACCGAGGCGAGGCGCCCGATCGGACCGTCCACGTCGATCCTGAAGAGTCCGAATACCACGCCCGCCAGGATCAGCAGGACACCGGTGATCGGGATCCCGGCGAGGAACACGAGGAATGGCGACGGACCCGTGTACGGCAGGACGCCGCGCGCCCTTCGCTCGATGGCCTGACCGCCGGCGCCGGCGACGAGACCGATCGACAGGACGATCAGCCCGCCGACCAGGAGCAGCGGCCCGACGATGGGCGCCCCGGACATGACGCCGAGGACGATCGCACCGAGTCCTGCCAGGGTCGCGAGCCAGCCGAGAACGAAGAGGCCGGGCGCGGCTCGGCCTTCGATCGTGAAGGTCGACGTGCCGATGCGGGGCGGAGGTGCTGGCGCTGAGGCCTCGTCGGGTGGACCGGCGCCGTCCGAGTCAGACGGATCCGGTGGGAGGGGCGTGGGGTCGGGCGACGGTGTCGAGGGATCCGGGGGCTGCGGCGTCACCGCTCGGGTAGCGGATCCCCTGCGGTCGACGGACGCTGCTGGCGCCCGCCACGGGACCGCACCGAACGTCCGATCGCCGCCGGTATGGC
>Ga0157377_10000767_pt1 | contig 13282 bp, 8 predicted proteins | sample M55metaG_FD_121116 | JGI IMG/M metagenome (GOLD analysis project Ga0157377, IMG submission 121116) | Miscanthus rhizosphere microbial communities from Kellogg Biological Station, Michigan, USA - M5-5 metaG | ecosystem: Host-associated > Plants > Roots > Rhizosphere > Soil | place: USA: Michigan...
ATTTGCCTACTGCTGGCTTGGGCCGGGCAAGCACAGGCAGCACACTGACTCGCCTCGGGTAGGTTCGCAGCAGTGCAGGCGTGACAAGTCCAGATGTACGCAGGCATAGCGTCTAACGTTTGAGGTAAGCGGCGGACAACGGCGGCACGGCCCTGCCGGAGACAGCCGAACGTGCCCCGCCGTTGACCGTCCGCTTGACCGAAGGGTTAGGCCGGCGGTGGGAGGTGAAAGCAAGAGGACCGGCGAGCGACCGCAGCAACAAGCGTTGAAGACCTTTGAGACGCTGCACCGGACGTTGAACCATGCAGGATTCTGAAGCACGAGACGAACTTTGCGGAAGCGTTCGATGCGAGAGCTCAATGGTTCGCTGGCCGCCAGCGGACGGACAGCCCGACGCAGACTCGGCGTGCGCGCCCTGCCCGCTTGGAAACCTCGCCGGAGCGTAGCGAAGTGACATGGACCTCCGAGGCGGCCTAACTTTGAATTGAACGACATGGCTGTCGTCTAAGAAGGTTGGTGTCCACTAAAACCCCCCGATGTCGTCTAAAACGGCGCGCCAGGCAACTCCGCGTCATTAAATTGACGCAATGATGACGCATCGTGACATCGTTCGTCCACTGCGCCTACTTGTTGAATGCAGGGTGAATCCGGCGATCAGCTCTCCTTGCAACCTCCCCGGTTGCTACCCAGCCTTCGCCTAGCACTTCGCGCGCGCCACTACAGCCACAAGACTGAGCTAGCCTACGTGCACTGGGTGCGACGGTTCATCTTCTTCCATGGCGTGCGCCATCCGAAGGACATTGGTGCCTCGGAGGTCACCTCCTTCCTGAGCCATCTCGCCGAAGATCGGCAGGTTGCCGCCTCGACGCAGAACCAGGCTTTGGCAGCCTTGCTGTTCCTCTACAAGGTCGTCCTGCGCTGCGAGTTACCTTGGCTCGACGCCATCGTGCGCGCAAAGGCCAAGAAGCGGCTCCCTTGTGTGCCGACGCGTGGGGAGGTGCAGGCGATCTTGAGCAAGCTCACCGGTACGCGCTGGTTGCTGGTGAGTTTGCTGTACGGCGCCGGCTTGCGACTCAATGAATGTCTGTCGCTGCGCTTCAAGGACGTAGACCTACCTGGTTCCAAGCTAATCATCCGTCATGGCAAGGGAGGCAAGGATCGGATTACAGTGCTGCCCCAAAGCGTGAAAGGGCCACTGGCATTGCACATGGAGAAAGTGTCTACCCTCCACCAGCAAGACCTGCAGGTCGGCTTCGGAGAGGCGCCGCTGCCACGAGCGCTTGTCCGAAAATATCCCAAGGCGGGATACCTTCTCGGGTGGCAGTTCATCTTTCCTTCCGCCAATCGCTGCGTCGATCCGTTGACAGGTCGTCAAGTGCGGTTTCATATCCATGAGAAGACGCTGCAGAGAACTGTCAAGGACGCCGTGGCCGCCGCAGGTATCAACAAGCCGGTGAGCTGCCACACGTTCCGACACGCCTTCGCAACACACCTGCTGGAGTCCGGACACAACATTCGCATGGTTCAAGAGTTGCTCGGACACAAGGACGTCGAGACCACCTTGATCTATACGCACGTGATGCACCACAGCCTGGGCGACGTATGCAGTCCTGCCGATATGTTGGCGAACATTAGCTCGACCTCGTCGTCAGACACTCATGCCCATCTCGGCCGCCTCAAATCGACTTCGCCGGCTGGGGCCAGATAGACGTACTGAAAATCATTTGTCAGCTGTGCAAGAGCTGACGTTCGCGGACGACAGCTCTTGGCCGGGACCACCTGTTCGCAGAACTCGCCGCAAGCCGCCATAGAGCAAACTTGTGAGGACGCCGAAAGACCGCTGCCGGGCTCGTCCGCGAACTCACAGTCCCGGCCAAAAGCGGAAGTACGTGACCGTCCGCTATGGAGCCACCCGGATGGCCTCAAAACGAGGTTGAGTCGGCGCAAGAGTGTTCGTGGCGTGACAGCAGCTGACTTGTGTGCGCGGACTGGGCTTGGCAGTAGACTGGCTGGAAGCTCGTGCCATGTTGAATGCTTCATGTCGGGCACGACACAGGGCTGTCACCGTGATTGCACCCTCGTTGCTCCGAAGATTGGTTGCCGTGTATGCGCGCTGGCTGGACGACGACGAACTGGGCATGCCCGTTCAGCTCTTGCCTGGCGAGTTGCACGACGCAACCGTTGCGTCAGTGCGCGAGTTTCTGGGGGAATTGATACGCGCCGCCAGCGGCTGCGACGCCGTCGTCGAACTGCCGGCGTCGCTCAAGCATCCCGATAGCACGTTCGGGCGATTGCTATCCGCCTCGCTCGTGACAAAGCTGGGGCCACCGGTTCCCGTCGAATTCCTGGCCCGACAGCGGCTGTGCGTCGAGGTCATTTCGAGACTTCTTGTCGTGGTACCCCGAATCGAGGACGACAGGGACAACGGCATGCAAGCGAGCATGTACGCGGTGAGCGGCGGCGAGCATCCCGAAGACCTCGCTCGATGGGTCCATGAGCCAGCCAATCAGGCAGGCCTGGCCGATGCCCTGTATCAGGTCCTCAAATCGAAGCTGTCTCATCGAACGATCCGCTCGTTCTTCACGGTGGACGTCACAAGCAACGGCTATCGACGCTGGAATCCGGAGATGCGCGCGCGCGAAGGCGCAGGAAAGGACCTGGCACGTCATATCGTTTCCACGAACGCCGGCGACGTGAGCATCGAAGTGCTGCGCTATGCGGTAGACGAGGAGGTCCCCGTGCGCGCCTACGAGTGGCGCGCCGAGTTGCGTGAGGCCACCGGGAGCGAAACGCCGGACGCGATCGCCTGCGGGATGGCCTACACGTTCGAGCGCGAGGGCGGTGTGGCGTTGGGCGGGCAGGGCGATCTGCTGACTGCCTCCGATTGCATGGCGGACGTCGATCTCATGCAAGTCAACGCCTTCTTGGAACAGCATCGCGATGCGCAGATGCTCATCGAAGCCGGCGATCTGGCGTTCGTCTGGCTGTGGGAGCGCCGAGCGGATTCACGCCCCGGAGTGGGCGCGGCGTGCCTGCGAGCCGCGCTTGCCGACCTGCGGCGAAGAATGCGCCGCATCCGCACCGTGGTCATCGACCTGAAGCCGTACCAATTCGCGGTCTGTGATGGTGCCGGGATGCCTGGCACACTGCATATCGAAAAGCTCGAAGCCGTTGACCGTCTTCAGGCGTTCTTCACCGGGCTGCGCCTGGACAAGTTGCTGCGGGTGCAGTGCCGCTTCATCGTCAACAGGGAGGGCGATGACCCAAACGCCACACTGCGAGTGCTGGGCTATGCCGGTCTCGCTCACCTGGCTGCGCGTGGACTTGACGATGGCGCCGAGTGAACCCCGACATCATCGCTCGCCGATCAAATCAGAGACAGCGAGTCGACCGGACTGCGCACTGCACCGCCTCCGACCTTGAGCACATGGGTGTAGATCATCGTCGTGGCGACGTCGGCGTGCCCCAGCAACGCCTGCACCGTGCGGATGTCATAGCCGGCTTGCAAGACATGGGTTGCGAAAGAGTGGCGCAGCGTGTGCGGCGTGGCCGGCTGGAGGATTCCGGCGCCGTGGACGGCGCGTTTGAAAGCGCGCTGGAACGCCTGGTCGTGCATGTGGTGTCGGCGGACTACGCCCGAGCGCTGATCGGTTGAATGACTGGCCTATGGGAAGACCCAGAACCAACTCCATGACGAACCGGCGCGCGGATACTTGCGTTCCAGCGCATCGGGCATGAACACGCCACCTCGACCGGCCGCCCGGTCAGCCGACCAAATGACCCTGGCGCGCGCCAACTGTCCTTGCCTCCCTTACCGTTGCGCACCACGATCGCCTGATGTTCGAAGTCCAAGTCCTTGACCCGCAGCTGGGGGTGTAAGCCCAAAGCCGATTTTTTTCTGCCTGTCTCTGGCGACGTCAGTATTCAAGGAGGCGATTGACGTGGCTTCGGCTTTAGCCACTTGAGCAAGACTTCCACCAAGCGTTCGGCCACGATGGGTTTGGCAATATGGTCCGCGATGCCGGCGGCAAATGATTGCGCTCGATCCTCGGGCAGAACTGCGGCCGACATAGCGATCACAGGAATCGACGAGGCGTGCGGCATGGCCCGAATTCGCCGCGTGGCCTCGAAACCATCCATGCGCGGCATATGCAGATCCATCAGCACCGCGTCAAAGCAGCTGGCCTCAGCATCGCGTACGGCTTGCAGGGCGTCGACACCATCATCCACGAGAGTGACCTCCACACCAAAGAATTTGAGCAGTTCGGCCGCGACTAGCTGATTCACGAGGTTGTCTTCAACCACCAAGACCCGCGCCCCGTGAAGGGCTAAGGCCCGTGTGCCCAGGTGCTCCATGGTTGACACTTGACCAGTCGACGCGCCTGCCGCCTGCCCGCGACGCAGCCGCAACAAGACATCCAGCAATTGAGTGCGCGACAACGGCTTCGCTAGGATATGAAACGGATGGATTTCATCGGCGCAAGCCTGTATCGGCTCGCGTTCTCCCGTGGTCCCCATCATGATGACCGGGGTTGGCCGCCGACCGTGCCGATTCGCCTGTTCCTGCATGCGGCCAAGCGTGTGAGGGCCATCCATTCCTGGCATCTTGGAGTCCAGCAGGACCGCGTCGAAAGGGCGCTCTTGCCGGCATGCGCGTTCGAGGTGCCTGAGCGCGGCCGCACCACCTTGGGCGGTGTGGCTGTGTATCCCAAGCGCTTGCAGCGCGTTGACCAACGCGCGCCGGCAGGCCCGGTTGTCATCGACCACCAGGACCTGCAAGCCGGCAACCTCGCTTCGTTCGGCAATTGAGTTGACAGGGTCGGCAATGCCGAGCGCGGCGGTGAAGCTGAATTGGCTGCCGCCGCCCGGCGTGCTGGAAAAATCGATCTCACCTTCCATCTGCTGGACCAGTCGCTTGCAGATGGTCAAACCCAAGCCTGAGCCGCCGAAGCGTCGCGTGATCGAGCTGTCGGCCTGCGTGAAGGCGTCGAACAGTCCTGGCCTACTGTCAGGCGCGATGCCGACACCGGTGTCGTGCACCGAGAACTGCAATCGGCAGACCGACGGGCCGCGAAGTTCGACCAGCGCCACGGCAACCAGGATCTCGCCTTGCGCGGTGAACTTGACGGCGTTGCCTACCAGATTGCACAGGACCTGGGACAGTCGCAAGGGATCGCCGACCAGGCGAGTCGGCACGTGCGGCAACACCTCGAACACGAACTCGAGCCCCTTTTGCTCGGTGCGCGCCGCGAACAGGTCCGCTATGCGCTGCAGCAGATCGTCAAGGTCGAATTCGACCGATTCGAATCGCAACTGTCCCGCCTCCATCTTCGAGTAGTCCAGTACGTCGTCAAGAATTCCCATCAAGGCCAGGGCGGAGCTGTGCACTTTGTCGAGATAGTCGCGCGCACGCGGAGGCAGGTCGTCTTCCAGCGCCAGCCGCGACAACCCGACGATGGCGTTCATGGGTGTGCGGATTTCATGGCTCATGTTGGCCACGAAATTGCCCTTGGCCTGCGCCACCGCATTCGCCCCGTCGCGTGCAGCCGCGAGTTCAGCCTTGGCGGCGCGCTCGGCTGTGACGTCGGTCACGAGGGAATAGAAGCCGGCGACGCTGCCGCCCGATCCCCAGTCGGGAATCAAGTGCGCCTCGCCATGACGCATCCCGTTGCCACCCGGCAACGGGATGGTGTATTCGAACTTCTGTTCCCTCCCGCCCAGTACAGCCTCGATGTATGGCTCGGCCACGCGCCAACCGGCCTCTCCGGCTACCGCACGCAGGTGCATGCCCGGCATGCGTTCGCTGGCCAACCCGTACCAGTCTTCGTGAGCACGATTGCCGAAGCGGTTGTGCAGCGTCGCATCCCAGTAGGCAATCAGGGCCGGCATGTGATCGAGGATGGACTTCAGATCGCGCTCGCGTTGCTCGATCGTTCGAGCCTGCTCACGGACGTGATGCTCCAATTGCCGGTGAGCGAGTGCCAATTCTTCGCGCAAGTGATGCTGCTCCAGGCTATGGCGGACCGAGTGGAGCATGACATCAGTGCTCATGTGCCGCTTGGGTACGTAGTCTGCCGCGCCTTGTTGCATCGCCCGCACTGCGAGTTGTTCGTCTCCCTCGCCCGTGACCATGATCACCGGACAGGCTTGCCGCGAGGTCCGCCTGAGCATCGGCAGTATCTCCGCACCAAGCGCGTCGCCAAGTTGGTTATCCAGCACGATGAAATCGAACAACTGGGCCTTGACGAATTCAAGTGCCTGCGCACCGGACGTCGCTTCGGTCGCATCAACATCGAAGGGCGCATGCCGCAGGATGCGCAGCACGCGTTCGCGGTCGACGTCATCGTCGTCGACCACCAAGACCGACATGTGTGGCAGAGCGGCGTGCGTCGCCAAGCCGATCATCAGGGCAACCTGACTGCTGACGCGTAACTGAGCAACAGCTGCGCCAGCTTGGCGAATTGCGGGCCGACCGCCGACTTGACCATGTACCCCGCGATCTGTTCGTGATAGGCGCGCGTGCGGTCCGCATCGGCATCCGACGTGGTCAACACGAACACGACCTCGTCGCGGAGATCGGGGTCTGCGCGCAGCTGCTGCAGGAACTCGAAGCCGTTCATGCGCGGCATGTTCAGGTCCAGCAAGATCACGAGCGGGCGGTGAATGTGCCGCGCAGCGTCTTGACCGCGCAGAATCTGCAGCGCTGCAAGTCCGTCTTCGGCCCAGACGACCGGAAACGGCACACTCTTCGTGTTAAGGCTTCGCATCACGGACTCGGCCGCCACGTCGTCGTCTTCGACAAGCAGGATGGTCAAGGCATTATTCATCGCTGGTTCTCCTGGGAAAGCGCGGCCACCAGAAGCGGAAACACGCTCCGCGGCCTTCGCTCACCGGCGAGATCACCTCGATACGCCCACCATGAACTTCGACCAGCCGCTTGGTCAGTGCAAGCCCGATCCCGGAACCGCCGCGCTCGGAAGCCGTGAGCGTCTGGAAGAGCTTGAAGATGCGCTCGCGCGCGGCCGCGGGTACGCCAGGGCCGTCGTCGGTCACGCTGATGCGGCAGAAGCTGTCGTCAACACACGCGGCGACGCTGAGTCGCCCGCTCGGTCGATCATGGTGCTTGAGCGCATTGCTCAAAAGGTTGCGAAGGGCCGTCTCCAGCGGTATGCGTGTAGCCAAAAAGGCTGGAACCGCGAGGTCGATATCGACCGCAAACTCCGCAGGTGGGGGCTGGATTTCGATGATCCCTCTTACCAGAGCGTCAAGATCGATCGGCGTGAACTCGGTGGCAGCGCGACCGGCGCGGGCATAGCTGAGCAGGTCGTCGATGAGCCGCTCCATGCGTTGGATTCGCTGCGTGATGCGACCAAGATTGCGTGTGACCTCCGCTGGAGCTTGCTCGCCCAGATCGCCCTGGATCCACTCGACGAGATCCGCGATGCCCCGCAGAGGCGAGCGCAGGTCGTGCGACGCCACATAGGAGAACTCCTGCAGGTTGTCGTTGGCTTGGCGCAGCTCGAGCTCGAGCCGCTTGCGAACGCTGATGTCACTGACCACTGCCAGCGTCATCATGCGCCGCTGCCAGCGCACTCGGCTCAGTCCGATCTCCACCGGCAATTCGGTGCCGTCGGCGTGCAAGGCGGTCAAGTCGCGACCACGGCCCATCATGCGGGCCTCACCCATCTTGCGGTACCCAGCCATCAGCGCAGCGTGGTCGGGGCGATAGCGCTCTGGCAACAAGGTATGTAGCGGCTGCCCCTGCAAAGCAGTCGGGGTGTGACCCAGCACATCGGCAACGACTTGGTTTGCCAGCGAAATGTTGCCGCTGTCGTCGACGATGAGCAGCCCATATGGAGATGCGTCGAAGAGACCGCGGAAGGCCGACTCCAGACCGAGGCGCTCGCTGACATCGACCACCGAGGCCAGCACCAAAGGGCCGTGAGGCCCCACCAGCGGATTGAGCCCGATCTCGACGGGGAACTCATGGCCATCAGCGCGCAGCGCGTAGAGCACTCGCCCGGCGCCCATGGGGCGCGGCTCAGGACGTTCAAAGAATCCAGTGCGCAGTCCGACGTGCGACTCGCGCAATGCGTCGGGCAACAGTGATTCAAGCGCGAGCCCGGTCAACGCATCCAACGCGTAGCCGAACATGCGGTGCAGTTCGGCATTGGCCGAGACGATTCGCCCTTGCCGGTCCACCAGCACGAAACCGTTCGGTGCTGCGTTGAAGGCTCGCGCCAGCAGGTCCGGTGCGGGGGCAGCGTCAGCGTTGGTGGTGGCAGGACAGTTCACACGTCCGCCCCATGGAGCACAACATTTCGGCGCGGCGACCCCACCCGCGACGTCCTCGCGTCACGCGTTGTCATTTTTCTCTCCCTTGCCGGCCGTGCCATCAGTGTGGGCCTCGATGCCGACGGCATCGTTTATAGGACATCGATCCGAACGTGTCCAATTTCGCAGCTCGCCTTCATAGGCCAACGTGGGATAGCTACCGACTGAAGTGGCTGGGACGATCCCGTCCTGGTCAACCAGATCCTTGACTCGCTGCTCAGTGGAAGGACCGTTCTGATCAACGAAGCCGGCACAGACGGACGGAGCCAATAGCCCCTGTTGCACGATGGGACATCAGCCGTGCGTTCAAGGAACTGGCATCAGGAGACTCGACGCTACTCCAGGTTCAGTCCCTGGATGATTGCTTCAAGATCGATCGCCCGCCCGCCGTCGCGGAAGGTGTAGTGCCCGTTCAGATGCACATGCCGCCAAGCCACCGGCGACGTCGACTTGATCAGTGCCAGCGCCTTCTCATTTCCGCTTGCCTCGTACTTGGCAAGCAGGCACGACAAGATCGCTGAGTTGTAGTAAATGATCGCATTGGCGATCAGCCGCGCGCACTGGTTGCTGATCTCGATCTCGATGTCGGTCTTGCCGGTCAGCTCCTTCTTGCCGCCGACCTGGGCAATCGCCGAACGCAGCTGGTGATAGGACTCGATGCGGTTCTGCGAGCGGTGCACGTTGCGCTGCAGCTTCGGGTCGCGCAGGTAGCGCAGCGTGTAGGCGCTGCGCACCAGCCGGTCGAATTCGAAGACCGCCCTGCGCGTCGGGTTCGGCTGCGTGTAGGTGCACAGCTTGCGGATCAACGTGCCCTGGGTCATCTCCTTCAGCCCCAGCGTGGCGACGATGCGGTCGATGTTTTCCTTCTCGTCGGTGATGGCCTGCAGATCGATCCGCCCAGCCGGCTGAACGAGGCAGTGCTCGTACAGCGCCGGGTCGCCGGCACAGTAGATTTCGCCGAGTTGCCCGTCGAGGTCGGTGAAGCGCGGCTCGAAGCGCAGCCCGAACCAGTGCAAGATCGCGAAGTTCGCCTTGTTCACGCTGTGCATGTCGCCGGTGATCGCCTCGGGCACGATGTCGCAGGTGTTGCGGTACCAGATGTCGAACACGTGGTGAGCCTCGAACTCGTGGGCGCCGATGAGCCAGCCTTGCAGCGGCACGTGGTTGCACAGCAGCGTATAGGCGACGACGCCCTTGCCGCGGCCGAAGTACTTGCGCGAGTGCCGCGCCTTGACGGTCGGCCGCTCGACGCCGAACTTCTGGCCGTCGACGCTGCCGTACAGCGTCTCCAGGTCGAACGAGTAATGCTCGAAGATGGGCAGCTCGGCGATGGCATTGCTGATGCGGTCGTTGGCCGACTGCAGCGTGGCCAGGCGCAGGTACTGCTGGTAGGTGGCCTCCAGCACGTGGTACGGGATGTCGCTGGTGCGCGAGATCAGCAGGTTGCCGTGGTTCATCGCCTGGGCCACGATGACGGCCATCAGGCTGTCCTCGTCGGCGACCTGCTTCGCGTAGCGCGGCTGCAGCGGCGTCAATGCCGACAGGAACCGGCACCGCTCGTTCACGAAGCGGAAGACATCGGCCACATCGCAGAAGGACAGTTGCTCATAGAAGGCATCCTGCTGCGCGGCATCGTTCTCGGCCTTGGGACGGCGGCATGTCAGGGTCGCTGTCGCCTCGTCGTAGTCGAGGTGCTTCAGCTTCCCCTCGCGCAGCCCGCGATCGAAGGCCAGCCACTGCTCGTGCAACTCGGCGCTCAAGGTCGCCAGCTGTTCGTCCAGCGGTCGGCGCACCCAGGGGATGTCCATCTGCTCCAGCGCCTGCGCCTGCTTGTCTGCCGAGACCAGTTCGGCGCTGAGGTGCCGGTGCTGCAGACTGTCGTCCAGGTAAATCTCGCCCGATTTGAGGCGCTTGCGCAACTGGCGGTAAATCCAGAACTCGTAGCGGTCAGCCTTCACGCCGGTCGGCTTGCCGTCCGCGTCGAGGGTCAGCAGGTGGGGCCGCAGGCGCTCGGGCACGGTGTGCTCGGGGCACTCCTCGGCCGGCCGCTGCGACAGCCGTTGCTGCTTCGCGAACACACCCTTCATCCAGGTGAGCGCGGCCAGCCACGGGTTGTCGGACTCGACGCCGGTCGGCTCCAGCGCCTCGTACAGCGGGCGCAGGTGGCGCCGCATGCGGGCTGCCAGTCCATCGACCGCCTCCCAGCGCAGGGCCAGCTTGCTGCTGGGCTTGGTGCTCAGGCGTTGGCCGGCGACCTGCAGCTCCTCGCGGGGCATGATCGTGAATGCGCGCTGGCGCACGCTGCCGAAGGGCGTGGTGTCGGTGACGTTGTCGTCCACGTATAGCAGCAGCAAACGCCCGACCCGCGGCGACTCCTGATGGCGTTGCACCTGCTGGGCGACGAACGCCTGCTCGGCCAGCGCCTTGCTCTCGTCTTCGAGCTGCTTCATGTGGTGGCCCAGGGCGTCCACCAGGTTGTCGGTGAACTGCCGGTAGCGTTGCCATGCGAAGCACAGCAGATACAGCTGAGCCTGTTCGACTTTCATCCGGCGCAGGTCGTAGACGGTGTAGAAGTTCGCCAGGCTCGCGTAGTGGTGCAGGTTCTGCTGCGAGATCGCCAGCTGCGGCAGCAGCAGCTTGGCGGCGCGGTACAGCGGCTCCAGCCGCGCACGCTTGTCCCGCTCGCGTGCCATCTGCCGCCAGCCGAAGTCCCGCGCGTCCTGCTTCAGGACGGCCAACTCGGACAGGGTGTCGTCGCGCACCAGCAGTTCGGCCAGGGACGCCTTGGTCGTCTCGTCCAGCGCCGCGGCGAGCAGCCCGCCCAGGCGGCGGCGCTCGGCCGACAGCGCCTGGCTGATCAGCCTCTGCAAGGTCGTGTAGCCAGGCCGCTCGACCTTGTGCTCGTTGAGGTAGACGATGAGTTCCGCGACGATGAAGCCAGGCGTGACGTCGCGGCGCACGATCTGCGAAGCTTGCTGTTCGAGTTGCGCGAGAAACTCGCTGGACCAGAGCCGGTAGTCGAACAGCCGGGCGATCAGGGCGCGTTGCGCATAGTGCTCGTGCTTGGTGACGGGGCGCGGCTCGAAGGCCTGGCCGGGGAAGTAGCGGCTGAGCACGAAGGCGAGATCGTCCTGGGCCTCGTCCCAGGTGAAGCCAAAGAAGGTCTGCTTGGCCTTGAAGTAGCCGATCTGCAAGGCGCACCACGTCTGGGCCTGCAGCCCGGGGCGGCTGCAGGCGAGCGCCAGTTGTGGCTCGGACAGGCACAGGTAGTCCAGGCGTTGACCATCGTCGAAATCGGGCAGCCCGTACAGGGCGTCTTGTTCGGCCGGCGACAGCACGGCCAGCAGCTTGCTCTTTGTCGTTGGCATCGGTCTGGCGCGAGGGCGCGGGTCTTGTTGTCTTCCAAAGGCTGCAGGCTCCGCGGCGTATTACGGCCTTATCTCGGCGAGGTTTTCGGGTTTCCGGCGTGTAGAAAAAGGATTCTATGGATATAAACCTTGTTATTGAGCCAAGTCCGTTCGGCGCCTAAACTGGCGTTCATGAAAACGCGCCAGTCCGCACAGGCGGATGGAGACAGCCAGAATGACTTCCCGAATGCCGCATCGCTGGCCGCGTTGCGCGCCTGGTACGAGGGCTTGTCCGCACGCGAGGCGGTGGCTCGCTACCTCGGCCAAAGCAAGGCCGATGGTCAGTCCTCGCGAGGCATGCTCGGTGTCATTCGGCGCCAGTTGGTCGACCTGGCCAGGCGCCGCCACCGCGGCGACCTTGCTGCGCTGTTCGATCACCCAGTGTCCGAGCGGTCGAAGCACGCACGCGCCGTGACACGCGCGATCGAGTTGCTGCCGACGTTGCCTATGCCCGAGCCGCTGATCGGCGACGACATTGCGTCGTGGCTCGAACCGCGGGCTGTGCTCGCGCTGCAGGCGCAGGGCATCAAGACGCTGGCTGCACTCACAGTGCGCATCCCGCGCCGCCGCCGCTGGTGGGCGGCCATCCCCGGCTTGGGGGTGGCCGGAGCCCGCCAGATCGAAGCCTTCTTCGCAGCACATCCGCTGCTCACGGAGCGTGCGCGGGCACTGGTGGTGATACCCGATGCGCAGGACATCATGCCGTGGGAGCGCCTGGCCGTGCCGAGCGATGTCGATGGTTCGCGCGGGACCTTCCGAGCGCCGCGCGCGACGTGCACCCTGCGCGCGAACAACGACTACCAGGCGGTGCAGGCCTGGCTCGCGCTTCACGATTCGCCTGCGACGCTGAGCGCATATCGCAAGGAGGCCGAACGGCTGATCCTGTGGGCCATCACCGAGCGCGGCCTGGCACTGTCGTCGCTGACGGCTGAAGATGCGATGGACTACCGATCGTTCTTGCGGCATCCAGCACCACGCGGGCGTTGGATTGGGCCGCCACGGTCGCGATCGTCGCCGGAATGGCGTCCGTTCGCGGGCGCGCTGTCGCCTCGCTCGGCAGCGTATTCGTTGTCCGTGCTCGGCGCGATGTACCGTTGGTTGATCCAGCAACGCTACGTGCTGGCCAACCCGTTCGCGGGCATCAAGGTGCGTGGCGCCACGCGGGGAGCGGCTCAGGCCGCAACGAGGGTCTTCACGGAGGGCGAGTGGTCGATGATCCAGACCGTCGCTGAAGGCGTGGAGTGGTCCTATGGCTGGGAGCCAGCGGCGGCACAGCGACTGCGCTTCGTGCTGGACTTTGCCTACGCGACCGGGCTGCGTGCCAGCGAATTGGTCGGCGCCACGCTGGGCATGATCGAGGAGGATGCCCAGGGGGACCGCTGGCTGCACCTGGTCGGAAAGGGTAACAAGGCCGGCAAGGTGGCGTTACCGCCTGTGGCGCGCGATGCGCTTGACCGCTATCTGGTGCAGCGCCGACTGCCGACGACCTTGGCGCGGTAGGAGCCGTCGACACCGCTAGTAGGTAACCTGGAACAGAACAG
>Ga0157377_10000770_pt1 | contig 13257 bp, 8 predicted proteins | sample M55metaG_FD_121116 | JGI IMG/M metagenome (GOLD analysis project Ga0157377, IMG submission 121116) | Miscanthus rhizosphere microbial communities from Kellogg Biological Station, Michigan, USA - M5-5 metaG | ecosystem: Host-associated > Plants > Roots > Rhizosphere > Soil | place: USA: Michigan...
CCACCGAGGCGCCTTGCTGGACGATGACGGGACCCAGGAGGCGCGCGGAGGGATCGATCTGGCAGCCCGTCCCGACCTCCGGCCACCGATCGCTCGCGCCGCGACGGGAGGAGAAGTGGTCGAGGACCACCTGCTCCGAGAGCGCGAGCAGATGGCGCTCCTTGGTCAGGTCGAAGGCGCCGCCGCGGACGAAGACGTCGCTGCTGGGAACGCCCCGCTCCGTGAGGCCCCGGCGGAGCTCGTGCAGGGAGGTGAAGGGCAGGCCGCCCTCCCCCACCGTGCAGGAGAGCGGGACCAGCGAGCAGGCCACTCCCGACGTGAAGGGCCAGGTCGCGGAGTCGTAGTAGCGCTGGATCCGGCCCACGGTCCCGTTGGGGCCGAGGTGCACGCGCTCGGTCGTGCCCCCGGCGTGAGCTTCGAGGGCCACCAGGTGGCGCACGCGGCGAGGACCGTCGTTCTCCATCGTGAGCGCCGCGGCGTTGAGACCGGCCGATGGGACGCAGCGCGGGTCCACGATCAGGAGCCAGTCCGAGGGCTCGTCATCGAGAATGCGGGCCGCGAGCTCGCGCGCGGCGACGATCGCCTCCACCCGCACGCCGGTGTCCGCGATCCTCCGCTCGTATTCGGGCTCGGGATCGAAGTCCGTGACGATCGTGATGCGGCCATGGCCGAGGGCCGCCAGTCGTCCGCGCAGGTAGCCGAGCACGGTGGCCGGGCCGAGCGGCGCCAGCAGCAGCGACGTCGGACCACCGCCCTCCCCGAGGTAGGCCGGGCGCGTGTCGAGCAGGATGGGGCAGACCTTCAAGGTTCGTGGCTCAGCTGGGGATGAAGGACGTGGGAGGCGCAGGCGTGGGCGGCGTCCCCTCGTGATGGCGCGAGCGAACCACGTTGAACAGCCCGCTGCCCGGAGGGACCACCGCGTCGGTGCCGAGGACGCAACCGTGGACGACCGATCGCTCCCCTATCGCGCAGCGGCTCCACACCACCGAGCGTGCGACGAGGGCGTCGCGTCCCACGACGGAATCGGCGCCGATCGTCGAGGGCCCGACGATGGTGGCCCCGGCCAGCACACGCGCGCCGGGGCCGAGCTGCACGGGGCCCACCAGCCGCGCGCCCGCCTCGACGCAGGCGGACGGATCCACGAGGACGCCGCCCGCGGCCTCCGCGGCCAGCCGCTGCAGCATCCAGTGGTTGACGGCGACATAGGTCTGGGCATTGAAGACGTGCGGGCTGAGGCCGCTGCTCTCGTGAGCCACCACGCGCTCACCGGCGCGGTGCAGCCTGGGGATCAGGTTCTCCTTGATGTCCTGGAATCCGGTCGAGGCGACGTGCTCGAGCGCGCGCCGCTCGAACACGTAGACGCCGGCCGGTGTCGGAGGCGCGAAGGCGCGCCGTTCGCGATGGACGACCGCCGTCACGGCCGCGCCGGAGACGAAGTGCGAGAGGAGGATCTCCCCGAGGTTCAGGGTGGGGATCGCCGTGCCGTCCGTGACCACCAGGGTCTCCGCGCCAGACTCGAGGCCGGCGTCGCGGACACACCCCGCCGCGCCGCGGGGCGTGAGGTCCTTGTAGTAGGCGAGCTCCATCTCCAGCTCGCGGCCGTCCCCGAAGGTGGCGTCCAGAAGGCGCGTCGTCCCGTTCGCGCAGATCGTGGCCCGCGGGATGCCTCCGTCGCGGAGCCACCGGAGTGGATACGAGATGAGCGGCTCGAGGGCGACGGGGACGAGGGGACGAGGAGCGAGCTTCTCGAAGCTCGACCCGCTCCAGTGGTGGGTGCCGGCGAGGACGACGGCGGAAATTCCGGCGGCGCTCATGGCTTCTCGACCTCCTCCGCGCCCCGCTGCCATGCGCATGCAGACGTGGCGACAGTCGAGACGGAGTGCAAGACACGCGCCCCGGCGAGAGTGATCCCCCTCGCCGCGTGAAACTCCTTCGCGCAGTGGGAATTGCCAATCCGGCCGGGTGGGATCCGTCGGAGACGCGCGGAAAGAGGGAAGGGTTCTCGACTACCGCAAAGTGGTACCGCCGGCCATCCTCGCGACGCGTTCCGCTCTCCGTCGCCGCGGCGGCGGATGCGCCCTCGAGAGCCGGATTTCGCAGGCGGGCGCGCGTTGCCGGACATCCAGGGCCGCTCCGGCCGCGAGGCGGCGAGCCCCGGCATGAAACACGCATTGGCCGCGACCTGAAGTGGTGCAGGAAGTGAACGACCTCAGAGAAAAGGCGCTCCGGGGAGGACTCGCCAAGGCGGGCGCCCAGGCGGCCACGTTCGGACTACGCATCGGGGCGATCGCCGTGCTCGCGCGCCTGCTCGAGCCGCGTGAGTTCGGCCTCATCGGCATGGTGACGGCCGTGACCGGCGTCCTCAGCCTCTTCAAGGACGCCGGCCTGCCCCTGGCGACGGTGCAGCGGTCCAGCGTCACGCACGATCAGCTCTCGACGCTCTTCTGGCTGAACGTCCTGGTCGGCGCGCTCCTCGCGGTCTTCACGCTCGCGCTCGCCCTCCCCCTCGCCGCCTTCTATGGCGAGCCTCGGCTCGTCTGGATCACGGCGGCCCTCGCGCCTGGCTTCGTCCTGGGCGGAGTCGGCGCCCAGCACGCGGCGATCCTGGCCCGCGGGATGCGGTTCACGGACCTCGCCGCCATCGACGTGGCCTCCATTTTCATCAGCGCGGCCGTCGGCGTCGGGATGGCGAGCGCCGGCTACGGCTACTGGTCACTCGTCGGGATGTCCCTGGCCGCACCCGCGGCCTCTTCCGCCGGGGCCTGGCTCGTCGCGCGCTGGATGCCGGGGCGTCCCCGACGCGGAGCGGACGTCACGTCGATGGTGCAGCTCGGGGGGACGGTGACCCTCAACACGATCCTCGTGTACGTGGCCTGCAACCTCGACAAGGCGCTCCTCGGCCGCTTCTGGGGCGCGTCGGCGGTCGGGCTCTACGGCCGGGCGTACCAGCTCATCAGCATCCCGACGGAGAACCTCAATGGCGCCGTCGGCGGCGTGGCCCTCTCCGCGATGTCCCGACTCCAGGGCGACCCGCCCCGCCTCAAGAGCTATTTCTTGAAGGGATATGCCCTGGTCCTGGCCCTCACCGTGCCCATCACCATCGGCTGCGCGCTCTTCGCGGACGAGATCGTCGCCCTGCTGCTCGGGCCGCGATGGGTCGAAGCGGCCCCCGTCTTGCGCCTGCTCACGCCGACGATCCTGGTCTTCGCGCTCATCAATCCCACGTTCTGGCTGCTCTTCGCCCTCGGCCGGCTCCGGCGCAGCCTTCGGATGGCGATGGTGATGGGTCCGCTCGTCATCGTGGCCTACGTCCTCGGGCTGCCCTACGGTCCGCGCGGCGTCGCCCTCGCCTATTCGGTGGCGCTCGCCGCCTGGGCACTGCCCCACATCGCCTGGTGCGTCCACGGCACGCCGGTCCCCCTGGGCGACGTCATGCGCACGGTCAGCCGGCCGCTCCTTTCCGGCATCGTGGCCGCGGCCGTCGGCCTCGCATTCCAGGCGACACGTCCCGCCGCCCTCTCCCCTGTCGCGACCCTCGCGGCCGGAGGCGTCCTCGTCACGGGCGCCTACCTGTGGATGCTCCTCTACGCCGCCGGCCAGAAGGCGTTCTTCCTGGAGCTGTGCAGAGGCCTGCGCGGCGGCGCTTCCACCACCGAAGTGTCCTAGGAATGCGCAACGAGCACCTGGCCGGCGAGCCTCGAGTCAGCGTCGTCACGCCGTTCTACAACACGGCGCCGTACATCGCCGCCTGCATCGAAAGCGTGCTCGGGCAGACCCACTCGAACTTCGAGTACCTGCTCGTGGACAACCGGAGCACCGACGGGTCGCGCGACATCGCGGCCGGCTACGCGGCCCGCGACGGCCGGATCCGGCTGATCGACAACGCAGAGTTCCTCGGCCAGCTCGCCAACTTCAACCGCGCCCTCGAGCACGTCGATCCCGCCAGCCGATACGTGAAGATGCTGCTCGCGGACGACGTCCTCTTCCCGGACGCGCTCTCGAGCCTGGTCGCGGCCGCCGAGCGCGATCCCCGCACCGGTCTGGTCGCCGCCTACTACCTGCACGGCGATCGCGTGGACGGGTCCGGCCTCCCCCTCGGCGTCTCGTCCCTGCCCGGACGCGAGGCCCTGCGGCGCACCTTCCTTGCCCCGTGTTTCCTGGTAGGCACGCCCAGCACGGTGCTCTACCGCGCCGACGTCGTCCGCTCGCGCCGCCCCTTCTTCACGGACCGCTTGCACGCCGACACGGAGGCGGCCTACGAGATCCTCCTCGAGCACCACCTGGGCTTCGTGCACCAGGTCCTGAGCTTCGTCCGTACCGACAACGAGTCCATCAGCTCCGCGGTGCGCGACTTCTTCCCGATCGGTCTGGACAACCTCATCGTGGTCGAGCGCTTCGGCCGCGCCGTGCTCTCACCTGCCGAGTTCCATGCCGTGCGCGCGAGGATCCGGCGCGAGTACTACGGCCTCCTCGGGCTGATGGCCCTGCGCTTCCCGGGGCGCGCGTTCTGGGAGTACCACCGCCGCGGATTGGCCACGATCGGACAGGCCTTGCGGTGGCGAGACCTCCTGCCCTGGACGGCCGCGGAGGTCCTGCACGTCGTCCTCAATCCGGAGAACACGGTGCGTCGCGCGGCGGCGTGGTGGACCTCCGCCAGTCGGGGGGCGTGACTCGTGGCCAGGCCGCTCGTCTCGATCGTCGTCAACAACTTCAACTACGGCCGGTTCCTCCGGCAGAGCATCGAGAGCGCGCTCGCGCAGGACCATCCGCGCACCGAGGTCATCGTGGTCGACGACGCGTCGACCGATGGCTCGGTCGAAATCATCCGTTCCTTCGGAGATCGGATCGTCCCCGTGTGCCAGGAGCAGAACGGAGGCCAGGCGGCCGCGCTCAACGCCGGCTTCGCGGCGAGCCGCGGCGAGCTGATCATCTTCCTCGACGCGGACGACTATCTCTATCCGCAGGCGGCGGCGGCAGTGGCGGCGGCCTGGACGCCGGGCGTGGGCACGGTGCAATACCGGCTCGATCTCGTGGACAAGTGCGGCCAGCGCATCGACCTGTACCCGGCGCGCGAGGTCGGCTTCGACACGGGCGACGTCGTGCCGAAGCTCCTCGAAACCGGCCGCTACGAAGGGACGGTCACGAGCGGAAACGCGTTCGCGCGGAAGACCCTGTGCGCGGTCCTCCCCATCCCGGAGGAGGTGTTCCGCATCTGCGCCGACGGATACCTCATCACGACCGCGCCGTTCTACGGCGCCGTCGCCGCCATCGAGGAGCCGCTGGGCGCCTACCGGTTGCACGGCGGGAACCTGTGGTCCGGCGGCCCGTCGCTGGCCGCGCGCTTCCGTCGCGCCATCGGGCACGACGCGGACAAGCACCGCGTCCTGGCCGAGCGCGCGGCGGCCCTGGGCCTGCGCGCGAGGGGCGAGCCGGGACTGGGCGATTACCAGCACATCGGGGTCCGGCTCGGCTCGCTCTGCCTGGAGCCCGAGCGCCATCCCTTCGCCTCGGACACCCGGATCGGCCTCGCCTGGCGCGGCGCGCGGGCGAGCTGGCGGGCACGGCTTCCCTGGAAGCGCCGTCTGGTCATGGCCGCCTGGTTCCTTTCCGTGGGCGTGCCGCCCCGCCGGATCGCCCGCCACACCCTGGCCTGGAACCTGGACGCGCGATCCCGGCCCCCGCGGGTCGACGGTTTTCTCAAGGTCCTGCGTCGCCTGACCAACTGACCATCTTGCGAGGAGCATCGATGTCGAACGACACGCTGAGGCGGGGCGATCTCGTGGAGGTGAAGAGTCCGGCCGAGGTGCTGGCCACGCTCGACGAGCGCGGTGCGCTCGAGGATCTCCCGTTCATGCCCGAGATGGCCGCGCTCTGCGGCCGGAGGTTCGTGGTGGACGGACGCGCGGAGAGGATCTGCGACACGGTGCAGTATTCGGGCACGCGCAACCTGCCCGGCACGGTCCTCCTGGCCGATCTCCGCTGCGACGGGTGCGCCCACGGCGGCTGCGAGGCGGAATGCCGCTTCTTCTGGAAGGAGGCCTGGCTGCGCAAGGTCGCGCCGGGAGCGCCCGCATCCCTGCCCACCTCCGCTCACGACCTGCGCGCGCTGCGGGATCGCACGACACGCCATGCCCGGCGCACGGTCGAGGTGGAGGGACGTCCCCAGGAGCGGTGGTGGTGCCAGGCCACCGAGCTCCCCAAGGCCTCGCACCACGTGCGCGTCCTCGACGCGCGTTCCTACGTCAAGGAGTACACGAGCGGCAACGTGACCCTGGGTCGCTTCCTGCGCGTGACGGCGCGGGCCGCGGTCAAGGAGCCGATGCGGAGGCTGGGTCTCATCCCGGACGTCCACCTTCCGGGAGAGGGCCAGCGCGGCGCCCCCGATCCGCCGCTCGACCTCGAGCCGGGCGAGCTCGTGCAGGTCAAGAGCAAGGAGGAGATCGCGGCCACGCTGAGCCCCGGCGGCCGGAACCGTGGCCTGTGGTTCGACCGCGAGATGATGCCCTTCTGCGGCGGCATCTTCCGCGTGCGGCGGCGCGTGCGGCGGATCATCGACGAGCGCGACGGCCGGATGATCGAGATGAAGAACGACTGCGTGACGCTCGAAGGCGCCGTCTGCTCCGGGGAGCGAAGCCTGATGCGCTGGTTCTGTCCGCGCGCCATCTTCCCCTACTGGCGCGAATGCTGGCTGCGACGGGCGGAGCCGGCGACGGCGTCCGTGCCGCGGCCGGCGGAGCGCCTGGAGGCGTCCCGAGGCTAGCGGTCCGCTACGGTGGCTTGAGGGCTCAGGATCCGCGGCCGCCGAGCGAGGGATCGCAACACGGCCAGCTCCTCGCGGCGCAGGAGCCCGACGGCCACCGAGGCCGCGGCGAAGGTGCCGACGCACAGCGGCATGCCCACCCAGGGCGGCGCCGGCGGGATCACGTGGAACACCAGGATCGTGATCGCCCCCGCGCCCAGGGCCCGCGCCACGTCGAGCACGATCGCCGGCTCGAGGGCGCGCCGACGCAGGACGGTGATGGCTCCCGCGAAGACGACGAACTCGCTCAGGGCGAAGGCGACGAGCACCCCGATCGCGCCGTTGCCGAAGTGCTTCTGGAAATACGGGATGAGGAGCACGTCCAGGAGCGTCCCGAGGCCGACGCTCAGGATCTTCGCGACGGCGAACCGGCTGGTGCCGCCTTCGGACGCGTAGACGACGTTCATGAGCAGGATGTCGATGAAGAGGAGGAACAGCCCGGGAGCGAAGACCTCGAGGACCGTGGCCGCGGGTCCGAATCCCTTCGCGCCGTAGACGATCGCGATGGCGGTGCCGGCGAACAGGTACGTACCCGTCCCGGCCAGGGCGGCCAGCCATAGGAGCGGACGAAAGGCGGCCCTCACTTCGCGCCGCAGGGCGGTGGTGTCCGAGGACGCGCGCGCCAGGCGCGGAAATGCGGCCGCGCCCAGGATGACGGCCGGGGCCATGATGGTCCCGAGGATGGTCTTGGCCGCTCCGAACCACCCCACGACGGTGGCGGGGGCGAGCTTGGAGAGGATGATCACGTCCAGGTAGGGCTGGGCCCAGATGGCGGCCGTCATGGCCAGGATGGGCGTTCCCCCCGCGAGCGTCTCGCGCGCCACGACGGACGAGACGCGCAGTGGCGGCATTTTCAGCCCCCGGTAAAGCGAGACCGCGACCGCGAGCGCCGCCGCGCCCGCGACCGCCTGCGCGAACACGACGCCCGGAATTCCGGCCCCGGCCGCCAGCGCGGGCAGGGCGACGCCCAACACGAGGACCTTGTTCGCGACCGACACCGCCGCGTCGCGGCCCATCTGGTCGCACGCCCGGAACACCATGCCGTAGCCCTGGGCCAGGAACAGGGGCAGGCCGGCCAGGATCAGCAGGACGAGCAGCCAGGACGTGCGGCCGCCGTACCCGAGAACCCACGCGATCAGCCCGGCCGGGATGGCCACGGCGAAAGCGAGTCCCGCGCGCAGGGCCAGGGCTGTGCCGAGCAGCTCACCCGCGCGCAGGGGCTCCGTGGCCACCTCACGGATGACGAAGAACGGCTGCCCCCACTCGACGAACACGTAGGCGAACGTGGACATGACCGTGATGAGGTAGTAGAGGCCGAAGTCCTCCGCGCCCAGGGAGCGGCCCAGGGCCGCGCTGAAGACGATGGCGAGCGCGGTCGTCACCACCTGGCCCGCTACGAGGTAGGAGGCATTCCGGGCGAGGGTCGGATCCCGCTCACCGGAGGCGGTGGTCGCCGTGGGAGGCGGAGTCTCCGCCGGTTCAGTCGTCACTCAATCCTCAGTGGTCAGAAAGGTGCAGCCTCGCGACGACCAAGGCGTCGGACCTCGAAACGGCAGTGACCTCGCAAGAGGAGGACTCGCGCGTCACCCCGGGCGTATACAACCCCGACTCGCTGATAGTCCCACACCTGCCCGCCGCCGGGGCGCGACGCGTGTCGAGGACCAGCAACCAGTCGTTCGCCCCGGTGCCGTTGTCTCCCGGCGTGGTGAAGGCGGTCGGCCCGTCTCCCGTCACCGCGATTTCGGTCCAGGCGCCGGTGGCGGGGTTGAACCACCGCGCCCGGGGAGGGCCGCTGAGCGCGGCCAGATCGACGGTGATCGGTCGGGCCGCTACGCCCGTCGGCGGCAGGTAGGCGAGCAGGTGGGTGCCGCCCTCGGCGAGGGCGGCGGTGACGTAATCCGCCGCGCCCCGCATCCCCCCGCCCGCGAGCACCAGGTCCCGGCCGGCGTAGCCCGGACCCGTGCCGGAAGGGCGCAGCTTCCACCACGGAAGCGAAGCGAAGAGCCGGAACGCGGCCGCCGAATAGGCCGCCCCGGGCGAGAACAGGTTGGCCGGGAAGCGCACCCACTTGTACGTGTCGCGCGAGCCGAAGCCGTCTCCGGCCGTGCCGCCCGCCAGCACCGACCAGAAACGCGCGCGCCGTGTCTCCCAGGGCGCGCCCGTGAACGCCTTCACGTTGGGATCGAGCTCGTAGATGCCCTCCTGCTGCCAGGCCGGCCGCGGCGGTGTCACCGCCCACGCGCGATCCGCGGTCTCGTACACGAGGCCGTTGCTCCGCGGCCCGTACCCATAGAAGCTGTTCTGATCGATGACGGCATCGAAGCCGGGCACGTCGGACGGCAGAGTGTCGGGCGGAGACATCTCCGCCATGAAAAGCTGCGTCGCACCCGCGGCCTTGATGCCGTCGATGATGCGACGGACGCGCCGGGCGCCCTCCGATCCGGGCGGGGGCGTGTAGTCACCGAGCGCGAACCAGACGAGGTTCGCCTTCGCCTTGTAGCGCGACCCCAGCCAGACCCCCCACTCGTAGCACGCCTCCGCGCTGGGCTGCCGCAGCACTTCCCGGTACCAGCCCTGGGGCCCGCCCTCGTAGCCGAGGTACGTGTAGGCCAGCATGACCGCGAGGCCACGCTGCGCGGCGCGGTCGACGATGAAATCGATCCAGCGCCAATACGGATCGTTCGGAGTACTGAAGACGCCGGGCTCGAGGAAAGGCGGGTCCCCCGCCTGATTCCCGGGGGCGTGCGGCGTGTCGGCGTAACCGCCCGGGTGGACCATGGCCATGAGGTAGAAGGCGTTGAAGCCCTGCGCCTCGCGCAGGGCCATGTAGGCATCGACCTCGTCCAGCGTCGCGCGGGTCGACATGAACCAGGCCGCATCCGCCTGGACGCGGAAGGGCCGGCCCTGCTGGTCCTCGAGGTAGCGCCCGCTGCTGGCGACGCGCAGCGGAAAGACCGGGCGCGCGGGGGCCGTGTCCTCCTCCACCTCCACGACGCCCCACGATACCGGCGCGGGCGGCGAGACGATGAACTGCCGCTGGCCGGCGCGCCGTGCCGGCGGCGGACCTTCGCGGATGACGAGCGCCGGTGCCTCGACCTCGATGGCGGCGGTGGCGCTCCGCGCACCGTCGTGGCTCGTGGCCACGACGTGGCAGAGGGGCGTGGACGGCGGCACCGCGGGCGCCGTCCACACTCCTTCCTGCGTCACGGTGCCGCACCCGCCCGCCTCGCGCACCCACCACGCGACCGCGGGGATCGCGCCGCCGGTCACCGTCGCCTGCAGCCGCAGGGATCCGCCCGCGCGCGCATGCGCGGTCGATGGAGTGACGGCGACGGCGATCGACCGTGCCGCGGGCTCACCGCGCCCACCCGCGCAGGCGAGGACCACGGCACAAGCCGCGAGCGTCAGGAGCATGGAAATCGTCGCGCAGGCTGGAGCGGATGGGCGCGGCACGCCGTAGCCTGGGCTGAGGCCCTGACCCGCGACGTCGATCGCTCGGAGGCGGTCCGGCACGGGCCAGAGGGCGTGACCGATCAACCTGAACGACTCCCGAGGTTCCCAGCCCATGCGCAAGCCGTTCGCTTCCCTTCTTCCGGCAACACGTCTTTTCCTTGCCTTCCTCTTCCCGACCCTGGCCGTCACGGCCTCCGCCCAATCCACCACGACCTATGTTTATCCACTCAAGGTCTCGGCGAATGGCCGGTACCTCGTGGACCAGAACGACGTCCCCTGGCGCGTCCAGGCCGATGCGGCGTGGTTCCTCTCGACGAGCGCGACGCCCGAGCAGGTGGACGTCTATCTGGCGACTCGCAAGGCCCAGGGATTCAACTCGTTCTACCTCATGGCCATGGTGCCACCGGGTGGGTACGCGGCCGTGCCGCGGGCGCCCGACAACGACAACGGGGACCCTCCGTTCGCCACCCCGGGCCTGTTTTCGACGGCGGGTGCATCTGCGGCCTCGGAACGATACTGGGCCGGCATCGACTCCATCATCGACAAAGCGGCGGCGAGCGGCATGGCCGTCATGCTGGCGTACACCTACCTCGGATACCAGGGAGGGAGCTCAGGCTGGTACCAGACCCTTCTGGCCCAACCCAGCCTGCAGGATTGCCTCGACTGGGGCTCGTGGCTCGGCGCCCGTTACAGGGGCAAGAGCAACCTGATCTGGTTCGCGCTCGGTGACTACACGCCTCCGGCCGGTTCCGAAGGCGAGGCGCGCGCCCTCGCGATCATCGCGGGAATCAAGAGCGCCGGCGCCGAGCAACTGTTCATGGCCGAGCCGAGCGGCGGAGCCGCCGTTCCGACCCTGGACGCTCCCGCCTTCGCGTCGGTCCTGGACATGAACAGCTTCTACGGCTACGGCCTCGGCCACGGCGAGGACTACCTGGAGGCCGATCGCGCCTGGGCAGTGACGCCCGCACGCCCGGCCTGGGTCCAGGAAGGAGGCTACGAATACGAGAACAACACGGGCGGCTTCACCGGAGAACCCTACGAGACGCGGCGCACGCGCTTCTGGGGCGTGCTCGGCGGCGGCACCGCCGGCGACGGCTTCGGCTCCCGCGACGCCTATCAAATGCGAGACTTCCCGGCCAGCCTCTCCACGCCCGGCGCGACGTATTCGACCATCGCCTTCCAGCTGTTCGCATCCCTGCCGTGGTGGGATCTGCGGCCCTCCGGCACCGGCCCTGGATATGCCGGGAAGGACCTGATCGTCGCGGGAGGAGGCACGAAGTACGGGATGGACTACGTCACCTCCGCCGTCACTTCCGACGGCCAGCTTCTCCTGGCCTACATCCCGACGACGGGCGAGACCACCCCTCGGACGCTCACGGTGGACATGACCGCGATGTCGGGACCGACACGCGCTCGCTGGTTCAATCCGGCCACGGGGACCTTCACGGACATCGGGTCCGCCTACGACCGCACGGGCACGCGGAGCTTCACGTCGCCGGGCGACAACGGCACGGGGACGAACGACTGGCTGCTCGTTCTCGACGCGATGCCGGCGCCGCCGCCGCACGCTCTCGCCGTGACGAAGGCGGGGACGGGCCGCGGCACCGTCGTCTCCGCACCCGCGGGCATCGACTGCGGGACGATCTGCGGCGCGACCTACGCTGCGGATGCCGTCGTCACCCTCACCGCGACCGCGGACGCGGGATCCACGTTCATCGGCTGGAGCGGTGCCTGCTCCGGGAACGGCGCCTGCCAGGTCGCGCTCAGTACGGACCAGTCCGTCACCGCGGGCTTCGCCCCCGCGAGGGCCGCCCTTGTCGCGGCCTACGGCTTCGACGAAGGCAGGGGCTCGCGCACGGCGGACGCCTCCGGGCACGGCCTCACGGGCACGGTCGTCGATGCGGCCTGGACGACGGCAGGACGGTATGGAGGCGCGCTTTCATTCGGCGGGAGGCGCAGCTACGTGACCCTTGGGAATCCGGCGGCCCTTCAGATCACGGGGAGCATGACCTGGAGCGCGTGGATCTTCGCCACCGCCGATCCCCCGCGCGACGGTCCAATCGTCGCGAAGTCTTCGGGAGGCGGCTGGCGCCTCGAGACGAGTCGAGACACGGGTGTCGCCACCTTCGCGATCGCGGTCTCGCCCGACGGCCAAGGTCTCACCCGGCGATACAGCGCGGCCCTGCGCGGCCTGAACACGTGGTACCACGTGGCGGGCGTCTACGATGCCGCGGCACGCACGCTGGACATCTACGTGAACGGCGTGCTCAGCAACGGAGTCCTGCGCGGGACCGTGCCCGCCCGGCAGTACGGCTGGGGGAGCGTGACCATCGGTGGCAGCCCGTCCGGATCCTCCTTCCGCGGGCGCATCGACGAGGTCCGGCTCTACGACCACGCGCTCACCGGGGACGAGATCCAGGCCGCCATGAGCACCCCGGTCTGTACCCGTGGGACGGCCCCAGCGGTTCCACTCCGTTGGCACCGGCGTGGCTTTTAGTGGTATCCGGGCGGCCCAGCGCCCTCCGCCCGGAGCGCGGGGCCTCCCCGGCCGAACCGACTACGGATCAATCGCTTAGCTGACTTCGATCGCCCGGCGGCCCCTGGGTATGGAAGCTGCTAGGTCGAACCCGTATGAGAGTCCTGATCACCGGGAGCCGCGGCTACATCGGAGCCGTCATGGCCCCGATGATGGTCGCGGCTGGCCATGAAGTCGTAGGTCTGGACACCGACCTGTACCGGCGTTCGACCTTCGGGCCCTGGCAGGAGCCGATCCAGACCGTCCTCAAGGATGTGCGCACCGTCGAGACTCGAGACCTCGAGGGCTTCGAGGCCGTCGTTCACCTGGCCGCGCTCTCGAACGACCCCCTGGGCGACCTCAACCCGCAGCTGACCTACGAGATCAACCATCTCGCATCCGTTCGCCTGGCCCGCCTCGCCCGCGAGGCGGGAGTGGCCCGCTTCGTGTTCGCCTCTTCGTGCAGCAACTACGGCGCGGCCGGCGACGC
>Ga0157377_10000777_pt1 | contig 13216 bp, 8 predicted proteins | sample M55metaG_FD_121116 | JGI IMG/M metagenome (GOLD analysis project Ga0157377, IMG submission 121116) | Miscanthus rhizosphere microbial communities from Kellogg Biological Station, Michigan, USA - M5-5 metaG | ecosystem: Host-associated > Plants > Roots > Rhizosphere > Soil | place: USA: Michigan...
CGCACGTTTGGTGACCTGTTCGACAACACGCTGTACGATCTCGACGTTCGTGCGTTCGGCAGCGAGTCCGACATCGACGCGAACGGGCGCGTCATCTTCCTCCTCACGCCAGTTGTGAACGCCCTCACGTCGGCGGCTGACTGCAGCACGCAAGGCTTCATCACCGGCTTTCACTACGGCCTCGACCTCCTTCCGACCCAGCCGAATTCGAACCGAGGCGAGATCTTCTACGCGCTCGTGCCCGACGTCGGCGGCACGCGCAGCTGCCAGCACTCGAAGGAGGACGTGGAACGGCTCGTACCAGCGACGTTCGTTCACGAATTTCAGCACATGATCTCGTTCGGGCAGCACGTGCTCGCTCGCGGGGGAGACGGCGAGGCGCTGTGGCTCAACGAAGGCCTGAGCCACATTGCGGAGGAGCTCGCGGGGAAGACGTACGAGGCGAAGTTCCCACCGCCGCTCGGGCGCACGGATCCCAATCAGCTGTTCCCGGATTCCGCGCAAGGCTACGTGACGCCGAACATGCGCAACGCACAGTCGTTCCTGAAGACGCCCGGGTCGACGTCGATGAACGCGCTCAGCGGCAACGGTAGCCTCGCCGAACGCGGTGGGTCGTGGCTCTTCCTCCGGTGGCTCGGCGATCAAAAGGGCGAGTCGATCTATGGGCGGCTCGTTCAGACGAGTCGCACGGGTGTCGCGAACGTGGAGGACAAGGCGAGCGAGCCATTCGCCAACCTGTTCGGCGACTTTGCGACCGCCGTGTACACCGACAGTCTCCCTGGTGTACCGCGCGCGAGCGTGCCCGCGCGATTACGACTGACGAGCCGCAACCTGCGGCAAATCTTCAAGCGCTTCTCCGACATCGATCAGACGGGGCAAACGCCGGTGTTCCCCTTCGTGCCCATCGGCGTTGTCGCGGGAGGGCGCGCGAACGGCATCGTGGTCCCGGGCTCGATGGCGTACTACCAGCTCATGACGGCGCCTAACGAAGCGTCGATCGGCCTTCGATTCGGGCAGGGCGCCGACGTGACGCCGTTCGCGCCGGAGGACCAGATGCAGATCGGTATTTTCCGTCTGCCATGACCCCGGGGCAACGCCGTCGGCGTCCGTGGGGACGCATAGTCGCGGGCCTCACCGGACTCGCGCTGGTGACGTTCCTGCTCACGCCCACCGGCTGTTATCTGAGTCGGGCGGGCTGGGAAGAGGCGAAGATTCTCGCTGGGCGGCGGCGCATCGTTCGCATCGTCGAGGATGCCAGCACCGATCCGGACACCCGCGCGCGGCTTCGACTCGTCCTCGAGGCCCGCGGCTTTGCCGCCGACTCCATCAAGCTCCGGACGGGCGACAGCTTCACGACGTACTCGCACCTCGAGAGGGACACGCTCGTGCTCGTGGTCTCCGGCGCGTATCGCGACCGCCTCGAGGCCTACACCTGGTGGTTTCCGATCGTGGGCCGAGTGCCCTATAAGGGGTTCTTCGACTTCGGTGCGGCGAAGGATCTCGCCCGCGACCTCGAGCGACGCGGGTACGACAGCTACGTTCGGCCGTCGGCGGCGTTCAGCACGTTAGGCTGGTTCAACGATCCGCTGCTGTCCACGACGCTGCGGCTCGACTCGGTGAACCTGGCGAACACAGTGATTCACGAAGTCACGCACAACACGTTCTACAAGGCGGGCCAGGCGGTCTTCAATGAGTCGTTCGCGAACTTCGTCGGGGCTCGCGGCGCGGCCTGGTTCTTCCGGACGCGAGGCGACTCCGCTCTTGCCGCGTTTGCCGATGCTGACTGGGAGGACGATAAGCGCATGGGCGCCTTCTGGGCGTCGCTGTATCGAAGCCTGGATTCGGCGTACAAGGCCCATCCGGGCGACTCAGCGCTCGCGACCCGTCTCGCCGTGCGCGACACGGTGTACGCGCGCGGGCGCGCGCATCTCGTGAACGATGTGGCCCCGAAGCTCCGCACGATCGCTCCGGAGCGGATGGCCCGGGTCCGGATCGACAACAACGCGGCGCTCCTGGCGCGACGCATCTACCTGACCGACCTGGAGCTGTTCGATCGGGTGTGGGCCCGAGAGAACTACGATCTCAAGAAGACCATCGAGCGCGTCATCGAGTTGGCCAAGGACGCGGACGATCCGTATGCGGCGGTCAAGAAGTGGCTGGGTGAGACTGAGTTTGGGTCACCTGGCTTCCCCGGCCGAGGGCGTTCACCAAAAGAGGCCGGCTCGTTGCGCGGCCGCGTGAGACAGGTCCGGGAGCTATCCGGCTGATCAGTGGCATCCGAAGCATGACGGCTCCGCCCGCAATGAGCCGGAACGGAGAATGAGAAACCTCGGAAGCCAATGTGTTCCGGCCGTTCCAAGCCTTCCCGATCAAGGCCCGGCCGGGCGGGAGGACCTGGTGCCTTAGGCGTTAGGCGCCGAACCGGCCGCGTAGCAGCGCGCGGAGGTCGATCGGCGCCGACGGAGCTGGCTCCGGCTCGCGATCGACCGAGCCGTCCATCCGCGGAACGACCCGTTCCATCTTCTCTCGAACACCGCGATCGAGGAATCGCGAGAGCTGATCGATCGAGTAATCTGCGCTGCGTCGAGTCGAGTAGGAGTTGAGCGGGCACGTCACGGCCAGGTGGTTTCGGGCGCGGGTCAACGCCACGTACATGAGGCGACGCTCCTCCTCCAGCTCCTCGTCGTCGTTGATCGCGCGCGCCATCGGGAACCATCCATCGGCGGCCCAGATAAGGAACACCGCATCCCACTCCTTTCCCTTCGCGCTGTGCGCGGTGCTCAGCACGAGCACGTCACGCTCCTCGTCCGAACCGCCAGCCAGGTCCTGCGTGGCCTGCGGCGGCTCGAGGGCGAGCGCGGACAGAAACGCCTCGCGGCTCGGATAGCCCCCAGCGATGGCCTGCAGCTGATCCAGGTCGGCCAGGCGGGGCTCGACCCGATCGTACTTCTCCCGCAGGAGTCCATCGTAGAGCTGCCTGACGCGAGCAATGTCACCGCTCACCGACGCGAGATCCACGAGCGGCGTCGCGCGCAGCTGATCCAACAGCGCCACGAGCTGTGTGTGCGCGTCCCGCGCCCGTGCGGGCGCTCGATACTGCCCGAACGCGCGCGAATCCCACGCCATCTGCGCCATGAGATCGATCGCCGCGCGGGCCGTGACATCGCCGATCCCGGGCAGCAGCATCAGGATGCGGTACCAGCTGACTTCGTCGCGCGGGTTCTCGAGGATGCGTAGGAACGCGAGCACGTCCTTGACGTGCGCCGCCTCGAGGAACTTGAGACCGCCCCACTTCTCGAATGGAATCTTGCGGTTCGTCAGCTCGATCTCGAGATCCGCCGACATGTAGCCGGCGCGGAAGAGTACGGCGATCTCCCGGAGTGGGACGCCTTCTTCGTGCAGCTCGAGTATCCGATCCACCACGAAGCGGGTTTGCTGCTGCTCATCCTGCGCGGTCACGAGCCACGGCGCCTCGCCGCCGGATCGCTTTGTCCATAACGTCTTCGTGTAGCGCTCCGACGCCCGCGAGATCAGCGTATTGCTCGCGTCGAGAATCGGCTGTGTGGACCGATAGTTCTGTTCGAGCGCGATGATCGTCGTGCCCGGAAATTGACGAGGGAAATCGAGGATGTTCCGGAAGCTCGCGCCACGAAACGAGTAGATGCTCTGCGCGTCGTCGCCAACGACCGTGATGTTGCTGTGGCGCCGGCACATGCCGCGGAGGATGCGCGCCTGGAGCACGTTGGTGTCCTGGTACTCGTCAACGAGCACGTGATCGTACAGCGACGCGATGCGTTCGGCGATGGACGGCGCCGCCTCGAGCATCGTCGCCCAGAACAGCAACAGGTCGTCGTAGTCGACGAGATTCCGCTCACCCTTCCGGCGCGTGTAGTCCGCGAAGATCTTGAGGAAGTCGTCGTGGTAGTCGACGAACTGCGAGTACTCGTCACGCAACAGGTCGTCGATCGCGATACCGGTGTTGATGTGGCGCGAGTAGACGTACTGAAGCGTTTCCTTGCGTGGGAATCGCTTCTTGCTTTCAGCGTAGCCAAGTTGCGCGCGCGACAGCTGAATCAGGTCCTCGGCATCGCCCTGATCCATGATGCTGAAGTCGTTCGCCACCCCGGCGGCGGCACCGAATCGCCGAAGCAACCGATGCGCGGTGGCGTGAAAGGTCCCGCCGTTCACGCCGCGGCATGCGCCCCCGACCAGTCGTTCCGCTCGCGCGAGCATCTCCTGCGCCGCTCGCCGCGTGAACGTGAGGAGAAGGATGCGCTCGGGCCGGACGCCCTTCTCGATCAGGTGGGCGAGGCGGTAGATCAGCGTCCGGGTTTTGCCCGTCCCCGCGCCGGCGATGATGAGTAGCGGTCCGTCGCCAAACGTTGCAGCGACCGCCTGTTCGGCGTTGAGCTCGGATGTGAGGCCGCGTGCGCGGCCGTCGACCATTGCCGCCCGCTGGGCGTCGGAACGGCCCTCGTAGACCCGCGTGTCCGTCATGCGGAGAATATACGTGTCGTGGCGGCCATTGTCGGTGTTTTTTCGGCGCGCGGAGTAACGTTCGCGCGCTCTGTCAAAAGCCGCCTTGCGGAACGACAGCGGCGGAGCGGTTCATTGGAATTCGTTACGGTTTGCGGTCGGCGCTCGTCCAACAATGCCACGACGAACGCGCGGACTCGGTCAGCCTGCCCGTCTGTTGTTTCGCGTGAAGGCCGGCGACGACGTCGATCCCCTTCGAAGTGGCACCACGCCTTCTCGTGTGCCGGCTCGCTTCTTCACGGAAGCTGGAGGGGGAAGTAGCTCGGGTCGAGCACGCGGCCCGGTTGCTTCGCCGGCACGCGGGAGCGTGGTGTGCACGCTGACGTCGCCAGGTCCGACGACCGGCCTCAGGTCCCCCGTGGCTACGACGCGGTGGTTCCGCCGGGCTCGAAAGCAGCACCCTCGAGGTGCGTCGGATCGACCGGGCGTGGCGTTAGGCTGAACACGCGCCCGAAGGCCTGCGTCACTTCACGCGCCACCGCCTGCATGTCGACCGATCCCCGCTGAGCTTCTCGGGCAACGGAAGTCATCGTCACCCCAGAAATACCGCATGGGACGATGAGGTCGAAATAGCGCAGGTCCGTGTTCACGTTGAGCGCGAAGCCATGCCACGTAACCCAGTCGCGCGCGTGGACGCCAATCGACGCGATCTTCCGTCGCGAGTCCCGATCGGCTTCGACCCAGACGCCCGTGTACTTGTCCACTCGTCCACCGGCGATCCCGAACGCGTCGATCGTCTGGATCAGCGCCTCCTCGACTTGCCGGAGGTACCAGTGCAGGTCCTTGCGGTGACGTTTCAGGTCCATCACCGGGTAGCCAACGAGCTGCCCGGGTCCGTGAAAGGTGATGTCGCCACCTCGCTCGACGTCGAACAGCTCGACACCGTGCGACGCGAGATACTCCGGCGACGCAACGAGGTTGTTGCCCTTGGCCGTCCGACCGAGCGTCACGACTGGTGGGTGCTCCACCAGCATCAGCACGTCTTCCGCGATCTCACCCGTGATCCGCCGCCGCGCGACGTCCCGCTGTAGCTCGAGCGCGGATGCGTAGGACAGGGTTCCGAGATCGACGACGAGAAGCTCGCTCACCACTGCACCGCCGGGCCGTTAGGCGTGAAGCATCTTGCCGAGCGAGTCCAGACATGCCTCCGCGACCGCTTCCGACAACGTCGGGTGGGCGTGGATCGCCAGGTCGACCTCCTCGACAGTGAACTCGTTCTCGCGCGCCACCGCCAGCTCGTGAATCAACTCTGTCGCGTGCAGTCCGACGATGTGCGCGCCGAGGATCTCGCCGTACTTGGCATCGCGGATGACCTTCACGTGCCCCTCGGTCTCACCAGCAGTGCGCGCGCGCCCACTCGCCATGAAGGGGAACTTGCCGACCTTGTAGTCGATCTTCTTCTCCTTCACCTGCGCCTCGGTCATACCGATCGACGCGACCTCGGGGTGACAGTACGTGGCATTCGGGATGTTTCCGTAGTTCACCAGGTGCGGGTGCTGCCCTGCGAGCAGCTCGGCGAGCACCACCCCTTCTCGCTGACCTTTGTGCGCGAGCATCGGAGCGCCGATGACATCGCCGATCGCGTAGATGCCCTTCGCGGTCGTCTCGTAGGTCTCGGTATTGACCTTGATGAAGCCACGTTCCGTGAGCTGAACACCCGCCTCCTTGAGGCCGATGTCCTCCACGTTAGGCGCGCGGCCAGCGGCCACGAGCACCTTTTCAGCTTCGAGCTCCTTTTTCTCTCCGCCTACCTCGACGGTCATCTTCACCGACCCCTTCGCCACCTTCACGTTCGAGATCTTGGCGCCGGTGAGGATGTCGATCCCGCGCTTCTTGAACGAGCGAGCGACGGCTGACGAGCTGTCGGCATCCTCCAACGGCAGGATCGCCGGCATGACCTCCACGATCGTGACCTTCGTACCGTAAGCGTTGAAGACGTCTGCGAACTCGCAGCCCACCGCGCCCGCGCCAACGACGATCAACGATTTTGGTGCGCTCTCGAGCGTCAGGACTTCGTCCGAGGAGAGGACGTTTTGCTTGTCGAGGTCGAGGCCGATCTGAGGCAGACCCTTCACGCGCGATCCGGTCGAGATGATGACCCCCTTCTTGGCATCGTGCTTCTCCTCCTTACCGTCGGCGGTCTTCACGACGACGGTCTTGCCGCCGGCGAGCCGGCCCGTGCCCTTGATCCAGGTCACCTTGTTCTTCTTGAACAGCGTTTCGACGCCCTTGGAGTTCTGCGCGCTGATACCGCGCGAGCGCTTCATCGCTGGGCCATAATCGAGCTTCAGTTCGCCGAGTGTGATCCCGTGCTCCGCGGCCTTCTGCAGATGGTTGGCGAGTGCCGCACTCTCCAGCAGCGATTTCGCGGGAATGCATCCCCAAAGCACGCACGTGCCGCCGAGGCCTTCGCGCTCGATCACCGCCGTGGAGAGGCCGAGCTGTCCGCACCGAATCGCGCCCACGTATCCGGCGGGTCCGCCGCCGAGGAAGATCACGTCGTACGATGCCATTGTTGGGAATCGGGAATCGGGGATCGGGAATCGAAACGACTCTGCGTCGGCTGAGCCGAGATCCCGGAAAGGACGAGGCCAAAGGAACCGTGTGCCGACCGAAACCTAGCGGGTCCCCGTCAATGCACGCCACCAACCTGCGCTCCGACTCCCGATTCGCGACGACTATCGATTGACCCGAATCTCGCGCCTCGTGCTCCGGACCCCATCGGAAAGGATCACCTCGAGGTCGGCTGCCCCCGTGCGAATCTGGGCGTTGCCTCCGCGAGCGAACGACAGAACCTCGCCGGTCCGACCATCACGAATCAGCGCCATTCGGGCTGCCGTCGCGCCCCATTGAACTCGCACCGTGCCGGACGGCGTCGACGTCGCACCGGCCTCGTTGATCGCGGCCGAAATTCCGCCAGGCACCAGCGATGCCTGCATGACTGCTGGCGATGCGCCAGGACCGCTCAGTCGAATGGATGTCAGCTCTCCCTGCGTCGCTTCGTCGATGGGGATCGCGAATGCGAAGTGTCGAGCGGTCGGGTCGTCTGCGTCTGCCGGCTTTTCCCCGGAGAACGCATACGAGAACAACCGACGCCCATCGCGTGCCATGCCTTCGATACGATATGGCCCGCTTCCGGTGGGCAGCGCCGGTCGCGCCACGAGTGAGAACGCGGGCTCGAGCACGAGCCGTCCGCGTACCACACGTCCCCACACGAGCAGGGATGGGCGCGGCGACGACGACGCGCCAGCCACGGCGGCCTCCGTTGAGTTCGACGCACGCCAATCCATGGCCCCCACGTAGTTGTAGTCGCTGATCCATGGGTCGGCGCAGTATCCCATGAGATCGGGAGACGACGGGAGACGCAACCTGTTCGTCGAGAGGTCGTAGCCGTATACGCCGATGGAGCCATCGGCGTTCGGGAAGGTCGGATCCCGATCGAGGGCGCCACCGCACGGCGCGTGCAAACGCCCGAAGTTGTGAGTCAGCTCATGTGCCGCGACGGTGCGTCCACTGGGCATATAATCCCACCCCACGACAGCTCGGCCACCGATATACCCGTACCCGGCGATGCCGGCGTTGTAGCTCACCTTCACTACACCGAAGTAATGCCTAACGCCCGATTCGGCGATCCGAAGCGCTTCCATTTCCGACAGGACATGCAGCCACTCCGAATTACCGTTGCTCGACGTCAGCTCGAGCGAATCGCTGGTGGTATACGGCGCGTGAACCTGCACGTCGATGTCGCGAAGCGGCAGCATTCGCCGCGCATCGCCCAGAAATTGATCCGTGTTGGACGTCGTCACGTTGCCGACGAGCGTCTTGTTGAAGCGCTGGATCACCGGCACGAACGTGATTCGCAGCGGGTCGACGTTGCGGACGTCGAGCACCGCGGCCGTCCCTGATGCCGGGAAGGTGTTGTCGGTCTCGTTGGCTTCGGCCACCGTGTTCGCCGGATCGACATCCGCCAGGATTCGCAGCCCCGGCTGAACGAGCTGACCGGGCACGATTCCGTTCCACGACGTCGCCAAAACAGCCTGGTCCGGCGCGGTCGGTACCGGACTGTCGTTGGTGAGCGTCATGGTGTTCACCAGTGTATTGCCGCTGAAGAGCCTCACCCGAACGCTCGTCGTCGCGCTCGTTGACTGGTTCGCTCGGGCAAACACACGAATGTACCCATCCCGTCCGGCGACGAGTGGAACAGTGCCGCTGTACGTCTGGACGGACTGCGTGATGGTGACCCCATCGATCGTTAGGTTCAGCGTTCCGTCGCTTCGCGCATAATTCACCGTCACGACGGCAGTGGTCGCTGGAGAAAGGGTGATGGTCTGCGAGCCGAAATTCGGGACGTAGCTCGCGCCGTTAGCCGTGACCGAGTTCGCGTTCACGGTATACCGGCCGGAGGGCAGGCCGACGGTGTCGCGCGACGCTTCGACGGTGAAGCCTGTCCCCGGACCCGTGACACTGATATCCGCTGCCACGCCGTCCGGCAGTCCGCTGACGTCGAATCTGAGATTGCCGGTGGTCTGCGCGTACCTGACTTGAACTGTCTTCGGCTTCAAGCCGGGCCCGAGCAGGACCTGAACGGAGCTCGGCGTGACACTGAACCGCTGCTGATCCGCGCTAATCTCTGGCGCAGTGATTACGTACGGTCCGGGATCGATGCCGTCGAACGTCGTCGACGCGGCGATGGTTTGCAGAAACCCGTTAGGCCCACTGACGCGTATCGCTGGCGGCTTGCCCGCGGGTGCGCCGTCGACCGTGACGATCAGTACGGCGCTCGAGACCTCGTAGTCGACGGCGGCTTCGACCGGGACATTCGACTTGGGGATCGACACGGTCTGGGTGTCGGCGAGCGGCGAATATCGCGTCGCACCGTCGCGGATCGGCGCTGCGGAGATCAGGTACGCGCCGGGCCTGAGGCCAGCGACTACCTCGGTCGCCGTGAGCACGCGTGAGTAGTTGTTGGGGCCGACGAGCGTGACTTGCGCGGCGACGCTCCCCGGGAGGCCGGCAATCGTCAGCGACAGCGTGCCGGTGCGCGGGCCGTTCGAGTCGGTGCACGACCCGAACACGGCGCCGGCTCCAACGAGCAGCGCGATGCGCTGCGCCCAGCGAGAGAAAAACAGGGGCACGGTACAGAAACTACGCGTGCGCATGAAAAGCGTCACGCGACGGTCGGGCCGATCGATACACCACATCGGCCCTCCGGCCATCGGTGATGAGAATCAGGCAGTGCTGATCAATACACCAGCATCAGGGGGTTCTCGATCAGACGCCGCAGCGTTTGCAGGAACCGCGCGCCAAGCGCACCGTCCACAACGCGGTGATCGCAGCTCATGGTGACGCGCATGCGCTTCCGGTGCGCGAGCGCTCCGTCGACCACCACCGGTTTCTCTTCCAGCGCCCCGACCGCCAGGATGCCGACTTCGGGCGGGTTGATGATGGCGGTGAACTGGTCGATACCGAACATGCCAAGGTTCGAGACCGAGAACGTCGAGCCCGTGTACTCTTCAGGCTTGAGCTTCCGTTCGCGGGCGCGTTTGGCGAGCTCCCGCGACTCGCGAGAGATCTCGCTCATCCGCTTCTGGTCCGCGTCGAAGATGACTGGCGTGATCAGCCCGTCCTCGATCGCGACCGCCATCCCCAGGTGGACACGGTTGAAGTAGCGGATCTTGTCGCCGAGCCAGTGGGCGTTGACCTCGGGGTGCTGGGCCAGCGCGGTTGCCACTGCCTTGAGCACGATGTCGTTGAACGAGACCTTGAATTCATCCCCCATGGCCGCCATCGCAGCGCGCATCTCCGCGACGCGCTCCATATCGAATTCGGCGGTGAGGTAGAACGTCGGGATCGGCCCGATGGACTCGGAGAGCCGGCGCGCGATCGTCTTTCGGATCTGGGTGAGCGGCGCGTCGCGATAGTCCTCGCCCGCTGGTACGAACCGCCCGGCTGTCGGCTGCTGCTTCGCACTGCCCGACGCGACGGCGGCCTCGATGTCGCGCTTTATGATGCGTCCGCCCGGGCCACTCCCCTGGACGCCCTGCAAGTCCAGCCCATTCTCGGACGCCATGCGGCGCGCGAGTGGGGAAGACCGCATCCGCCCACCGCCATTGCCGCTGGGTGCGGCGGACGGCGCCGGCGGAGCAGCCGGGCGGGCCGGCGGAGGCGCCGGCGGGGCGCCGCTGGCGACTTTCTCCTGCGTGGCCCCGGCGCTGGCGGCAGCCGGAGCAGCCGGAGCAGCCGGAGCAGCCGGAGCGGCCGGTGCAGCGGCAGCGCTGCCAGCGCTGCTCACGAGCGCGTCAATGTTCTCGTCAGGCGGGGCGATGACGGCGATCAGTTGGCCCACCGGCGCTGCGTCGTTCTCATTGAGCAGACGCTTTCGAAGCACGCCCTCGCCGCGAGCGACCAGCTCCATGATCGCCTTGTCAGTCTCCACTTCGGCGAGCGTTTCGCCGTTCTTAATCTGGTCGCCTTCGTTCTTCAGCCATTTGACGAGGCGTCCTTCCTCCATGGTCGGCGAGAGCGCCTCCATCACGACCTTTGTTGCCATACCCGAGGATCCCTCCGCCTACTCGAGGTACATGACTTTCTTCACCGCGGCGATCGCCTTCGCAGCGTCCGGCTTGGCAGCGCGCTCCAGGTTCTTGGCGTATGGCATCGGCACGTCGGCTTGATGCACGCGGACGACCGGCGCGTCGAGGTCATCGAAGCAGTCGCGCTGGATGTAGTCGACCACCTGCGCACCAACGCCGCAGATCTCCCACCCTTCCTCGAGAACGACCGCACGATTGGTCTTCCGAACCGACGTCGTGATCGCGTCGACGTCCATCGGCCGAATGGTGCGCAGATCCACCACGTCCACGTTGATTCCCTGCTTGCCTAACTGGTCCGCGGCCTGGAGCGCGGCGAGAACCATCTTCCCGTGCGTGATGATCGAGGCGTGCTCGCCTTCGCGCTTCAGCTCTGCCTTACCAAGCGGCACGATGACTTCCTCGTTCTCGGGCACCTCGCCTTTCGTGTTGTAGAGCATTTCGCCCTCCAGCACGATGACGGGATTGTCATCGCGGATCGCGCTCTTGAGCAGTCCCTTCGCGTCGTATGGCGTGCCCGGGGCGACGACCTTCAGTCCGGGAATGTGGGCGAGCCACGACTCCCACGCCTGCGAGTGCTGTGCGGAGAGCTGCAGGGCCGCCCCGTTAGGCCCGCGAAAGACCATCGGCATGTTGTACTGGCAACCCGACATGTACAGCATCTTCGCGGCTGAGTTCACGACCTGATCGATGGCCAGCAGCGCGAAATTCCAGGTCATGAACTCGATGATGGGGCGCAGGCCGACCATCGCGGCGCCAACGCCAACGCCGGCGAACCCAAGCTCGGTGATCGGCGTGTCCACGACACGCATCTCGCCGAATTCCTGCAGCAGCCCCTTCGAGACCTTGTACGCACCCTGATAGACCGCGACCTCCTCACCCATGATGAAGACGCGATCGTCTCGGTGCATCTCTTCGCGGAGCGCCTGGTTCAGGGCGTCACGATATGTAATGACGGACATTCGACTCGAGTTAGGCTGGTTCAGTCAGCGGCCACCGCGGCCTCGGCGTGCGCATCGCTCGTCGTGTCGACCAGGACGTCCTCATACAGCGCCTCGATCGGCGGCTCCGGGCTCTGCTCGGCGAAGTCCCACGCGTCCTGGACGACCGCTTTCACTTCCTCATCGAGCTTCGCGAATTCGTCGTCTGTCAACTGGCCCGCCTGTTGGAGCTGCGTTCGCAGGACGATGATCGGGTCGCGTTTGAGGTACTCCTCCAGCTCTTCCTTCGTGCGGTACGTGCCGCTCACGGCGTCGGACATGGAGTGCCCCATGAACCGGTAGGTTCGCACCTCGAGCAGCGTCGGTGTCGATTCGGTCCGTGCTCGATCGACCGCCTCCTGTACCGCAGCCCGCACCACCATCACGTCCTGGCCGTCCACAACGCCACGCGGCATGTCGTATGAAGCCGCGCGGTTGTAGATGTCGTGGATGGACGACGCGCGCTCCAGCGCGGTCCCCATCCCATACCGGTTGTTCTCGATGATGAACACGACTGGCAGCTTCCAGAGGGCCGCCATGTTCAGGGCTTCGTGAAACGCGCCCGTGTTCACGACGGACTCGCCCATGAAGCACACGCAGACCTGATCACCGCCGCGATACTTGATTGCGAAACCCACACCGGTCGCGATCGGTACGTGACCGCCAACAATGCCGTGCCCGCCGAGGAAGTTCGCGTTGCGGTCGAACAGGTGCATGGAGCCACCCTTGCCGCGCACGACGCCGTCGATGCGGCCGAACAGCTCCGCCATGATGGCTCTCGGCGCCATGCCACGGGCGAGCGCCTGGCCGTGATCGCGGTAGGTCGTGATCACGTAATCGTCGGGGCGCAGGATCGAGATCGCGCCCGTGCCGCATGCTTCCTGCCCGATGTACAGGTGACAGAAGCCACCGATCTTGCCTAACGCGTAGGCTTCGGCGCACCGCTCCTCGAACCGTCGCTGCAGCAGCATGGAGCGAAGCAGGTCGCGACGCAGCTCGACGTCGTTAGCGGAGTCCGTCGTCTTCTTGGCCATAGGTGTTCATCGGGAATCGGGAATCGGGAATCGGGAATCGAAACCGGAATGTCGCGATCTTGGCGTAGGCGATGGC
>Ga0157377_10000781_pt1 | contig 13158 bp, 16 predicted proteins | sample M55metaG_FD_121116 | JGI IMG/M metagenome (GOLD analysis project Ga0157377, IMG submission 121116) | Miscanthus rhizosphere microbial communities from Kellogg Biological Station, Michigan, USA - M5-5 metaG | ecosystem: Host-associated > Plants > Roots > Rhizosphere > Soil | place: USA: Michigan...
CGACAGCCTGCCGGTCACCGTCAAGCTCGCCTTCACGCCAGACTGGGGCGTTCGCGTCTCGACCGACGCGTGGGCGCGCCTCAGCGGAGCCGACGGCACGCGAACGAGCGGCGGCGGCGACACCGCCGTGGTCGTGAAGCGCCGCTTCGCCGTCGACGACGCGTCGGTATTCGGCCTCGAGGGCACGGTGTCGTTCCCGACCGCCGGGAGCGGCCTCGGCAGCGGCGGCACCGACGTCTCGCTCACCGGCATCTACAGCGTCGACCTGCCCGCCGGGCTCCATGCCGACTTCAATCTCGAGGCGACGCGCCTGCAGCGGGTCGACGCGGGCACGGGCCACGTCCAGTGGCTCTGGGCGGCGTCGCTCGCGAAGACGATCGACGAGCGCTGGGGCGTGACGGTCGAGCCCTCGGGGACGCGCCGGCAGGGCGCGGACGGCACGGCGCAGCTGCTCGGCGCCGTGACCTTCAACGCATCGCGGCGGGTCGTGCTCGATGCCGGCCTCGCGCGCAGCCTGCGCCACGGCGAGCGCGAGCGCTCGGCGTTCGCCGGCATCACCTGGCTCGCGGCGCGGCTCTGAAGGCGGCCGAGAACTGAGGCGTCGGGCGCCGCCTTTTCGCGCCTTGGCGGCAGCGCGCGGCTCGAACAATGGCCAGCGCCGGCGCTCGCCGGCGCCGTCGTCGCCGATGCTTCGCTCCCTCTTCTCTTCGTGGCTGCTCTCGTCGTCGCACGCCGTCGCGCGCTCGCCGTCGACGCGCTCGCCCGTCGCGAGCGTGCCGCCGCCGAGTGAAGAGCGCAGCTGGCCGTCGCGGTTCGGCGAATGGCTGATGGCGAGCGGCTGGCGCGTCGCTTCCGCAGGGTCTTCTTCGTTCGGCCGCAGGCGCGGCAGGGTGGTCGCCGACGCCAGGCTCGACTTCGCCGATGCGCTGTTCGACATCCGCAACGATGCCGCCGCCGATACGCTCGATCGCATCGCCGCGACCGAGCGCCTGCACGAGCTGTGGCACCTGCGCGCCGAAGTCTTCGGCCGCGTCGCGCAGCGCCATGGCCAGGTCGAAGCCACGCGGCGGCTCGCCGCGCTCGACGCCCACTTCGCGCGTCGCGCGCGACCGACGCGGTCGCGTCGCGACCGACGCTGACCGCGCTCAGGCCGCTGCGGCCTGCGGCAATGCGCCGAGGAAGTCGGCCTTGCCGAGCTCGACGCCGTTGTGGCGCAAGAGCGCGTACGTCGTCGTGACGTGGAAGAAGAAGTTCGGCAGCGCGAATGTCTTCAGGTACGACTCGCCGGTCATCGTGATCGCGCCGGCGCGCCGGGGCACCGAGATCGCGCGCGCATCGCTGCCGTCGATCTGCGCGGCGGGAATCGACTGCAGGTAATCGATCGTCTTCCGGACGCGCTGGCGCAGATCGTCGATCGTCTTCTCGTCGTCGGGAAACGGCGGCGCCTCGACGCCGGCAAGGCGCGCGACGCAGAACTTGGCGGCATCGCATGCGATCTGGATCTGCGCCGGCAGCGCGAGCATGTCGGGCGAGAGGCGCGCGTTCAGGTACACCGAAGGCTCGAACTTCTTCTCGCGCGCGTGCGACTCGGCCTTGTCGAGCCAGCCCGCCAGATTGCCGAGCATGCGAACGAACACCGGCACGCTTGCCGAATGCATGGTGAGGGCCATCGCAGTTCCTTGCAGCGAAGAAAGCCGCGATCGTAGCGGCGCTCGGGATCGTGTGCACAATCGGACGTCCGGGCCGCTGCGACGCCGGCCACGATCGACTCGTGAACATCATCATCCTCGACGACTACCAGGACGCGGTGCGCAAGCTCAAGTGCGCATCGCTCCTCGATCACCTCAACACCAAGGTCTTCACCAACACGGTCAAGGGGTTCGGCCAGCTCTCGGTGCGCGTGCGCGACGCCGACGTGCTCGTGCTCATCCGCGAGCGCAGCCAGTTCCCGCGCCAGCTGCTCGAGAAGCTCCCCAAGCTCAAGCTCATCGCGCAGACCGGCCGCGTCGGCCCGCACATCGACATCGAGACGTGCACCCGGCTCGGCATCGCGGTCGCCGAAGGCGTCGGCTCGCCGGTCGCGCCCGCCGAGCTGACGTGGGCGCTGATCATGGCGTCGATGCGCCGGCTGCCGCACTACATCAGCACGCTCAAGCACGGCGCGTGGCAGCAGTCGGGCCTGAAGGCAGCATCGATGCCGCCGAACTTCGGCATCGGCATGGCGCTGCGCGGCCGCACGCTCGGCGTCTGGGGCTACGGCAAGATCGGCCAGCTCGTCGCCGGCTACGGCAAGGCGTTCGGCATGCGGGTGCTGGTCTGGGGCAGCGAAGCGAGCCGCGAGCGCGCCGCCGCCGACGGCTTCGAAGTGGTCGCCGAGCGCGACGACCTCTTCGAGCAGGCCGACGTGCTCACGCTCCACCTGCGGCTCGTCGATGCCACGCGCGGCATCGTCAAGCTCGAATCGATGCTGAAGATGAAGCCGGCGGCCCTCATCGTCAACACCTCGCGCGCCGAGCTGATCGCAGAGGGCGCGCTCGTCACCGCGCTCAACCGCGGCCGCCCCGGGATGGCCGCGGTCGACGTCTTCGAGGCCGAGCCGACCCTGCAGGGTCACCTGCTGCTTCGCCTCGAGAACGCCGTCTGCACGCCGCACATCGGCTACGTCGAGCTCGACAGCTACGAGCTCTATTTCCGCGCCGCGTTCGAGAACGTCGTCAACTTCGTCGAGGGCCGGCCGACCAACATCGTCAATCCCGAGGCGCTCAAGGTGCGCCATTGAGCGGCGGCGTCGCGCCCGCCGGCGGCCCCACGGCGGCGGTCGTTGCGTGCGGTGCGCGTCGCCTCGGCCAGATCCGCTGGTCGCTCCTGTTCGGCAACTTCGTGATCGGCTGCGGCGTCATGGCACCGGTCGGAACGCTGCCCGACATCGCGCGCTCGCTCGACGTCTCGGTCGCCGTCGCCGGCCAGCTCGTCGCCGTCGCCGCGATGATGATGTGCTTCGGCGCGCCGCTGCTCGCCAGCTGGGTCGGCGGCATCGACCGCAGGAAGCTGCTCGCCGCGTCGCTCGCGTGGTACGCGATCGGGCACGCGCTCTGCGCGCTGATGCCGAGCTTCGCCGCGCTCGTTCCGGTGCGCGCCGTGACGGTCCTCGGCGCCGCCGTCTTCACGCCGCAGGCAGCGGCCGCGATCGGCGCGATGACGCCACCCGCCGAGCGCGCTGGCGCGATCACCTTCATCTTCATCGGCTGGTCCGTCGCTTCGGTCGTCGGCATGCCGATGTCGGCGTGGCTCGGCGACACCTTCGGCTGGCAGAGCGCATTCCTCGCGATCGCCGCGATCGGCGCGGTCGGCGCTGCGTGGGTCGCGGCGACCGTGCCCGCCGGCGTGCGCCCGCCTTCGCTCACGCTCGCGTCGTGGCGGGCGGCGTTCGGCAGCCCGGTGCTGATGGCGATCGTGCTCGTCACCGCGCTCGCCGGCGCGGCGCAGTTCACGCTCTTCTCATACTTCGCGCCGTACTTCAAGGAGGTGATCGGTGCGGGCACGCGGGAGACGACGCTCCTGTTCGTCGTCTTCGGCGTCTTCGGCGTCATCGGCAACACGCTCGCGTCGCGCCACGTCGACCGCTTCGGCCCCGACCGCTCGGTCGACTTCGCGCTCGCGCTGATGACGGTGTCGCTGCTCGCCTGGCCGCTCGCGACGAGCACGTTCAGCGCAGCGCTCGTCATCGTCCCGTGGGCGCTGGCGTGCTTCTCGATGCAGTCGATGCAGCAGGCACGCCTCGGCGCCGCGGCACCGACGCTCGCGCCGGCGCTGATGGCGCTCAACACTTCGGCGATCTACCTCGGCCAGGCGGCGGGCGCGGCGAGCGGCGGCTGGCTGATCGCGCACCGCGGCTACGGCTCGCTCAGCTTGGCCGGCCTCGGCTGGCTCGCCGTCGCGATCGCGCTCAGCGTCTGGGCGGCGCACGCGCGCCGGCGCACGCCATGAGCGCCGTCGCCGACGAGATCGTCGAGGAAGCGCGGCCGCGGCCGGCATCGGTCGCCGAGCTCTTCTTCGCGTTCAACCGCCTCGCGCTGCAGGGCTTCGGCGGCGTGCTGCCGGTCGCGCAGCGCGAACTCGTCGAGCGCAGGCGCTGGGTCACGCGCGCCGAGTTCGTCGAGGTCCTCTCGCTCGGGCAGGTGCTGCCGGGGCCGAACGTCGTCAACCTCGCGCTCATGCTCGGCGACCGCTTCTTCGGCTTTCGCGGCGCGATGGCGGCGCTCGGCGGCATGCTCGCGGCGCCGCTCGTCATCGTCCTCGCGCTCACCGCCGCGTACGCCGAGCTCGCGCGCATCGCCGTCGTCGCCGGCGCGCTGCGCGGCATGGGCGCGGTCGCCGCCGGCCTCATCCTCGCGACCGCGATCAAGCTGATGTCGACGCTGCGCGCGAGCCTGCTCGGGCCGTGGCTCGCCGCTGCGTTCGTCGTCGCGACCTTCGTCATGATCGCGCTGCTGCGCTGGCCGCTGATCTGGGTCGTGATCGGCCTCGGCGGCGTCGCGATCGCGATCGCATGGTGGCGTCTGCGATGAGCGTGTTCCACTCGGCGCTGTCGTCGGCCGACCTGCTCGGCCTGTTCGGACACTTCCTCACGCTGAGCCTGCTGGCCGTCGGCGGCGCGATCACGACCGCGCCCGACATGCACCGCTACGTTGTCGCCGAGCACGGCTGGATCGGCGACGCACAGTTCACGTCGTCGATCGCGCTCGCGCAGGCGGCGCCGGGCCCGAACGTGCTCTTCGTCGCCGTCATCGGCTGGAACGTCGCCGGGCCGATCGGCGCGCTCGTGACGATGACGGGAACGCTGCTGCCGTCGACCGCGCTCACGCTCTTCGTCACGCGCTGGGGCGCGCGGCGGCGCGAGACGCGCGGTGTGCGCGCGTTCACGGCCGGGCTGACGCCGCTCACGATCGGCCTCCTCGTCGCGACCGGCTGGCTGCTCCTGCGGCCGTACGTGAGCGACGAGCGCCACGCGGTCGGCGCCATCGTGCTCGTCGGCGTCGCGATCGTGGGCATGCTGCGGACGAAGCTGAGCCCGATGTGGTTCGTCGCCCTCGGCGCGATCGTCGGCGGGGTCGGCTGGATCTGATCTGCGCCCTAGCGAGTTCCGAAGATGCGGTCGCCGGCGTCACCGAGGCCCGGGATGATGTAGCCGTTGCCGTCGAGGTGGCTGTCGATCGCCGCCGCCCAGCAGCGCACGTCGGGGTGCGCGACAGTGAGCGCGGCGATGCCCTCGGGCGCGGCGACGAGGACGAGCGCGCGGATGTCGGTCGCGCCGCGCGACTTCAGGAGCGCGATCGCCGAGTTCATCGAGCCTCCGGTCGCGAGCATCGGGTCGAGGACGATCGCGGTGCGCGCGTGCAAGTCGTTGGCGAGGCGGTCGACGTACGGCTCGGGCTGCAAGGTCGCGTGGTTGCGCGCGATGCCGACGACGCTGACCTTGGCGTTCGGGATCGTGTCGAGCACGCCCTCGAGCATGCCGAGCCCGGCGCGCAGGATCGGCACGACGGTCACCTTCTTGCCGCTCAGGCGCGGCACGTCGATCGGCCCGCTCCAGCACTGGACGCGAACGGTCTCGAGCGGAAAGTCGGCGGTCGCCTCGTACGTCAGGAGCCGGCCGAGCTCGGCGGTGATCTCGCGAAAGCTCTTCGTCGAGAGGCTCTCTTCGCGCAGCAGCCCGATCTTGTGGCGCACCAGCGGATGCTTGAGCTCGATCACCGGCATCGTCGTCAGCCCTCCTTCGCGGCCATCCGCTGGCGCACCGCCTCGTACAGGCAGACGCCGCTCGCGACCGAGACGTTGAGGCTCTCGACGGCACCGCGCATCGGCACCTTGACGAGCTCGTCGCACGTGCGCGCGACGAGCTGGCGCATGCCGCGGCCTTCGGCACCGAGGACGAACGCCACCGGGCCGCGCAGGTCGAGGTCGTAGAGCGAGCGCGTCGCCGCATCGCTGGTGCCGACGACCGCGATGTCGCGCTCCTTCAGCTCGCCGAGCGAGCGCGCGAGGTTGGTCACCATCAGGTACGGCACGGTCTCGGCCGCACCGCTCGCGACTTTGGCGACGGTCGCGTTGATGCCGACCGCGTGGTCCTTCGGCGCGACGACCGCATGAACGCCGGCGCCGTCGGCGACGCGCAGGCACGCGCCGAGGTTGTGCGGGTCGGTGACGCCGTCGAGCGCGAGCACGAGCGGCGTCTCGCCGGCGGCGGCGACGTCGTCGAGCAGATCGTCGAGCGAGTGGCGCGCCGGCAGCGCGGCGACGCGGGCAGCGACGCCCTGGTGCGCGTCGCTGCGCGCGAGCGTGCGCAGGCGCGTCGCATCGCTCTCGACGACCCGCACGCCCGCCGCGGTCGCACGCTCGACGAGCTGGCGCATGCGGCCGTCGCGGCGCATCGCGTCGACGTGGACCTCGAGCACCGACGACGGCGCCGTCTTCAGGCGGACGGTGACGGCATGGAACCCGAACAAGGCGCGATCGGCCATGCCCGATGGTAGGCGAGCCGTTGGTCGACGCGTGGTCAATGCCGAACCATCGTGACGAGCAGCAAGATGCCGATCAGCACCGGCTGATGCAGCATGTAGAAGCTGAGGCTCCAGCGGCCGAGCACGGCGAGCGGATGGAGCGCGCGCGGCACCGCGCCGCGCACCAGCGCGGGCCGGTGCGCGAGCAGCCAGTCGGTCGCTGCCGCGCCCCACCAGACGACGCCGAGCCACGGCAGCACCGGGGCGTAGTCCTCGGTGACCGGCAGGTGCGTGACGAGACCGACCCAGTTCGTCCACCGCGTATCGAAGAACGGGTCGCCGACGAGCTTCGGCAGCAAGATCGCGACGAGACCGAGCGGCCAGCGCCATGCGCCCCACGATGTGGTGAAGCGGACGATGATCAGGATGACCGCGATGCCGTGCAGGACGCCGAAGCTGATGAAGCTCTTCGGAAACATCAGCGCCGAGCCGAGCGTGACGAGCACCGCGCAGCCGGCGATCTGCAGCCAGCGGCGCCAGAAGCGATCGAGCGGCTGCCCCTGGGCCGACGCGATCGCCTGGCCGCCGCCGACGCACGCCATGAAGAGCGTGACGATGCACGCGCGCTGCACCGTCCAGAACGGGTCGCGATAGAAGTTCTGGTGGATGAACCGGAAGTAGTTGAGGTCGAACGAGAAGTGGAACGCGGCCATCCAGACGATCGCGAAGCCGCGCAATGCGTCGAGCCGGTCGTAGCGGACACGCGCCGCCGCGGGCGCCGGGTCGATCGCGGTCGCGCCGCCCGCCGTCATGCGAACGCTGCGACTAGGCGCGCCGCTTCGGGCGCGCAGCGCGTCTTGTCGCTCCAGCGCGCGCCGGCGGTCAGGATCCCGGGCCAGCGGCGCACCAGCGGCCACGCCGCCGCGGCCGGCGCTGGCCGCATCGCGACGTGCGCGAACGCGGCAGCGACGGCGAGGCGGCGCGCGAACCTGCGCCGCCAAAGCCGCGTATGCTCGCGCTGCGCGCTGCGCTGCACCGACGCCGCGCTCGCCGGGGCGGTGAGCTCGGCGCGCGCCGGTGCGATCAGCGCCGCGAGGACGAACGCCGACTGCAGGGCCATGCTGATCCCTTCGCCGACGATCGGATGCGCCTCGCCCGCCGCGTTGCCAATGCGAAAGACGTCGTCGCCGGCGTCGACGCGAACGCCGGGCCGGAGCGGACCGCTCGCGAGCCACGCGCCTTCGCGCGTCGCAACGTCGAGCGCGTCGGCGACCCCCCTGCACTCGTTGCGCAGCAGCGCCTCGAAGGCATCGCCGGCACGCAGCCCGGGATGCGCGGCGCGCAGCGCGCGCAAGCGGTCGGCGCGAAGGCACCCGGCGAGCGTGAGGACGCCATCGTCGGCGACGACCATGCCGCCGTAGCCGCCCGGAAACGAAAGCACCGGCAGCAGATCGCCAGCGAGCGTCGCGCCGCGAAAGTTCGCCTTGAACGCGAACAGGTCGCCGACCGTGCGCGCGTCGCGGCGCTCGTCGCGCTCCGACGGCAACGGCTGCCACGAGCCGTGCGCGGCGACGACGAGCGCGGCGCCGAGCTCGGCCTCCTCAGCGGTCTCGTCGCGGCGGAGGCGCAAGACGAAGCGTCCCGCGCTTCCCGAGATCGCCTGCAGCGACCACGGCTGCCAGCGCGTCGCACCGGCCGCCTCGGCGGCAGCGACGAGCAGCGTGTCGAGATACTCGCGGCCGAGCGCGCGGCCGAATGGGTGCGCACCGGCGGCGGCCGGCAGCGGCGCGACGATGGTCTCGTCGCCGCGCATCAGCGCGACGCGGCGCAGCTCGGCGCCGGCGCGCTCGGCGAACTCGGGCCCGACGCCGAGCGCATCGAGGAGCGCGAAGTTGCTCGCCGCGACGCACTCGCCGCACACCTTGCGGCGCGGAAACGCCTGCTGCTCGACGAGCGCGACCGACCAGCCGGCGCGCGCGAGCAGCGTCGCGATCGCGCTTCCCGCCGGGCCGGCGCCGATCACGGCGGCGTCGAACATCGTCGTCACGCGGCGGCGCGCCGCCGCACGGCGCAAAAGCAATGCGTGAACGCGCCGTCTTCGTACTCGGCGAGCTGCCAGTCGTCGCCGCGAGCCGGCCACGCCGTCGTCAGCTCGTCGCCGACGAAACCGGCGCGCACGCTGACGACGCCGTCGTGCCGCGTCACCGCGCTCGCGCCGAGAAAGAGGATGAGATGGCTCGCGGCGAGCGCCATCCGGCTGCGCCGCGGCTCGCACGCGGCGAGCGCGTCGGCACGCCGCGCGCAACCGGCGAGGACGCTGCGAAGCGCAGCGCCGTCGAAGTGATGGAGGAAGAGATTGGCGACGACCGCATCCCAGCGCTCGCCGTCGTCGGCGCGCGCCCAATCCAGGACGTCGGCGGCGACGGGCCGCGCCGGCCAGCCGCACGCGGCGTAGGCGGCGAGCGTCGCGGCGTCGACGATGGGCTGGCGATCGAGGAGATCGACGCGGACGTCCGGCCAGCGTTCGCCACGGTGCTTCGCGACGTCGAGCAGCAAGCGGCCATCGCCGCAGCCGATCTCGAGCAGGCGGAGGGCCTGACGGCGATCGGGAAGCGCGCGCGCGAGCGCGCGCTCGAGGATGCGGCGAGCGCCCATCGCCGTGTTGACGCGACGCAGGTCGCGCCGCGCGCGCTGCGCCGCCGGATCGTCGGCGGCGAGATGGTCGAGCGTCTCGGGCTCGAGGACGCGCGTCAGCATCGGCCCGCCTCGTCAGTCGACGCGCAGCAGCGCACCGTGGCAGCTGAAGCCGGCGCCGAACGCCGTCAGCCACCACCACCCGCCGGGCGCAGCGTCGGCGAGCGCCGCGGCGAGAACGAAGTAGACGAACGCGCTCGACAAGTTGCCGTACTCGCGCAGCATCGCGGCGCTGTAGCGAAACGCGTCGCGGTCGAGCTCGAAGCGGCGCTCGAGCGCGAGCAGCACGTCGCGTCCGCCGGCGTGAACGATCCAGGCCGCGACGTCGTCGCCGTGCAGGCCGTGTCGGTCGAGCACGGTCTCGCAGACGCGGTGCGCATGCTCGGCGGCGAGCGCCGGGACCTCGCGGGTGAGGATGTTGCGCAGCATGCCGTCGCGCTGCTCGAACATCAGCGCCTTGCGCTGCGACGGCTCGAGCAGCGAAGCGCTGTCGCGCCACTCGATCCGCCTGCTGCGCGGCGGCGGCGTCGCCGAGAGGACGGCGGCTCCCGCGCCGTCGCCGAACAGGCACGCGCTGACGAGAACGCCGGGATCGTTGTCGAGGTACATCGCCGCGCTGCTCACCTCGACGCAGATCGAGAGCACGTGCTCGGCGGCCGCCGACGCGACGAGCGAGCGGCCGAGCTGCAGATTCGGCAGCGCCGCCGCGCAACCCTGACCGACGAGGTCGAACGCCTGCACGTTCGCGCCGAGCCCGATGCGCTCGGCGACGTAGCCCGAGAGGCCCGGGCAGAGGTAGCCGGTGCACGTGCTGACGACGACCGCGCCGATCTCGTTCGCCGCCACCCCGGCCGCCGCGAGCGCGCGCTCGGCCGCTGCGGCGGCGAGCGTCGGTGCGTTGGCGAGGAAGCGCCGGTCGAGCGTGTCGGGATCGATCGCGAACACCTCGTCGAGCGACGCGAGCGCGAGGTGGCGCGCTTCGATGCCGTTGTCGCGCTGCAGCACCGTGCGCGCGATCAGGTGCGAGCGGGTGTCGAGTCGGGCGAACCAGTCGGAGCGCTCGAACGCGGCGAGGCATTCGGCCTTCGTGAAGCGGTTCGGTGGCGTGGCGGTGCCGAGGCCGCGAATGAACACGGGATGCCTTGCTTGCGAGGACGGTCCCGAAGTATCGACGCAAACCGCCGCCGACCGCCGCGCCGACGCCGACCGCCCTCGGTGTCCGCACGCCGTCCGCGGACTGTCCGCGGACCCGCGCTGCGCTCGCGACGTTTTGCCAAGTGCTTGTCGGGCAAGGCATTTGCGCCCGAGCCGGCACGGCATGGCGCTTGCGATGGTGGTCTCGCAAGCGACCGCCATGATTCCAGACACCTCCGCCCAGGACCGACCGATCGCCGCCGCGCCGCGCGGCTGGCGTCGCCGGCTGCCGCTCGTGCTTGCCGCCGTGGCCGCGGTCGTCGCGCTCGCGCTCGCGGCGCCGGCGCTGCAGGCATGCTCACGAACGAACGCTCGGTGAGCGCGACGAGGCTCGTGGTCGCGACGGTCGAGCGCGGGCCGTTCGTTCGCGACGTCGCCGGCGAAGGCCGCGTCGTCGCCGCGTTCGCGCGAGCGTCGCCGAGCTGCTCGCCGGAGCGCCGCAGGCGCTGCGCGATGCGTTCGTCGCCGGCAGCGACAGCATGTTCGCGGCGACGGGCGACGACGGCGACGAGACGTTCCACTACTCGCGGCGGCGCTTTCGCCTGCAGGGGCGCGAGCACGACCTCCATCTCGTCCGCCGGATGACGCGCGAGCTCTCGCGGCAGGAGGTCGCGACGTGGAAGCGCGTCATCCGCGTCATGAGCCACGAGCTCTACAACTCGCTGGCGCCGATCTCGTCGCTCGCGCACACCGGCGCCGAGCTCGCGAAGCGCGGCGAGGGCGAACGCCTGCCGGGCGTCTTCGCGACGATCGGCGAGCGCGCGCGCCATCTCCACGGGTTCCTCGAGGGCTACGCGCGCGTCGCCAAGCTGCCGGCGCCGCGGCCGGCCGACGTCGCGTGGCAGCCGTTCCTCGCCGCGCTGGCGACGCACACGCGCTTTCGCGTCGAAGGCGGGCTGCCGCCGACGCCCGGCTTCTTCGACGCGCCGCAGATCGAGCAGGCGCTGATCAACCTGCTGAAGAACGCCGCCGAGTCGGGCAGCGCGATCGACGACGTGACGCTCGCCGTCGAAGCGCGCGGCGACGCTGTCGCAGTCATCGTCGCCGACCGTGGACCCGGGATGCGCGAGGCGGTCCTCGCGCAGGCGCTGCTGCCGTTCTACTCGACCAAGCGTGAAGGCAGTGGCCTCGGCCTCGCGCTCGCGCGCGAGATCGCCGAGGCGCACGGCGGCACGATCGCCCTCGCCAACCGCCCCGGCGGCGGCCTCTGCGTCACGATGGTGCTGCCGGCACGACCGGCGAGTTGAACCGCGACCTCAGCGCACGATCGTCGCCGGACCGGTTCGCTCGACATCGATGACGGTGTCGCGACGGCGCAGGCCGAGCAAGCCCAGGAGTCCGAGCAGGCCGAGCCAACCCCAATCGGGGCGTCGCGTCGTGTCGTTGGCCGATGCGGTCGAGGCCGTGCCGCCGGCCGTGGTCGTCCCGGTCGTCGTCGTCCCCGGGTTCGTCGCCGACGTCGTGCCGGTCGAGCTGTCGACGGTGCTGCCGGTGATCGCGCTGGCGGCGGTCGCGGCGGTCGGTCCGGTGCCGCTCGTCGTTCCAGGGCTGCCGCTCATGGTCCCGGCCGCCGGTGTCACGCCTGCACCGCTTGCGGCGTTGCCGGTCGGTGCGCCAACGCCGCTTGCGGCCGCGTCGGTGCCGGCGGCGCTGGCGGCCGCGTCGGCGCTGCCGGCGCTGCTTGCGGGCTGGGCGAGCGCTGGAAGCGCGAACGCGAGGCCGATGCCGATCGCCGCGAGGGTTTGCTTGCCGCAGGTCTCGAAGGATGTCTTCATGGGCTGCTCCTGTCGAAGGTCGCCGGCGCGGCGTCGCGGCCCGGACGTCGAAGAAAGGTCGGCAAGGTGCATACCCGTTCACGGCTTCGCGATCGACTCGGCGCGGCGATCCCGTGCTGCGGCGCGTGGGCAGCGTCGTCGCTGTGGCGCTTTGTCGTCGCTCGCACGCCGCCGCCTCGGCCGTGGCGTGACGATCGTCACGGCAACGGCGAGCGCCGCGCGCTCGCGATATCGGCCGCGAGCCACTTGCTCGATCATCGAGTCCGCCGATCGCTGCGGCGCTCAAGTCGTTCGGGATCGAGCCGATGCACCTGTCACCGCCCTGTTCGCCGGAGTCCGAATGAACGCCAGGATCAAGCAGCTTCGCGATCTCGTCGTCGCGCTCGATCGCGCAGACCGCAATCAGCAGCCACTCGACCCCGACACGTATCGCGCAGCGGCGAAGGCGGCGTTCACGCTGACCAAGCAGGAAATGGGTCTGTTGCCGATGGCCGACTTCGCAGGCCCGGTCAACGCCCTGCAGAACATGGCCGAGAACATCTACTTCGGCATCAACGGCTGCTTCGCCGACCTCGACGGCAGCGGTCGCGCGCCGGTCGCGGCGTCGGCAGCGAAGGCGCTGCTCGGGCGGCTGAGCGCGCAAAAGTCCCAGGACGTGCGCCAGATCTGCGACGAGCTCTACGACCGCCTGCGCACGCCGAAGGCGAAGGGCGAGCGCGGCCGCAACACCGCCGGAACGAACGGCTGACGGCAGGCCGCCACTCGCGACGAGCGCCGCCGGGCGGCGCAGCCTTCTCGCTCACGCGAGCCGGATCGCTCCTGCGAGGTGCGCCGCCACCCCGGCGATGCGCCGCAGGTGGCGCGACTCGGGGTGCGTCAGCAGCCACAGCGTGGTCTGCGCGTCGTCGAGCGGTGGGGTGAGCGCCACGTGATCGCTGCGCCCGGCTGCCGCGAACAGCGGCACGATGCCGACGCCCGCGCCGCCGGCGATGCCC
>Ga0157377_10000782_pt1 | contig 13157 bp, 10 predicted proteins | sample M55metaG_FD_121116 | JGI IMG/M metagenome (GOLD analysis project Ga0157377, IMG submission 121116) | Miscanthus rhizosphere microbial communities from Kellogg Biological Station, Michigan, USA - M5-5 metaG | ecosystem: Host-associated > Plants > Roots > Rhizosphere > Soil | place: USA: Michigan...
AAAACTAGCTTTTCCATTTTAATAACCTGTTTTTATTTATATTCAATTAAGTCGCATCTTTCTCACTACAAATTTCACCAAATCTACCAATCTACAAGCAAAACTCCATTCATTGTCATACCAAGACATTACTTTAACTAAGTTGCTCTTTTCACCAATTACCATTGTACTAAGACCATCTACAATTGAGGAATGTGATTCACCAATTATGTCTGAAGATACTATGGGATCTTCTGTATACGCCATGATGCCTTTCATTTTACCATTTGATGAATCTTTCAACTCCGTATTGACCTCATCTTTAGTAACATTGTTTTTTAATGTTAGGACCATATCCACTATGGAACCATTACTTACTGGAACCCTTAAAGCCATACCATCCATTTTACCATTTAGCTCTGGTATAACAGAACCAATCGCCTTTGCAGCTCCCGTTGTAGTTGGAATTATCGACATCATGGCCGCTCTTGCTCTTCTGAGATCTTTGTGAGGTAAATCCAAGATTCTCTGATCGTTAGTATAGGCATGGCAGGTGGTCATATACCCACTCTCTATTCTGAATTTATCATTAATTGTCTTGAGTACCGGTGCAAGGCAATTTGTCGTACAGGAAGCCATTGAGATTATCTTGTGTTTATCGTCATCATATGTAATATCGTTTATCCCCATTATGATCGTCGCATCAGGATTGGAAGCAGGAGCAGAAATTATTACTTTCCTGGCACCGGCGCTTATATGTTTCAAAGCCGCATTGGCGTCGCTAAATTTTCCTGTGGATTCAACAACAAGATCAATGCCCAAATCCTTCCAAGGTAGTTCAGAAGGATCCTTTACAGATAATACTTTCAGTTTATTTCCGTCTATAACAATTTCGTCTTCACCAGCCACTATTTCACCTTCATATTTTCTAAACGTCGAATCATATTTGAATAGATGCGCGAGTGTCTTTGCATCAGTGAGGTCATTTATTGCTACTATCTTTGCCAGCCTCTGAAACTCATTATCTTTCAGAGCAGCTCTAAGAAAGCATCTACCTATTCTACCAAAACCATTAATTGCAATATTTGCTGTCATAAATATTCTTTCTTATAATGGTATAATAACTAATTGAGATGGCTAAAATGCATTACGCCGCATCTGTTGTATAAAGGCTTTAATTTCCATGAAAATATATCCCTTTAAGTTGACAATAAGTAGAATTTATAGTCATCTCAATGCAATTCGCAGCTTACCAATTAGGGATCTTATGGATCAGCCAATTATAATATCCAAGAATGAGACTCCATCAAAAATAATTAGCACTCTTATTGAGACTGATTCTTATGACATATTCATTGAGTTATCTGGAAAAGTAGCAGCATTGACGATTAGAGATCTTATAGGAATCAAAGACATCAAGAGTACAAAACCATCTCTAGTTGGCAAAATCATTCCCGAATTGAATAAAGACAGTGTAGTTGGCGAAGCTGCACGAATAATGAGTCATTACAGGATGAGAACCTTGCCTGTAGCTGATAAGGGTGATATTGTGGGGCAAGTTTCAGCCAAGCGAATTGTTGAATTGATAAGAAAACACTTGGTTGAGAGCAAATTGCAAATCATCGCATCAAACATAATGACCAGTGAACCAATAGTTATTGATGGACATAAGACTCTGTCTGCTGCAAGGTCCATTATGAAAAGGAGGAGAATTGATCATCTGCCCGTAACTGATAACGGTCGCCTAGTTGGTATTATTACCTCATCTGATATCATGAAGGTAATGTTACCTTCTGAAAGGATAGGCAAAAAATCAGTAGGTATTGACAACACTGAAGATAGACTTTCTATTGAAGTTTCTGGATTGGCAAATGATGATATAGTAACTGCTAATGTTGAGGAGAGTCTCCAAGTGGTCTGTGACAGGATGATAAGTGCGGGGTCAACTTATTGTATAATCAAGGTATGGGATGAAATTCAGGGAATTATTACTTACAGGGACATAGTTGCGTTATTGGGGGAAAAGTTAGAAGAAGATATTCCTATGTATATTGTAGGTTTACCAGATGAACCAATTGACGCAGAGCTGGCTAAGTCTAAATTTACAAATGTTACCAGGTTCCTAAAAAAAATTCATCCCGATATTGAGCAGGCTCGTTGTCATATAAAATTAAGAAGTGTTCAAGGTGCCAGAAAAAGATACGAAATTGATGTGCATATCTTATCTGTCCATGGTGACATTTCTTACACCAATATTGGATGGGACTTGGCGAAGCTTTTTGATGAAATGACTGATTCTCTGAAAAAAAAGGTTTCACACAAACATAAGAAGACTCTATAATCTAATTGAGTGTAACAAATAACTATCGATATCTAGGATTGAAACTTGGCTCTTGAATTTGTATTGCATATTGTTTTGGAAGTAGTTTACTCTGATAACCAATGAGTTCAGCTAAGTGCACATTCCCTCATTTAGTGGATATAGATAGACATTAGCAACCTCATTTCCTATTCTTGTCGAGTGTATCCTAATTCCATTCTTAATTTCCCCTCCATCAATCCCAGTTCCATCTGCCCCAAGTACAGCTTTTGGATTATTGCTTTCATCATTAGAAATGAACTTACTTCCAGGATAAGGTTCAAGAGTAATTCTCTCTTCTCCAAGTATGCCAAGATCTCGTACCGAATTTGACATAATACGACCTCCGTCATTTAAGATCAGATCTATGCCGTATAATCGTCTTACCTTATTCATCGCCGAATACATATCAAAAATTTTGTCAGTGACAATGTAATGAATTAAATCAGATTCACGAATTGACTTTGAGGCATAATCATATCCTGATTCATCTGTCAGAAAGATCACGCGAATTTCATTTTTCGGATTTAGAATTTTTATTTGGTTTTTCTGGTAGAGTTCTGCAAGCTTGAGTCTTTCAAATGTTTTTTCAGATCTAGCTACAATAATTTGATGAAAGTTTGAATTTGTAGCCACCTTTTGTTTTAGTTTTATGAGATCCTCATAGACCTCTGGAGCTAAATCTCTTACAACATCTCCAAAAAATTGCCAATTCCAAATTTGTTCCTTGTTGACGACCAAATTGTCCGCACTTATCATCAATGCTTTTGAACCCATCAAGATTCTGTGAGTTGATGCAAATAGGCTATCCCCTAGTTTTCTAGTTCCACCAGTTAAAGATAATACACCACCACCAGGCTTTTGATTAATCTTGTAAATGTAAACTCCTTTTCCTTTTTCTTTAGTTCTTGCTGCAACATAACTTGTGGCTTGATAAGGAACTCTCATCTTACTGACATAGTTAGAGGATGCACCGATAACTATCTCTGGTAAAATTTCACCCAAATAATCGAGTCCATAGTCACTCAAGGGTGATATAACCTTCAAGCCTCTATTAATGAAATGACGATAAAGTTCTTCTGAGATTACTCTATTTTCTATTAATAATGATAGTTGTTTCTTGTACTTTGAAACTATAGATTCCATAGAACAAGTTAATTTAGTCATATATTATGTTGTTTTAGGATCAAAGCTCAATTGAGAAAATTCATAAATCTCTTTCCTTTACCTCAGAGCAATTGAAACAATTCTCTAAAATTCTACTCGTTTTACCCTTGATATTGGTAGTGATAGTTTCCTCATTTACAACCATGAATGCGCTAGAATCAAGTCAAAAGGGCGCATATACCGATAACTTACAATTCATTCAATATCTGGACGGAAATATAGCCCTACATGATATTCAAGCAGGAAATCTTGACACATATTTCTTTAGAATACCTCTGGAAACTGTAGCATCTATTTCAAAGGATCCAAACGTAAAAATATATGAGAAGAATGCAGGTTCATTCGCTTTTCTGCTAAATCCCGCACCATCAAAGAATCCAAACATTTTAAATCCATTCCAATTCAAAGAAATCCGTTTTGCAGTAAATTACTTGATAAATCGAGAATTTGTCGTAGATGAAATTCTAAACGGATATGGAAGTGTCCAGATAGACCCGTTTGGAATCTCTTCACCCGAATACGAAGGTCTCATTCCAGTTATAGAGTCTTACAATTTCAAATATAATCCAAGTCTTGCAAAAGGCATAATAGAAAAATCACTGATTTCACATGGAGCGACAAAGCTCGATGGTAAATGGACATACAATGGGTCACCCATCTCAATCAAACTTATGATACGAAGTGATGATCTGCCAAGAAAATCCATGGGTGAAATGCTTGCGAATGAACTTGAAAAAATTGGGTTTACCGTACAAAGAGATTACGGTGATTTAAATAAAGCGAATCTCGTAGTCTATGGTAAAGACCCCCAGGAATTAAGTTGGCAAGTCTACACCGAAGGTTTTGGAGGAACATCTCAATTTGTTAGATACAACCCTTCCACGGCTGCTCAAATGTACTCACCATATTTTGGCAGTATGCCTGGACGAGGAAATCCATCCTTTTGGAATTATCAAAATTCAACACTTGATAAAATAACACAAAGTATCGAGTTTTCTAATTTTACCTCAGAAGAGGAACGAAATGAATTATTACGACAAGCACTAATCTTAGGGATACAAGAATCTGTACGACTTTTCGTTGCTCAGAATATTGATCCATATGCCGCGTCTTCATCAATTAAAGGATTAATAAATGATTTTGGCGCAGGTATTTCTACAAGTAAGTCGCTCATAAATGCAAGATCAATAAAAAATACAAGTTCTATAAATGTTGGTGTTAAGGAGGTTTATCAAGGTGCATGGAATAACGTTGGCGGTTGTAATGATATTTACTGCACAAATATTCTTTCATTAGTATCAGATTCACCTACATCTAGGAACCCATATACTGGTGAAGTGATTCCTTTGAGAAACGAATGGACAAATATTACAACTATGGGACCAGAAAAGAGACTCGCAGTTGATAATGATGCGGTGACGTGGAATCCATCTGACCAAAAATGGGAGGATGTTGGAAAGAATACTTCAAAGAGTAAGGTTACCCTTCATTTGGTATATTCAAACTGGCAAAACGGGCAAGCTATGAACAAGGCTGATCTAGTATACCAACTTTATTTTCCATATGAGTGGTCATCCAAGATTAATTCAACTGATCAAACATATGATCCGGAGTATGCCCAACCGGCCCAAGTTGCATTAAAATATCTCCGTGGTACGAAGTTTCTAAATAACAGTACTCTTGTATCATTTGTTGACTATTGGCATTTTGATAAGAAGGAAATAGCTGATTTTGCTTCGGTCTGGGCAACATCCCCTTGGGAGGTTAATGCGGCAATAGAGAGATTGGTAAAAAACGGAGTCTTTGCGTACTCACGAACGGAAGCAACTGTCAAAAACATTGAATGGTTATCTTTGATAATACCCAGTCATGCACAAGCTATAAAACAAGAACTGGAAAAAATGAAAGCAGAGGGGTTTGTACCTGCTCCACTAAAGGGCATGGTTAGTGTTGATGAGGCTTTGAAGAGATATGATGCAAGTATAAAATGGATAACAGAACACAACCATGCAATAATTGGCAATGGCCCATATGAGATTAAGAACTATAATCCAGCAGGCAGAGTAATATCCCTCGCTGCATTTAGAGATAGCTCTTATCCATTTCCAAAGGGATACTGGTCTATTTATGAATCTCCAAAATTAGCGAAATTTGAAAAAGTTCAATATCCAAAAATAGTTACAAGGGGTTTGCCTCTAAAAATTTCAGGTAATGTGACTATTGGTGGTAACTATATCAGTAATGCAACATTAACATATTTTATATTTGATAAGGACAATCATCAGGTAACACAAGGGACGGGTAAATGGATCGATGATAATGGCAATTTCCTAATTGCGATAAATGCCAGCTCTACTAAAGCGATGTCTATTGGACCTAATAACTTTCAATTATTTGTAAAGAGTAATTACGCACTAAGACCTGATATCTATAGTGGTATTTTTATAGGTGTACCAAACCCTGTGGTCAAAAACTAACTTAATAACTTAAACCGAATTCGGCTGCAATGCAAAGGAGTAGATATGCTAATGGTGTTCTACCGATTAAACAATTAAAGATGATGCATTTATTAAGATATCTTCATAATAAATAAAGTAAAAGCAATGGGCCTAGGAAGAACCTTACTTTTTCGTTCGTTTAATATGTTTTTGGTACTGTTTGCGACTCTGTTTATAACCGTAATTCTACTAGGTTCAACTTTTGATGAACTACAGAAAGAGGCTATCCGCAATCAGGTGATAGAGGAAGTAACTCAAGGAACACTTAAGTTTGAAAATTCAAATGAAAGATCATCTTACATAAATGATCAAATCCAGTTCAGGTATAAAATCTCTGGGCTGGATCAAGATTCCTTCACTCCATCAAAATTAATTCACAGAATTATTAGTGTAATGACCTTGGATTTGGGAAAGTCTCATTATTTTACAACAGATTATGGTTCATCTAATGTAAGGGATATAATATTCGAAAAAGTTCCTAAAACTCTCTTGTTGTTTACTACAGCGACTATATGCGTTACTATTATTGGTATCTTTCTAGGATCATACGTCGCAAGTAAAGAAGGATCCTGGTGGGATAAAGCAAATTCAACTTTTGCAATATTTAGTAACAGCTTTCCAACATGGTGGGTAGCTATGTTAATGATTATAATCTTTGCCTTTACATTACATATATTTCCAGCTCGCGCAACTCCTCTCTCCTCGCCGTCTGATCCTACCTATTTTATTGATCTACTATATCATATGACCTTGCCACTAATTACATTGGTCATTGTTTCATTTGGTGCGTGGGCGTATATTGTGAGATATTTCTTGATAAACATCTTGAATGAAGATTTTATTCATGCAAAAAGAACAATGGGGATTTCCAGACGAAAAATTTTATATTCACATGCGTTAAGAAACGCTGGACCGCCAATAGCTACTGCTGTAGGACTGGCTTTAGCAGCTTCCTTTGGAGGGGCAATTATTACAGAGGCTGTTTTTGATTGGCCGGGCATGGGGAAACTCTATTATGATGCAATTGGAGTGTTTGATGTTCCAATTATAATTGGTCTTACTTTTGTTTCTACAGTTCTGTTTTTGATAACAATATTCATTACTGACATTTCTTATACTCTCTTGGATCCCAGGGTGAAAGGTAGCTAATTTATTGCAAAAAAAATTACTCTTAGGTTTATTAAGATCTCGTCGTGGTATTATTGGAGTAACAATTATTGCTTTTCTATTGGTATTGAGCGCAGTCGCACCATTAATTATCCCAATTGAATCTTATTTTCGGTGGAATGATCCAGATTATTGGATTAATAATCCAAAAACAGTGGCTCCATTTTGGACTAATTTTTTTGGACCCAAAGAATTCGAGCATTTATCGTTAGATAAGAACGACGCAAAAGTTAGTTCAGAGTCATCAGAAGGGACTAGAGTAGATAATTATACATTTCAAGTGGATATGCAAGCCGATAGTTTTCCTGATGACATTATGTTTCTTTACTCAGTCAAATATGGTGATATACCTCCTGTTTTGCAAATTGATATTAACAGACCTGATAACAATACCTTTACTATATATTATTCATCATTACCTCCAACAAATAATATTAACACTAGTTTTTCAGACAGAATATTTTCTACAAACGAAAATATCAAAGAGTCATTGAAGCAATACGAAAGCTTGTTTAATTATTCCATATCAGGTCTTGAACCACAAGTAGTAATATTTTCAGATACTAATAAACCAAATGTCCTTAAAGGAATGTATCAAATATCAGAAAGGTTCTATTTATTTGATAATTACAGTAGTGTGGAGGATGCTGGCTTAATTCTTGGAGGTAAAGTATTTGGTATCATGGGAACTGATGATTTGAGAAGAGATCTTGCTGTTGGGATCATATGGGGGACACCTATAGCATTATTCATAGGACTAACTGTTTCAATATTTTCGATAGCAATTGGACTAATTTATGGCGTAATAGCTGGATATAGAGGAAAGAGAACTGATGAGACAATGATGCGAGTCAACGATATATTTTATGCGTTGCCAACCTTGCCGCTCCTTATTCTTCTGTCGATTACGTTTGGGCGTAGTATCTTTTTAATAATCGGGTTTATACTAATTTTTAGCTGGATGGGAACTGCAAAAGTAATTAGAAGTATTGCATTGCAGATTCGCAATTATCAATATGTGGAAGCAGCTAAACTAATGGGACAGTCAGATTTAATGGTAATTTTCAAACACATAGTTCCACAACTACTTCCATTGACATTTGCGAGTATAGCAATCGCTGTGCCTGCAGCTATACTTGCGGAGGCTGCTTTGAGTTTTATTGGTTTAGGTGACCCATCATTACCTACTTGGGGACAAATACTTCACGATGCAAATACCGCTGATGCCGCTTCAAGGGGTATATGGTGGTGGATTATTCCTCCTGGGCTTATGATTGCTTTAACGGGTTTGGCTTTCTTCTTAATTGGTAATACATTAGATGCTATTGCAAATCCACTGAGGAATAAGAATAAATGAGCTTAACGATATTTGAATTGAGGTTTAATTGGTCTGAAGTATCGTTGTTATGTTTTGCATGAAAATTTATATTGACTCTTATCAAACGAATTTTAATTATTTTTTCTTTGCTACTATAAAATCCACAAAGTAAAAGAGATATGTCCTATCATTCATTTTCAATATCCATGGGATATACGACTCTTCTTTATTTATTTTATATCCAAATTTTCCCAATTTTTTCCTGATCTGGATCGAATCAAATTTATCTTTACCATAATTATCGACAAAATGATAAGGATCCATTAAAATCAATTTGCCATTCTTTTTTAAAGAACCATTTACTGCGACAATTAATTTATTGAAATCTATTCTGTCAATTACATTTAAGGCAATTATGCTTTGAAAGAATTTCGATTTAAATGGCAGATTTGTAGCATCTGCAATTAAAAATTCCATGTTCCTTCTTTTTCTAGTAGCCATTATTTTTCTAGCCTTCAATATGAACGAAAACGAAAGGTCTATTCCGAATACATACGACAGATTTTTTGACATTTCAAAGGTGCTTGTACCTATAGAGCAACCAATGTCCAATCCAATTCCATTCAAATTAATCTCTTCAGTTGTCAATATTTTGTAAATATGATGAGGGTTTATTTCATTCTTAAATAACGATAATAACCTATCATTTGCGGGGTAACGATTATGAGTATTCAGATAAGGTTTATACCAAATGCCATTCTCTTCGTAGCGGTCATTGTATGTAGATACAGGAATTTTTGCACCTTCCGATTTAAGAAACGATCTAATTTCAGGTGATTTAGAATTTAGTATCCAATTACCAAAAGTAATAATTCTTTTGCCTGCATATTTATTAAAATTTTCTAATAAAATTGGGATACCTTGAATTATGGGGTATTTCGAGGTACAAATATTACAACTGAGAAATCCTTCTACGCATTCATCGTTCGTTCCTACGAATGATTCTAGGCTTAGTATTGCCTTTTTGCATGATTCATTTAAGCAACATAAATCCGTAGCAATTTTTTTTATCATGAATTATTGCTCTTTCTATTCAAAAACATGATTAATATGAATATCTGCAAAAGTTAATTCAGGTCAAAGATTAAAGCTCTTTCATGGCCTAATATCTGGAAGAGTTAGTACATTTTCAGTCATTTGTTGTTCATTTCAGATCTTATTGAATATAGTTTTTCGTATGATGCTGCAATGTTTCCCTTGTTGGTATAATCCTTCTTTATCCTATCGATTTTTTTTCCGAGCTTATGTTTATCTTTATTTATTATGGAGAATAATTTAGCAGATTCTTGATTAAATTTTTTTAGATACCTTAATAATTCCTTGTTATCCGCAAGCAGTGATGTTATTAGTGACGAATTATCTGTTAAAATGCTTTCAAATAGCAATGCTTGAAGATAAAAAGTTGTTCCTGAAAATTTTCTTAATAATGTAATATTTTCTTTGCTTAAGGTAACAGCAAACAACAAATTAACGTAATAAACCATCCCTAGAATTACGGCCATAAATGAATCATGATATTTTGGATCTTTGACTACTATTGTTTCTGCCTCATTAAATAAAGATTTAACTAATTTTTGCTCTGTCATTTTGTTTCTAACCGGTATTATCAGTATTTTTGTATCACGTAACCTTTTAGCCCCTGGACCAAACATCGGATGGATTGAAAGAGGTACCAAATCATCCGGAATTTTTAACAAAGTATCAAAGATATCCGCCTTAAGTGAAGATATCTCTACTAAGCAAGCGCCTTTTTTCATAATTGGTACGCATTTATTAATGATGGCGATTGTTACCCTAATTGGTACGCATACAAGTACGATATCCGCGTTTCTAACACACGTGCTCAAAGAGTTGCAGATCGTTATGTTGTATGAGTATTTTCTTGGATCTAAATTGATTTTTCTCTTATCAAACAATGATACATTAAAATTATTTTTTTTTGAAAAATAGCTGCAGAACCAAAGACCCATTTTACCAGTACCTATAATCGCTATTGATTTAGCCATTTTATCGCACATTCATAACTTTTTTTAATATTTTTAATCCATCGTTTAGCAATTTAGTTGGTTGACAAGCTGAAATTCTTATGAAATTGAAATATGTCTCTCCAAATCCAATTCCAGGTGCTACAGCGACTCCCTCATTTAACAGGTTAAATATAATCTTATTAACATCTATATTATTATTAATTCTAACAAAATAGTACATACCACCGTCTGGATAAACGAATTGGCAAGGTAAATTTTCTAATTCACTTTTTATGAAATCTAGGCGTTTTTTCATTAACGATATATTCTTAGTAACGTTACTTTTTATCGCAGCAACAGCGGCATACTGCATTGGCTCTGCAACACTGGTAATCGCCATCGCTTGAATTTTGGATATTCTGTCTATTATATCATTTGAACTTATTGCATATCCAACTCTAAAACCTGTCATTGCATGACTTTTTGAAAATGAAGATATCATTATACTCTTATCGTATTCAAATTCTAGAATGCTCTTAAAGGGAATATAGGAATATCTCGAGTATACTTCGTCACTAAGTACAACTAGATCATTTTCTTTAGCTAATTTGAGGATACCGAGAATCTCTCTTTCTCGGATTATTTTTCCAGTCGGATTGTTAGGAGAATTTAAAACTATCATTTTAGTATTCGGAGTAATCATCTGTTCCAATTGATCCAAATCGAGATCCCATTTTTGTTCTACATTGGTTCTTATTGCCTTAACCTTTACACCAATAAAATTTGCACAATCTCTGTAAGCCGGCCAAGCAGGTTCAGAAATGATAATTTCGTCTCCAATTGAAGTGTTAGACATCATTACGCTAAACACTGCAAACCTTGCACCTGGAGTAATGATCACATTTTCTTCCTTTACTGATTTGTCTTCAGCTATTAACTTTCTCAGGATAGGAATCCCATTGGTTTGAGTGTAGTGAATCCTCTTCTTATCAAAAGTTTTCAGTAACTCATGCTTGACATTAACTGGAGGCAAATAATCAGGTTCGCCGACCTCCAAATGAATTATTTTCTTGCCTTCAGACTCAAGTTGTTTTGCTTTCAAAAACATCGTCATATGATCCAACTTAGGTTCTTTTTTTGATGCATTTGTTTTTTGAATATTTATTGACTCGACAAATAATAAATTCAATAATCTGCCAATAAATTGATTGTTCAAGCCGATTTGTGTTCCCAATTCATGAACATATCGTGCAATATCTTGTTCAACAGAAATGTCTTCTATTTTCATCATAAGATTTTTCTTAATATTCCCAATTTCGTTTGCAACACTCATCCTTTTTTGCACCAGCTTTATTATATCTGCAGTAACAAGTCGCATCTCATCCCTCAATTTTTCTAGTTTGAGCTCGTTTTCAATGCTCATTTTTTCTATCGCCTAATACAGGTGGAATCAGCTCGCACCTAATTGCGTGATCAGCCAAAATGAAAGATACTAAAGACTCAACGACTGGTACAGCTCGAGGAACAACACACGGGTCATGCCTTCCAGGAACAACAATTTCACATTCAGTTTTTGAAACTAGATCTATTGTTTTTTGTTTTATTGCGATCGATGATGCGGGTTTAAATCCAATTTTGATGACTAATGGCATTCCGTTAGTTAAACCTCCCAAAATTCCCCCTGAGTTATTCGTCTTTGTTATTATCTTGTTGTCCTTAGATACTGCATATTCATCATTATTTTGAGAGCCTTTTAGCTTAGTGCCTGAGAAACCAGACCCAAATTCTATAGCCTTTACGGATGGGATACTGAATAGTGCCTTACTTAAATCAGATTCCATTGAGGAGAATATCGGTTCACCCAAACCTATTGGCAAACCTACGGATATACACTCAACAATTCCTCCCAGCGAATCACCATTTTTCCTCGCCTCAATAATATTAGATTTCATTTTTTCAGCAATTTTAGGACTGGGACAACGAACTTCATTTGTATATCTATTTTGTTTTGCCTCTTCGTACGATAAAGAACTGCAACTTATTTGACCTATTTGAGTAGTATAAGCAATAGTCTCAACTCCTAATGAATATTTCAAGAGCTTTTGCGCTACCGCACCGCCCATGACCATAGTTGCGGTTAATCTTCCAGAAAATCTCCCACTCCCTCTATAATCGGCAAAACCCCCATATTTTACAAAAGATGGATAATCCGCATGTCCTGGCCGTGGAGTATTCTTAATCACCTCGTATGGTCTAGAATCTGAGTCCTTGTTCCATATTATTGCACATATAGGAGCTGAAGTTGTATAACCATTGAAAATTCCTGATAATATTTCTGCTTTATCTTCCTCCTTTCTCTGAGTCGTAATTATTGATTGTCCAGGTTTACGTTTATCTAATTCTATCTGGAGATCTGATTCAGAGAGTGGAAGTCCAGAAGGGCAACCGTCTAGTACCATTCCAATACATCTCCCATGGCTTTCGCCAAAACTAGTTAGAGTCAGTTGTTCCCCTAGTAAATTGCCGGTCATTTTATGGATATTGATACCACTTGTGTGTCATATATGTTGCCTTTATGTTAATTTGCGTTACATTCAGACCTTAAAAGAGTAATGAGAATAAAATAGAGGCTACCTTAATTT
>Ga0157377_10000788_pt1 | contig 13103 bp, 9 predicted proteins | sample M55metaG_FD_121116 | JGI IMG/M metagenome (GOLD analysis project Ga0157377, IMG submission 121116) | Miscanthus rhizosphere microbial communities from Kellogg Biological Station, Michigan, USA - M5-5 metaG | ecosystem: Host-associated > Plants > Roots > Rhizosphere > Soil | place: USA: Michigan...
ATTTTCCAGGTATAGGCGTTCATGAGCCCATCATTTGTTGAATCCATCGGCAGGTACATCCATAGGGGTTCTGCTACATGGATATTGATTGGAATCTTTAATTCACCACATCTTCTTAGAAGTGGTTTCATGATCGGGTCGTCAATATGAGGTCCGAACCCCCCAGGATATCTTAGACCAAAGCCTTTATCACTCAATTCACCTACACCTTTCGCCCCCATTCTAACACATCGTTCAAGCTCCTTCACCGCTTTTTCGCTCCATCCGGGCTTATCATAACCTGCAAGATCAAACCCACACCATATTTCAAAACGATTACCGGGAACAGCGTATTTTGAATAAATGCTATCAAACCGGCTACCGATAGCGCCACTAAGAATAATAGTCTTTTCAATTCCTGCATCATCCATTGTTTTTACCCATTTGACTACCTCTTCCAGAGTTTTCGCATAATCATGGGAATGCATATCCACTACGGGGAACTTTGCTCTCTTAACTATTGTAACCGGGACTTTGTAAATTGATTGCGGACGGAAATCTTTCAGTTTTAGCGCTTGTGCGTCCTGGGAATGGCAAGGTTGAAACGCGAGCTGGTTTATGAACGCAACGAAATAAACAAAATGTTTAAACATAAGTATGATATATCACGAATCAATGCAAAAGAAATTCTCCCGCTGCTTCTTCGAGCAGTTGATTGCCAAAAGAATCGGCCGATTCAATGACCACCCTGTAAGAACCAAATTTCTTGCCGGTAATCTTTTTGGTGAATACATTATCCCCGGCTGCTTTATCGCCCGATGAGCCGTCATCCATTAATTCGACTTCAAATGAAAGAGCGGGATCCTCTCTGTAAATAAGTCTTGCCTTTACGTGTTGAATCTTTGATCCATCAATTATTCGGGCCTGCAGCACATCATCACCCGATACCTTTAGCCACTTCATTACGGGTGGAGTCTTGTCTTTCCCCTGGATTTTCAATTTTATTACACCCTGTTTTTTGATATGGTAAGGATATTGGGGAGTCCAGTATTCTGCAAAAAAATCAACGGAATGATCTTGCGGGCAATCACCGGAAACTAGTGGCACTGAATATTTGGCTGAAGCACCGACATGATCAAAATCTGTCCAGCTATCTGATACCCTCGCGTTCACACCATTCGCGTTAATAAATTTATCGTTAACAGTAAGTTGGGTGCGCCAGTATTTGTAATTGTCCTTTACAAGAATCACAATCGATTCGCCCGGGTTGGCTATTCCGTCTCCGTTGCCCCGTCCCAATGAAACTGTTTCGGTGTTTGTTCCCCCTTTTACCACTGTAAATATTTTTCCATCTGCTATTTCGAAATTCTTTATTTCAGGCAGTTCTTTCTTTAGCGGAATTTCGATGAATTCGGTCCATTCATTTTTATTTTGGTCCCGGATCGTCAATTTGAATCTTTCAGTCTCGATGCTGTCGACATCTACCCTGAAGCTAAACATGCTTTGACCGGAAGCAGATTCATTAACCCCGATGTTCCCGAATCCTGATTCTCCTTTCAGAACAGTCGCCGTGTTTCTTGTTGCCGACAAAGTTGCTTTTATATCCTTTCCTGTTGATTGTCCCTTATTCAGTAGTTTAATTGATAATCCAAGATCCTTCTTATGGGTTGCCCAGTTCAAGTTGTCAAGCGTGAATGAAGCGACGCAGATATTTGGTTGATCTGACTTTTTATTGATGCCAACCTGGTGAGAGCTGCCATTGACTGTGATTGTCAGTCGTCCAGTATTATCACTTTGAACAGTTTGTTGAGTGGTCTTTAAAGTACGGGTATCAATATCGTTGATAATATAGGACTGGTTCTTTACATACAAGGGCGCGGTTGTGATCGATAGATTGATAAATGGCAGTAGTTCTCCATCCGGCAGGAATTCTCTTACCGAGGTTGCAAATCCTCTACTATCAACATTTTCAAGCACGGTAAAACCCGGAATATTTCTGTCGGAACTAACGGTATAATCCCAGGCAGAAAATTGCGGGTAGACATCAATATGATCCCACTTCGATGGTTTCGGCGGAGGGTTTTCAAAAGTTTTCATCAGGAATCCAAACATCTCGCCTAATCCGCATGTGGAATGCTCCGCATCATAAATCTTGTATTCATAATTATCCATGAGATCGGGCCAAATTTTGTTCATATCCTCATGATAACTTCGGATAAAATCCTTGTCGCCATAATTAAGACGGAGTTTCAGGCCACCGTAGTTTTTGTACATATCGATATGCCGGTATTCAACAGGAAAATCCTTTGGTCCTACTTCGAATTCAGCCGAGCCGCAGAAATTTCCAGCCGCGGTAAACAAATGGGGATATTTTCCGCCGATCCAAAAAGTCATAAAACCACCCATCGATAGTCCCGAAATAGCGCGGTGTTCACGATCGGAAATGGTATTGTAATGGGCATCTATATAGTTAATAAGTTCAGGATAGTAAATAGGAAACTGCCTGAATGTTTCCACCGGCAGCACATTATATGGACGGAAATAATATTTTTCATCGGGGCTGCGGTTATAACCGTCAGATTTGACGACAATTACTTCGTGTTCAGACACAAATTTTTCAATGTTGTCGCCTTTATTCTGATTTCCGCTGTCAAACTGAGCATATTCATGCCCGCCTTCTCCGAAATAACGTTGACCCCAACCATGCATAAAATAGATTACGGGGTATTTTTTTTGCGGGTTTTGAAAATAAGCAGGCGGCAAAAAAATCCGGTAGTTTCGGATCTCCCCGAATACATTGCTGTAATGCATTGAGTCAATAATGGTGACACCGGTGGTCGGCTGAGCCCCGCCCTTCGACGCGCATATTAGTGAAACGATGACAATTAAAAATGATTTTAGCCTCTTCATAGACCCAGGAGAATTTGGAGCTGTTAATTTGATATAAATATTCTATGTTCCGGTCCGCTAACCTCTGCAAGATTAACCGCCCGGAAAACGATTTCATTCTTTTCTTTTACCAATTTTATTTCGACTGAATCAGGAATGTTTTTCCAAACACCGTCGGACTGATCCTTCATCTGGTATGTCTTCAGGTTCGGGGTATTTGATTTTAATTTGATCGCCGCAATATTCCCGGTGATATAGACAGTCGAGGCGATAACATTTGGCGTCCACTCGAATGATTTCCTGTCGGGGATTAGTTTCATGAACTCAGTGTTGTAGGCCCAATGAGGTTTGCCGTCCCATATCCACATATGGTCTTTAAAATATCCATCAGCGAACATATTCATCATACTTAAATCATGGCTGTTCTTTGGCCAGCCTGTAAACCTGTTGCTGTAAGACTCCCATTCAAGCCAGGTATAGGTTTGGGCAAACCGTTCCTTTGTCCACTCGACCATTTTCCCCTTTTTATTGGCAACTTTATCGCCCGTTATAGGAGTCCTTTCCGGACCTTTTACAAGCACGACATCTGCTGCTTTGTTTTTTAAGTATTCGGCTCTTACTTCCAATGCGGATAGAGGAATCCCGTTTTTCTCAAAATGATGATTGTATTTGGCATCGGATAAAAACCACTTTTTATATTTATTAAGCCATATTTCGTTCATGCCATGATGGCCATCAGGCCCGCCTTTTACGCCCGGGCCTGCTCCCATGCATCTTGTAACATAACCGTAAGCATTCATGATTGCATTTTGCACAATCATATAATGACCGCAATGAAATCCATGACCTTTCAACGCTGCATCAAGAATGCCTTCGGCATAACTCTCCCCGGGATAAGAATCCTCAAAATCGCTTATCATTATTTTTTGCCTGATCCAATTTCTTAACAATAATATTCTTTTGAATTCGTCCTGTTCGCCATGAAAAATGGTATCGAGCTGGTAATTTTCCCTCAGTGCCGCGAATTTTGGCGAGGATAGATCCTCTGCTGATACAAATACTGTATTCGGAATAAAATCATTATTGTCTTCCTTCAATTGGTGAAATGATTTTTCCCTGCAAGAGGAATAAAAAATTATAATTAGCAGTATACTTAAGAATTTTGTCCTCATTTGTTCGGTTCAGTTACCGGAGGCCCGGGTTATCCGGGTTTGAAATTACATTGAAAATTGGTGATATATATTGAAAGTATCAGTGGGTCTTGTTGAACAGGCAATTTTTTATTCAAAAACATCAGCCAACTGAATTAAAGGAAAGTGTACTTTTAAGGTATTCGAAATTTTCAACCAATAAAAACACATTGCCTGGAGACCCAGCCTTCTTTATAGGGGTAATTTTTCTGGCGATGTAAACGCTCCTGAAATCTCATGAATAAAATGAAAAATAAACGCAGGGAATTTCTAAAAATGAGTAGTCTTGCAGGTGTTGCGATCACCGGTGGCGCATTTAAAGGATTTGCGTCCGTTCTCAACGGCGATTTTCAACATACTGATTTAATCAATCCAAACGATTCTCCAATGACAGGTACGAAAAATTTTAATGAAGGTCATGTAAGCATTATTGGAATGTATGGGGAATGGATGAGCCATTACAACGAAGTCAAGTTACCGGAGCTTTCCTTCAGACGACAAACCTGGCCGGAGTTGAAAGCCTGGAAGCATGCTGCAAGGCAACGACTCGATGTCCGAATGGGAATTCCCGACGTTGGCGGAATGCCAAAAGTCAAGGTGAGCAAACAGTATACCTATGATGGTCTACAGGTAGAGGAACTCAGTTGGCAATTGCCTTATGGCCGACCCACGGAAGCCATTTTATTGAAGCCAGCGAATGTACAAGGGAAGTTACCCGCCATCCTTGCATTTCATGATCATGGTGGTAATAAGTATTTCGGAAACCGGAAAATTACGAGGACCTCGGACAACCGGCATCCTCTTATGGTAGCACATCAAAATGATTATTATGAGGGCATGGCGTGGGCCAATGAAATTGCAAAACGAGGTTATGTCGTCCTCGTTCCTGATGCTTTCACTTTTGCGAGCCGCAGGGTCATGATGCAGGATGTGCCGGATCATCTGCGTAACGGGTTGAGCGACGACGATCCTGAAAATCCAAAAAACATTGAAGCGTACAACCATTGGGCGGGTGAGCATGAACACGTAATGGCAAAATCGTTATTCTGCGCCGGTACTACCTGGCCGGCGGTGTTTTTTGCAGAAGACAGGAAGGCCCTCGATATTTTATCCGCCCGTGATGATGTGGATCCCAAACGAATTGGTTGCGGCGGCCTGTCAGGCGGAGGGCTGCGCACCGTCTTCATGGCCGGGCTTGAGGACAGGATAAAATGTGCCGTTTGCGTGGGATTCATGTCGACGTGGAAAGACTTTTTGCTTAATAAATCTTATACGCATACGTGGATGACCTATGTGCCGATGTTGCCCAATGAATTGGATTTTCCGGAAATACTTGGTTCACGTGCGCCACTGCCGACATTAGTATTGAATGATGAAGATGACGATCTGTATACACTACCGGAGATGAAACGTGCCGATGAAATCCTGGGCGCGGTATATAAAAAAGCGAACGCCCCCGGCAATTATAAATGTTCTTATTATCCGGGTCCGCACAAGTTTGACAAAAAAATGCAGGCGGAAGCATTTGACTGGTTTGATAAATGGTTAAAATCGTAAAGCCCTGGCGTCAACATGAATATCCATATTGCTCAAAGCCCGGTTGAACTGGGTAAAGCTGCCGGAGCCATGGCTGCGCAAATGATTCGCGAAGCGATTGCGGCTAATGGTAGCGCCAGTATCATTCTTGCAACAGGAACCAGCCAGTTTGAGACTTTAAAACAATTAATATCCGAAAAGGATACTGAATGGGATAAGGTAATCATGTTTCACCTTGATGAGTACATAGGTTTGCCTATTACTCATCCTGCAAGCTTTAGGAAATATCTACAGGAGAGAGTTTTAGCTGAATTACCAGCGCTAAAAGCCGTTAATTTAATAAACGGAGAAACAGACGCAAGGGCAGAATGTGAACGGCTTGGAAAGTCAATTACGACCCATCCTGTTGATGTGGCACTCGTGGGTATTGGAGAAAATGGTCACCTTGCCTTTAATGATCCGCCGGCAGATTTCAATACAGAAGAACCGTACATCATTGTGAAATTAGACGATGCATGTAAGAAGCAACAAATGGGTGAAGGCTGGTTTAAGTCAGTTGAAGAAGTGCCGGGTTATGCCATCAGCATGTCCATCAAACAAATTCTCCGCTCAAAAAATATAATTTGTTCCGTGCCCGATAGCCGGAAGGCCATCGCTGTAAAGAATACCCTGGAACAGCCGGTAAGCAATCTTTATCCTGCCAGTATTTTGCAGTGGCATCCTGGTTGTTATTGCTTTCTGGACAAAGCCTCTGCGCAACTTATTTCCCATCAAACTTACGTGAACGAAAATGCCCGGTAAAACAATATCAGCGGCCATTGAAGCAGGTTCATTGAACAAAAAGGATTCTGTCATTTCTATTCTCATCGTCGGCTTGCTATTTTTTATTTTTGGTTTTGTATCATGGGTGAACGCTATCCTGATCCCGTACTTCAAAATCGCATGCGAGCTGACTAATTTTCAGTCCTACCTGGTAACTTTTGCATTTTATATTTCTTATTTCGTCATGTCGGTGCCATCAGCGTATCTCTTAAAAAAGCATGGATTTAAAAAGGGCATGATGATAGGTTTTTATGCTATGGCTTTGGGTGCGTTAATCTTCGTGCCCGCTGCTTTAACGAGGATCTATGAAATATTTCTTGTTGGGCTTTTTACAATTGGTGCAGGCCTGGCGGTATTGCAAACAGCAGCCAATCCTTACATCACTATTTTAGGGCCGAAAGATAGGGCAGCTCAGCGATTCAGCATCATGGGTATTTTTAATAAGGGCGCCGGAATTATTGCCCCATTAGTGTTTGCTGCTGTTATCCTGAAAGCTACGGATACGGACTTGTTCAGGGAGCTCGCGACAATGAATGAATCGGCAAAGAATGCGGCACTTGATGAACTCATTCGACGTGTTATTTTCCCGTATATATGTGTAGGAACAGTGCTGTTTTTCCTGGGATTGATGCTTCGTTATTCACCGCTTCCCGAGATCAACACCGAACAGGAAAGCCCGGACCTGGCCGCAACTAATTCCGGTAAGAAGAACATTTTTCAGTTTCCTCATTTGATTCTTGGCGCAATCGGGATTTTTTTACATGTAGGCACGCAGGTTATTTCCATTGACACCATAATTGGCTATGCTAATTCGATGCAAATTGACCTGTTGGAAGCAAAAGTGTTTCCTTCGTATACGCTTTTTGCAACAATATGCGGTTACATCCTTGGAGTCATTTGCATTCCGAAATACATCCGGCAGGTAAATGCTTTAAGACTATGTACGCTATTGGGAACCGGGTTTTCATTGTTGATCATTTTTTCCAAAGGGGAGACTCGATTTTTAGGTCATTCTGCTGATATTTCCATTTGGTTCGTCGTGTTGTTAGGTTTCGCAAATTCCATGGTTTGGGCAAGTATGTGGCCATTGGCCCTGGATGGATTGGGAAGGTTTACAAAGCTGGGCGCATCAATAATGATTATGGGATTATGCGGCAACGCTATTCTCCCGCTTTTGTATGGATGGCTTGCCGATAAGTACAATGTACGTGATGCCTACTGGATTTTATTTCCGTGTTATCTGTACCTTGTATTTTATGCTTTTTATGGACATAAGACCAGGAGATGGACAATTCAGAAACGACTAGCACAGGTTGAATGACGCAACCACTTAAAATATATAATGGAAAATTAATTACACCAAACGGTTTGATTCCGGGAGGTACAATAATCGTGGATGGTGACAGAATTGTGTCCGTAGCCGAAGGAGACGATGAGATAGCAGATGCCATTGAAATAGATGCGCGGGGAAGCTATGTATCACCTGGTTTTATAGACATACATGTGCACGGAGGCGGTGGATATGATTTTATGGATGGTACTGAAACTGCATTTTTAAAAATAGCAGAAACGCATGCCCGGTATGGGACTACCGCCATGTTGCCAACCACTCTTACAAGCACCAAAGAAGAAATGCTTCAAACACTGGCGGCCTATGAAGTCGCACACCGGAATAATATAAGCGGCGCGCAATTTCTCGGGATGCATCTTGAAGGACCTTACCTGGCCATGAGTCAGAGAGGCGCACAGGATCCGCGCTTTATCAGGGACCCCGATCCGGAAGAGTATAAAGATATATTGGCACATTCTTCTTCTGTCAGGCGATGGAGTGCGGCACCGGAACTAAAGGGGGCGATTGAATTCGGAAAATATGTGAGATCAAAGGGAGTGTTACCTTCTGTTGCACATACGGATGCAATCTATGAAGATGTTATAGTAGCGTTTGAAAATGGCTATACACTGGCAACGCATTTGTACTCAGCTATGTCGGGTGTTACCAGGCGAAATGCATTTCGATATGCCGGTGTTGTTGAAAGCGCATTTATCATTGACGACATGGACGTGGAAATTATCGCAGATGGTGTGCACCTGCCGGCGCCGTTATTAAAATTAGTACTTAAGATAAAAGGCGCCGATCGCACGGCATTGATCACTGATGCCATGCGGGCAGCCGGAACAGATGTGAAAGAAAGTATTTTAGGAAATCCAAAAAATGGGCTGAAGGTGATTGTTGAGGATGGCGTTGCAAAACTTCCCGACCGGACATCATTTGCCGGCAGTGTGGCTACTGCGGATCGCCTGGTAAGGACCATGATTTCCATGGCTGGGGTTTCTTTAGCGGATGCGATTAAAATGATGACGGCCACACCGGCCCGGATTTTAGGAGTGTCTGATAAGAAAGGTGAATTGTCCGTGGGTAAAGATGCAGATATTGTAATATTTGACGAGGACATCAATGTGTCGATGACAATAGTGAAAGGAAAGGTAGTTTATGAAGAACATCTGAAAGAAGTTATCAAATAAGTTTAAGTCACTGACGTGATGAGGTTAAATTGACTTAATCGAAACGGATTATGTTAAGTGATGAAATAAAAGAAGCAGCGCAAAGGGTATTTAACGAAGTAATTGCAAACAGGCGGCATCTTCATGCGCATCCCGAACTTTCATTTTGCGAATATGAAACATCCGGCTTTATCAAACAGAAGCTGGGTCAAATGGGAATTTCCTGGATGGCAATGGCAGATACGGGAATTGTTGCCGTAATTCAGGGTGAAATAGCATCTCAGCGGGTTATCGCCTTGCGCGCCGATATTGATGCCCTCCCCATTGCTGAAGACAACGAGGTGCCCTATGCATCACAAAATACCGGCATCATGCATGCCTGCGGTCATGATGCGCACACGTCCTCTCTGCTTGGTGCTGCGCAAATTTTGCAATCATTAAAATCAAAATTTGGGGGAACTATAAAATTGATATTTCAGCCCGCAGAAGAAAAGCTTCCCGGCGGAGCCAGCATCATGATTAAGGAAGGTGTGTTAGAAAATCCGGTGCCAGAAGCCATCATCGGGCAGCACGTCATGCCGGCATTAGAATGCGGGAAGATTGGCATTCGCGAAGGAAGATTCATGGCATCCATGGATGAAATTTTTGTGAAGGTCAGGGGAAAGGGCGGGCATGGCGCGCAGCCACACCAGAATATCGATCCTGTTTTGATCACTTCACATATCATCGTTGCATTGCAACAAATCGTGAGCAGGATGGCGGACCCAATGCTGCCCACTGTCTTATCATTTGGTAAGGTGATCGCAAACGGGGCGATCAATGTTATTCCTGATGAGGTTTATATAGAGGGAACCTTCCGTACGCTTGATGAAAAATGGAGGGATGAAGCTCACGTTAAAATTAAAACAATGGCCGAAACTATTGCTAAAAGCATGGGAGGAAGCTGTGAATTCAATATTGTCCGTGGGTATCCTCCTTTAGTAAATGAAAAAAGACTTACCGAACACGTAAGAAGTTTTGCAGAAGACTACCTGGGAAAAGAAAATGTATTGGACCTGGATGTCTGGATGGCCGCAGAAGACTTTGCCTACTATTCACAGGCCGCGAATTCCTGTTTTTACTTGTTAGGAGTGGGAAATAAGGAAAAAGGAATCACTTCTTCATTGCATACTCCAACATTTAATATTGATGAAAACGCATTGACTTTAAGCACAGGTTTGATGGCTTATATTGCGTTGAAGCAGCTGGGTAATTGAATCGTTGCAGTTGAAAAGATCAGGACTTGTGAATGTATTGATGATACAATTCTGCCAGTTCATCTTTATTCAGCCCATTATGAATCACCATTCGATATTTAAGGCGCCATCCGTCTTTTGACAATGAAATTGGGGTTCTTCCCGGGTAGGGGATATTTTGCATGCTTTTTTCTTTCCTTAAAATCCATGGCTGATGAAGCGTAAGGGGTTGGTCGCAAAAAACTGCAACACCTGTTTTTGGCATTGATGCGCCGTCAAAAGAACCGGAAAAATCCATCCAAGGGCCTGCAGTTACGGCCGTTTCCTGCGGGGTAACCATTGAATCATTTGAAACAAACAAAATATCGTTTGGAAGCTTCAAACGAAGGCAAAATCCTCCATAACCTTTAGGATCATCTGAACCGCCCAGTTTCAAACTGTCGACGAGCGCGGATATGTGGATATTAAAATCTATTATTCGATATTTCGGATTTGATTTATACACCGTTATTAAGGTGCTTTCTTTAATGATGTCCGTTGGTTTGTTTCCGTCCAATTTTGAATTCCATATCATTTCCGACTGGATTGTCACATATTGATTTTTGTTTTTCACTTTCAGTTTGACGGGCTTCCATGAAATATTATCATAAACCCAGCCATCGCCAATACTTTTGTCATTGACCAGGATCTGATGCCAGGCCCAGAAAATACCATGGTGATAGGGATGATCGTCAGGGAAATCTTCCGTTAGGATCTTTTCATTCAAACTATACAACGGATGCACATATCCGCCCCTCTCATATTTTCCATCGAGGGATTTTGGCCGCTGCTGGTAGAACAAAATTTTTTTCCCCTTTTCCGATATTTCAATTCCCTCAATCGATTGATTTGTCTTAAAATTTTGACTAAATACTTTCACAAACTGAAAATTGAGGCAACAAAACAGGATCGTTATGTGAATGAGTTTAAATTTACACATGCTGGGCGATTTCGTCCTTCACAACATAATAAACTCGTTTAAGTTCATATATTCCCGGTCAGAAAAATAAGATAAATTTATTCATAAATCTTTTTTGCGCAATTGATCAGGGGAAATTGGACAGTTAAAATAAAACAGCAATCAATGATCCGGATAAATCCGGCCTTAAAGCCGTCCGACCTTCAGGCTAAGCTTAAGAGATTCTGGCAGCTTTCTGCTGAGAAGATCAACCTTATTGAGACAAATTATGATACTTCAAAGGGTTCGCCTGTTTTCACTGTCAATGGTAACTATACCAGCAGGGGATGGACGGAATGGACCCAGGGCTTTCAATATGGTTCTGCTATTCTGCAGTTTGATGCTACGGGGGAAATTTCAATGCTGGAAACTGGCCGCAGAAAGACCGTTGACGCAATGGCGCCACATGTAAGCCATACCGGTGTGCATGATCATGGTTTTAACAATGTAAGCACTTATGGCAATCTCCTGCGGTTGATGCATGAAGGGAAAATTTCCTTCAATGAATGGGAAAAGGAATTTTATGCTTTAGCATTAAAAATTTCGGGAGCAGTCCAGGCAGGAAGGTGGACCAACATTAAAGACGGAGGATTCATTCATTCTTTTAATGGAGCACACTCGCTTTTTGTTGATACGATTCGTTCTTGCCGGGCTCTTGTACTTAGTCATCGCCTGGGTCACCAGCTCCAGGCTGAAGGGGATCAGCGTATCAGCTTACTGGATCGCGCAATTCAGCATATCAGATCAACTGCAAAGTATTCCATTTTTTATGGAGATAGTCGTGATACGTATGATGTCTGGGGGCGAACAGCTCATGAATGTATTTTCAATGTTAAAGACGGAAATTATCGCTGTCCTAATTCACAACAGGGATATTCCGGCTTTACCACCTGGACCAGGGGCCTGGCATGGGCCATGTGTGGTTTTGCAGAACAACTTGAATGTTTTGATGCAATGCCCGACGAGGGGTTCACTGAATTTTCGTCAAAGGCGGATTTACTGTCTTTGATGCTTAAAGCTGCACAGGCAACGTGTGATTTCTATATCATAAATACTCCAACTGATGGCGTACCGTATTGGGATACCGGGGCACCTTGTCTGAATATGATGAAAGATTATTTAGAAAAGCGCGCAAACCCATATAATGAATTTGAACCCGTTGATAGTTCGGCGGCCGCGATTGCAGCGCAGGGTTTGCTGAGGCTGGGCAGGTATTTACAACAAAACGGTGATGCGAAAAACGGGGAACGCTACTGGCATTCGGGGTTGACAGTCCTGAATACCATTTTTGATGAACCGTACCTCAGTACTGATCCAAAGCACCAGGGATTAATCTTACATTCCATTTACCATCGGCCAAATGGATGGGATAATATTCGTGACGGAAATAAAATACCAAACGGGGAATCGAGCATGTGGGGCGACTATCATGCCCGAGAAGCAGCTCTGTATCTTCAACGAATCATTAATAATGAAACCTACTTTACATATTTCAATATTCAATGAACAACAGCGAGCATAAGGATCTTTCCCGTTTGTGCATTCATACCATTACTACAAAGCCGTGGAAGATTGAAGACGCGGCCAGGCACTATGCGACAGCGGGTGTTAAGGGGATAACCGTTTGGCGCGATGCACTCGAAGGAAGAAATATCCCGCAAACCGGAAAAATGCTGGATGAACTTGGGCTGACAGTTGTGTCCTTATGCAGGGGAGGCTTTTTTGCGCACAAGGATCCGGGTAAAAGGAAGGTGGCGATTGATGACAACCGGAAGGCAATTGAAGAAGCAGCATCACTGGGAACTTCGATGCTCGTGCTGGTATGCGGCGCCGACCCGCGTCAATCGCTGGAAGAATCAAGAAAGCAAATCAGTGACGCGATTGCAACGCTTATTCCCGATGCATCAGCGGCAGGCGTCAAGATGACTATCGAGCCTTTGCACCCGATGTATG
>Ga0157377_10000792_pt1 | contig 13064 bp, 12 predicted proteins | sample M55metaG_FD_121116 | JGI IMG/M metagenome (GOLD analysis project Ga0157377, IMG submission 121116) | Miscanthus rhizosphere microbial communities from Kellogg Biological Station, Michigan, USA - M5-5 metaG | ecosystem: Host-associated > Plants > Roots > Rhizosphere > Soil | place: USA: Michigan...
CGCAGCCAGCTCCCGGCGATCATTCAGTCTTATAGTCCCCCTTAGGGCCCGACTTTGACGCTGGGCCCCATTATGTCCCACAAAAACAGCTCCGTTCTGACCCAGGAAACGGTCGGTTGCCGTATATGTCTCTATAGCAACGTCTGCGTAACTTTTGCCATCACCCCAACCATTAGGTGCCACCCAGCCACCGTGTTTGGCCCGTGTTTCGGCATCCACAGTCTTAAATCGACTAAGAGCTGCCAAAAACGCGCCAGTCGTCTGTGCACGCTCTATGTCCGCCATCTCGTCAGGAAGACCAGCAAATTGAAGTTGTCCATGATCTACTTCTTCGGTACCGGGGAGTACTACTACTGTGGGAAACCCATAGGCCTCGGCAACAAGTCGGCCTGTTTGACGGGCACGCGGCAAGGACGAATGATGTATTGCCGTGACCGGTGTGAATTTTGCAACTTCTACCAAACGCTTCATTAGCAAGCCGGCAGCAACCCCTTGACACTGGCCTCGGTCAGTAAGCAAAACATCCTCACCGGGACTACCACCGTGGAAGATACCAGTTCCATTGTGAATAGACTGACCGTGCCGAACATCACACTGCATTACATCGTACACTTCTACGCTCACGCCATAAGCTCCTTTAGGTTCATTATTTATACCACATATGGCGTAACCTGCTAAACATGAAACAGCGCTACGTCCGTACTGTAAGAAAATACCAAAATATGGATTATGCCGGCTTGATGGCCGAAGTGAAAGCCGTGAATACCAAGGATGATTGTATTTACTATGTTGAGCGTCGCTTGGAACCGGCCTTAGATAAGGTTGTAGGCGCCGATAGCTGCTGTATCCGTGGCAGCAATAGCCTAAGAGCTACCTAGATCAACAGTTACACCCCCTAGGCACACCAAAGGAAGGTCGGCCAGGCGCTTTACCCGACCCATGCGTATTCAAGAAAGCTAATTCCTTGCAATATTTGCATATTAATGCTATAATATATAAAGTATGAACTACTCATCTTCTTGGGAGAAAGCCCAAACTTCTGTTATTGAATACAGACATCCTGCGCACATGGGTAAAATTACCCTAGTCGGGGCATTACATCTTGGTAGTCGCGATTATTACAAAACACTACAAGGAATCATCGACGACACCGAGCAAGCAGGAGGCATAGTCCACCATGAAGGCATAAAACCAGCGAGCCCCGATGAGCTTAGTGCTGCAACCCCAAAAGATCAAGCCAAAGAACATCGCTTTAATGAAACTCTGACTGCAATCGAAAATGAGCTCTATGTAGCAACAGCGTTCAACGGACTTGTGCGCCAAAGAGACGCTCTAAAACCCAGCGGAAAGTGGCAGTGTCACGACGCAACCAGCCTCCAGATAGCTCAACATATCGGCGACCAAGAGCTTGACGACATGTCACACCAAGTAGAGCAGGCGCTCAACCCCTCACCCGAAGCACTTGCTTTCACTCAGATCCTAAAAGATATGAGGGCAGAGTCTGATGACGAGCCAGAAGATAAATATCAAGAGATCAGGCGTCTTATTGCTACTCTTAATGACCCTTACGACGAACGGCCTTACTGGATGACGGGCTTTAGGGAAGACATACAGCTTGGTGCTATGGACGAACATATTGTCTCACGCCCAGGTACGGACCTAACTATGGTATGGGGCGAGAAGCATCTGCCTAGCTTTGAAGAAGGCCTATATAATCGAGACTATAGAGTAGCCAACGAACAGCAACTAGTGGCTATAGATCTGGCTCAGATTGCAAGTTCTAATACTGAATATAGTTAACGTAAACTGTTACTTGACCCGCTGTTAGTGTTTCGCCCGGGTCAAAAGAAGCACCCCAACGGTCTACATCAAGTTGCAGTACTCCCGCATCCGGCAGTATTCCACCCGTCGATTGCTCATTAATTCCCGACTGCGGAGTTACCCAAAAATTCGTATGACTAGAATTAGCAGGTGCTTCGGTCAGATCATCCATGATGAGGTATGAGACGCTAGAAGCAAGATCGCTTGGATCGGACAGATTTAGTGTGCCGGTTACGGTCGAACCCTCACTAGTCTCAAAGGGGGTATCAACCGACATATCAAGTGAAGTAATTCTGGCATTCGCCGGAAAGTCGGCTAGGTCCACTAAATAACCGCCACGCCCATCGCTTGGGGCGTTTAACACTGCGGCAAGCGGAACTACCGCTTTTATAGTTTTGGCATCAGAGGAAGTGACTGTTGTTGTTACGCCCGCAGTTACGGCAAATACATAGCCTCCCACGCCTATCGACAGCGCTAGCGCAGTTACGGTCACAACGGTAAATAATTGTTTTTTAGACTGAAACTTCAGGAACACACTTTTCATGGCGGAACTCCCTTATGTTTACAAAGGGAACTATATGGACAGCAATGTTGCTGCGTCAAGCTGCATTTTAGGCCTACAGATTCGCGCTGTAAGAAATATCACTGTCAAGAGACAAAGTGTTTACTACGTATTTTTGTACATTTGATAGAATGCTATATATATGGGCGAGTTTTTACTATCAGAACCTCAGGCCGAACGTTTTTATATTCATGCTGATTCGTTTCGCGAGCTTGCGCGTACCGACACCTTAGTCGCTTTTGACGTTAGCACAGCCCTAGCCTCAATGCGAGCAACACGCATAACGGACCATCACATTGAGCAGGCCGCAGACCTAGGGGTATTAGATGAAAATGCAGCCCGCGTTATTATGACGTGGCACATCGAACAACGTGAGCTTGCTATGGGAGGTCTACTAAAATCATGCGGTTACGTGCCGAATATACCCTACAGGCCTGGCCCAGTACGACAAGTCATGGGCAACAACCAAACCATCCACAGAACTTGCTTTGCAGACGGGTACTACACAATCGCTACAACGCGTAGTGCCGCGGAGAGAATGGACGCCGACAAGGAGCGGATTCCGGACTTAATTACCCGGTTATCGTCTGGCAGCACACCAGACGACCTCAGTGACTTACTTGTAATACGGGGAGATACTCTTGTATTTCTCCCCAGTTTGGCCACCGAGCAGCGACAACTTCGCAAACATCGTCAGTCTAAGGAATTATCTGTAGAAAAAGCATGCAGAATAGATGAAGAATGCCGGACTGAATACGATGAACAGATACGTGGGCAATTCTACAAATGGTGGCTCTACTATTCACTACTGAAAGATACCTTGGTAGACGGGGGTGGATTTGGTGCGGAAATGATAGCGGATGCTGCAGGTGCAACCAGGCGCCAACTAGAAAGACGGGGTCTAAGCGGCCGAAAAGTTGTAACGGTTGGTGAATAATTAAACTAACAAGGGCTGGCAATGTATAATCCGTGCTATGACAAAGCTACTTGTCTCAGGCGTACCCGGTACCGGTAAAACCACCTTAGCAAATTACCTTGAAGTGGGATACGGGTTCTTTCATGTGGATATGGAGGCGGACGAATTCACTCACCGAAAGGAGTTTAGTAGAGACCCCACAGCGTTTCTGGGCATGCTTACCGCTCATAAAGATGTCGTACTGAGTTGGGGCTTTCGACCTTTTAAGGACCGTCCGGCAGTTGAAAAGCTTATAGAAGCTGGCTTTAGTGTTATCTGGCTCGATGGAGACCGAGTAGCATCGTTCCGGAACTTTATGGCACGCGAGAATAACAACCCGATGAACGAAGCGACCTATTATGAACAACTGTACGCAATCCTGATAACACGCATTGCGGAAACCCTTGCGCTTAGGCCAATAAACCCCTACACAAGTACCGGCGATTTTAGACAAACCGAAGAAATCGCTAGCGAGATCCTTGACGGCACTATACTCTTGCAGAGGTAGGCTACTCCAATGCGCCAATAGGTTCTTCTGCGACCCTGTCTTCCTGTCTAATTGCAAAGTTCATCGCCATGACTGACACAAGTATTACGGCTCCACCTAAAAGCTCTCGATTGCCCAAGACCTGCCGGTAAAAGATAAAGCCCGCCAGTGGGCCAAAAATCTCTTCGAGCGAGAGTATATTACCAGCAATAATGGCGCTCACATGCTCAAAGCCGTAACTGATACAGTAGTTGACCGCCACACTGAGTGCACCAGCTCCAATAACTACCAAGACAAACTGTATATTCCAGTGACTAGCCGGAATCATCCAACGATGGTCCGATACAAGGCTAATTACGTAAGCGGACAGGCCGCTGAGTGCCATAAACGCAACGGTAATCTCCTGATTATTGAGAATATCGTCATGCCACTTCCGAGTTACAAGCATCGCTGAATAGAACAGGGCAGATACCAATGACAGGACTGCCCCAGCATTAAGGTGGGCTAACGAGTGCGCGTCAGTTACAACAACCATCGCGGCACCAATAAACGCTATCAAGGTTATGGCAGCCTTTCGTGCAGTGAACCGTTCACGCAAAAGAATCACCCCCAAAAGGGGTATCACTGGCACGACTTGCATAAAACTAACAATACCAGCGTCAGCTTTTTGCGACGCCAGAGTGAACAGCCCCAGGCCTATGACCTGGCCAACAAGAAACCGAAAAACAAGAATCCACCACTCACGCGCAGGCAGTGTAAGAAACTTTCGTAGGTCTATCTTTTGCCAAAAGATAATGACCGCCACCATTAGGCCGACAGCAAAGCGCAAATACCACTGCTCAAACAAGCCCAACCCCTCGCCTAAATAACGGGCTAGCACAGGCATGAGTCCAAAACCTGCAGACACTAGAACCAAAGCGATAAGCCCACTATTAGTGTAGTGCTGTTTTGCGGCCTTCATGACAGCATTATATCAATTAGAAAGTACAGGGGAGTTACACTTTTTAACAGATAGGGAGCGATGACAGAAAGGAGTAATCTGACGCCCCATATCCCAGTCAGGGGTCGAATCATAGAAACACGGCAACGTTTACAATGCGTATTACTTCACAATATAATGATCAGGCAAGGAGTTATCACTGCGACGAAAGGCAGACATGAACAGAGGCAAAGCAATGCTCATCGCATTGCTAGCGCTCCTCCTGGCACTGGGGGCTGGAGCATCCCCCGCCGCGTCTAGCGGTAAACCGCAGCCTCGGGCTGACCAGATCAGCCTACTCCAGCAACTCGGCGTTCGGAGCGTCAACGGCATTGTCGTTGACAGCGCCCTGACGTACGAGCAGGCTATCGGCGACGATGCCGTCGTTCCGCCGGAGGAGCGAGCGATCCACAACACCATGAGGCCGTACCTGCGGGTCGTTCCGGTGGTGTACTGGGGTCTCAGTACGGATGGAAAGCCGGACAACCGGATCCATGTGGGCCAGATCGTGGTTCACGAGGCGCTGGTCACGAACACCATCCAGGTGTTCGTGAGGGCGTTCCAGCTGAGGTTCCCCATCCACTCCGTCATTCCCGAGAGCGTCTTCGGGTACGACGACCAGCGGAGTATGGCGGCGGACAACTCGTCGAACTACCGACCGGAGTCCCTCTCGGAGCACGCACGCGGGTCGGCATGGGACCTGAACCCCGCTCAGAACCCGTTCGACCTCTCGGCGTACAATGGCACACCGGCCCAGCCGGCGGGTGCCGTCTACAACCCAAGTGTCCCGGGCACGATCACCATGGAGGGCGACCTGCGGCGCTACGCCGGATCACTCAACCTGGAATGGGGCGGCAACTGGGGCAACCCGAACGCCGACCCGCCGATCGACTACTTCCGGACCGGGTATTTCGACTACCAGCATTTCCAGTTGAACACCAACCGGTACGACGCGTTCAACGCGACACTCCCGGCCTGCATGCAGGACTGGACCTGCTAGTAGCACCGCACACTCCTGCGACACTAATGCGACCGGCTTAGTCTAAGCCGTCGAAGTCCGGAAATACCGGGCCACGGCAAGTGATCCCTGTATCCATGTCGTTCGCAGCCAGCGGACACCTCATGAATACATATCACCTGCCGGCACACCATGCCTGCAATGCCCCCGCTATATAACAAAAGTACGCCATTGGCTGGAGTCATTGGCATCATACTTATCACCAACAAACAGCTTCCAGGTGTCCAGTTCACCAGGAATTACGATACCACCATCAAAGCCTTCGTGTTCAGCTAGCCATTTTCTCAAGCCTTCTGCACGTCCACCAGCGCTGTCGGCAGTTTCACCGCTTTTAGTATCGACTATCCAAATTTTGTCCTTAGTCTTAATGAACCAATCAGGATAAAATAGTTTCTCGACCTCTCCATCAAAGTACGGAACAGCAAAGTACAGGCTGCCGTAGTCGCCGTTCTTGTGCCACCATTCAACATTTTCATTATCATCGATAGAGCGCAAAAACTTCTCTTCGTTTTTCTTGCCTTTATAATCCTTGCCAATGTAGAAGCGGTCGTATACATTACGTTTTACGTCTAGTTCTTCACATAGATCAGTGAATCGGTCGGTAGCAACAGGAACTTCGATTGTAGCCACACTACGCTCACGGCTTCGTTCTGCCTTTTTTGCTACTTCTGCTGTACGAATCGGTCGGTAGGCTAGTAGAGACTTGTTGATAACCTTTAGTAATACAGGGTCATCGCTCATTAAGTCCTTCATGATTACCTTGTAGTATTCTGCACGGTCAAGTTGGGTGTTATTACCAAACCAAACATTCAACGCAGATTTAAGCGGACTCCATGACCGTGCTGGTGCAAACTTTGTACGTTCATCGTTCTGGTCATTGATAATCTTGAAGCAGTACAAATTGTACAAGCGTTCAACGTCATGCAGTGACACCTTTTGAGCTTGGTTACCGCCTTCAGCTTTTAGTTCTGATACGAAGTTATCGTAATCATCAATCTCTACACCCGTAATGATGTCGCTGGTAATTTCTGGCTTAAGCTCTAGGCCTTTTGCCTCAATCTTTGCAGTACGCTCACGAATGTCAAATGGGTCTTGTATATCGAAATACTCATTAGCTACTTGTTCAAAAGTCCTCTGAAATGAATCACCTAAGTCGTTATAGTCGTTACGTGCAGATGTAGTCGTTTCGAGTACTAGAGGCTGTACGCTTTCCTTGCGGACAGACTCGTAGATGGTCGGCCGGTTTTCTCCAATCCCATTCTTGTCATAGGTCGCTACGACTTCGTTGCGTTTATAGTTTGTGTATAGATAACCTAGATTAAGTACAGGAACAGTAAAGTGCCGCGCAAGAGGCATGCGCAAGATACGTCCAACTGTCTGAATAGCAAAAGTTGCATTCTTAATCTCACGGAACATTACAAGTACTTGAGCCCGTGGACAGTCCCAACCCGTAGCAGCAGCCTGCTTGAACAGTAGGAATGATACGGGTGAATTATTCTGCCGTATGGTCGTAAGGTTGATTTTATCTTTACTAAGCCATACTGCTATCTCTTCCTCGGTGACACCCTTGCTTTTCAGGAAGGCAACTACAATATCCCGTTTGGTCGTGTTAGTTTCGGTGCTAGCTTTGTCGTCATTAGGTAATTGTACAAGTACTAGAGGGTTTATGTTTTCCTCTATGTCCTTGTAGTGCTGGACTAGCTCTAAACGCTTCTGCCATGCAAGTTCTAATAGTATTTCATCCTGGTTTGTTTCTGTACCTGCAAAACGGATTAAGTCTTCTTCTGTTTGGAAGATAATCTTTTCTTTGAGTAGTCCGCTATCTACTACGTCTTGGCGTGGAACCTCTACCGTCATAGCACCGTTGTTTTGTGGAGTGGCAGATACTCCGATGATAATGCGTGGTTTGATAACGTTTTGAATTAGGTCGCTAGCAAGGACTGTGTTAGCGGCTAAATGCTCCTCATCGATAATCAGGACAATCTCACGACCCTTTGTGTGGATATTATCCATGTAGGTATCAAAGCTTATCTGCGTATCGCCGTCAGTACGTAACTTACGGTTTTCGACAGATTGGCTCACCAGCTTTTCCCAGTTGATGAAGAAGACTGCATTACGTGGCAAAATTCCGTCACGCAGGTCGTTCATGTCTAGTAGTTTGTTTTCGCTTGCGCCATCGTAGTACTCGAATAACTTGTCTCTACTTTGTTGAGCCAGTGAGCCTTTTGTAATCCATACGAAAGCCACGTCTGCATTCGTGAAACGTGGTTCGCCCGTAAGATCACGCAGGAACTGCGCAATCATGGTCGTTTTGCCGCTTCCAGTGGGTGCCTTCAGGACTAAGTTTGCGCCACGTGTCTCGCTTTTCCACAACATCAGGAAGTTATCTTTTAGTTTGGCGACTGCAGTCTCTTGGAATGGTTTCAGTAGTATCATTTGACTATCTCCTTGTACACTTCAATCAGTGGCTCAGGAATGTCTTCTACGCTAATCTTTTGGCTTGCGTATTCTAAACCGGCATTTTTGCCCCATCCGAAAACATATAGCTTAACTGGCTTATCTTGTGCATTTAGTTTGTCCAGATATTCATCAATCATTGTTTTGTCTTCGCGGAAATAGATCGCCGTGACCTGTGAGGCGTTTTCGTAGGTTTGCCAATAGCCAGTTTGTTCTATTTGGTCGAACGAATTTTCTCTTAGGGCAATCATCGCCCCCATCTCTTTTGTAATTTCAAGTTTGTCATTGTCGGTGAGCTTACTAATGCCATTTGTTTCAACAAAGTCCGTCTTAAAATAGCGAAGATTCGCAGGAATGGCATCGGTATTACCATAACCGTCCACGACCTTCACTATGCGCTCATAGGTTATATTCTCTGCGATATTTACTCCGCCTTCTTCAGCCTTGCCAGAATCAGTACCGAGTATGAACTGACGCTTACCTCCATCTTCTTGGTTTAGCTTAAGTACCGCATGACCGGTCGTACCACTTCCAGCAAAGCAATCTAAGATAATGCTTGGTTTATCTGGTGAAGTGGTTAATCGCAGGACTCTTTCTATGAGTCTGGTTGGTTTAGGACTATCAAAAACACCTTTGCCATCGAATATTTTTTTAAGTTCTTGTCTTGCTTCTTGGTTATGTCCTACTTCCTGATGCTTCCAAAGTGTCAAAGGCACAATTCCTTCTGTAAGCTCAGCGGCAAAGGTTTTGATTCGTGGCACATTATTTCCATTTTTACCAAACCAGATACGGCCGTCTTTTAACAGCTCTTCGTATTTCGATACAGGCATAGACCATGACCGACCATTGGTAGGGCTGACTTCCTTACCAGATGGTGTTTTTATAGGATAGTCATAATTTGCACTGTATGTTCTGACTGTCATATCCGAAGACGCCCAATCACCACGCGGGTCATTATCTGGGTTTGAGAATCGTGACGCTCCTTGTAAATCCCGAGGTAGTTTTATCGGTTTCCATAGCTCTTTCTGCTTGCCGTAAACAAGCATATAGTCATGATTATCCGAAAACCACTTGGCATCATTTTGTGGTGAAAACTTTTTTTCCCATATGATTTGTGCAATAAAGTTTTCTTCACCAAATATAGTATCGCAAAGTATCTTTAGGTGAGCCTGTTCATTGTCATCAATACTTATAAATATCACACCATTATCGGATAGCAGGTTTTTGGCAAGTCGTAGTCGATTATCCATAAAACTTAGCCATTCACTATGTCTGTATGGGTCTTCTCTATCTACGTACTTATCATTGTAGATAAAATCTTTGTTGCCTGTATTGTACGGTGGGTCGATGTAAATAACGTCTACCTTGCCAGCGTGAGTGTAATTAAGCACTGACAATGAATGGTAGTTGTCACCCTCAATCAGCAGGTGTGTTGGTTCATCATCATTAGCTTTAGCAATGGTTTTTTCTGGTACGGCCTGGAGAACGGGTATGTTGACTTTGCAATCTAGCGCAATCTTTTCTTCTTTAGGATTCCACACTAAACCAAACTTAGTGTCTTTATGCAGTTGGCGAATATATGCCAGTAATTCTTCTTTTGAGTAATCTTCTAATTTTTTGCTCATAATAAATCTCAAGCCACTAAGCGTCATACCGAAAATGTCTTGTAGCTATTGTACAACTTTTTGCACCGTTTTGGATGCTTGATCGCCCCTGTTTGCTATAATGTCCTTACTATGGCAAAAGGCATCGTGTACGTAATGACAACTGCTGTTTCTGGCCTGGTCAAGATTGGCAAAACGGGCAATGCAAACTACCAAGAACGCATGCGCTTTCTAGAGGCAAATGGCTACTACAACGTAGCAGGACTAAAGCGCTATTTTGCCATTGAACTAGACGACTACGATGATAAGGAGAGCTTGCTTCATGAGATTTTTGGCAAGCACCAAGTCGGTAACAGTGAGCTATTCGCGCTTGACCAAGATTTGATTAGACAATTGCTTTTATCTTTTGACGGTAAGGTTATATACCCCGAAGAGATTAATAAAGAAAAAGAATTTGATGAGGTCGCTGCTATCCGTAAACAAAGCGCCAAGTTTAGTTTCTACAGAAAAGGGTTATCTAACGGTGATGTCGTTAGCTTCGTTTCTGACCACACTATAACGGCTACCGTGATTGGTGAACGAGAGGTTGACTATGGCGGGCAGGAATACAAGCTATCCCCGCTTACGTACAAGATATTTGAGGATAAAGGTCAGCTTAATACCAGTGGTGCATACCAAGGGGCTTACTATTGGCAATACAACGGCAAGAGACTTAAAGACTTACCCGATACAGCATAGACAGTTTGACAACTCGGTCAGGTCTATATTCACAGTAGCCTACCAGGTGACAATATTGCGCATTCTTCATTTTGTGTTTTAGGCAAAGGTTCCGAAGGGGGTTTAGACCAGGGACATCGGGGGGCAGTGTAAGCAATTGATGTTCCCAGATGGTTTTTCCGTTACGCAAGATAAAAAAGTTTATACCCCGAAAATTAGCAAGCCTTACAGATTAAACAAAAACGTCCCGAAGGACGTTTCTGCTGATTTTGCTTGTATGGTGACCCCGAGGGGAGTCGAACCCCTGATCTTCAGGATGAGAACCTGACGTCCTGGACCACTAGACGACGGGGCCGCAACGGAGGCGAATAGCTTTTGTGCTTGCATAAAAGTATTTACCAAGTAGCGGGCAGGCGATTGCGAAACAATCGTGGGGCCATTTTTCTAACGGATGAACTATTAGAAATTTGACCGCCTAATAGTACCATATCCAACTCCTTTTGAACAGAGTAAGCGTTGCAAAAAACAGCCAGACCGCCGATAATAAACGTAACCATTACTTTTATGCAAAATATTTATGTCATCGGTGGGGGACTACTGGGCACTGTGCTGATAGGCGGAGGTGTCTGGGTGGCTTTTCGCCGGGGTAAGCGCAAAAATTCCGCCAGCACTACTAAACTGGCCAGCTCTTTGCGCGATGAAAAAGCCAAGGGTGATATCATCCTAAGCACTATCGAGGACGGCGTGGTATTTGCGGACGAGCAGGGAACAATCCGCCTGTTTAATCCCGGCGCTGCTAAAATTACTGGCTGGGCTACCGAAGATGCTCAGGGCCTTAGTTGGAAGTCTGTATTTGCATTTATTAACAAAAAGGGAGAACCGCTTCCCGAAGACGTGACGCCATTTGGCAGAGCATTGATTAGTGGGCAGACAGTACGTGATAACGATGCTATCATCAACAGCAAGTCCAACACAGCCATAGATACTAGTTTTACGGTCAGCCCTACAATTCACGAGGGCAAAGTAACAGGCCTAGTTTGCATTTTCCGCGACGTAAGTGAGGAGCGCAAGGAAGAAAATCAACGTGCTGAATTCATTAGCACCGCCAGCCACGAAATGCGCACTCCCGTAGCAGCCATAGAAGGATATTTAAGTCTGGCGCTTAACGAAAAAGTGGCCACTATTGACGGTCGAGCCAAGGATTACCTAGAAAAGGCCCACGCCAGCACCAAGCACCTGGGCGCGCTCTTCCAAGACTTACTTACGAGCGCCAAGGCCGAAGACGGCCGCCTAATGAATCACCCAGAGGTCGTGGAAATGGGCGACTTTATGGAGCAGCTCACGAGTGATCTGCATTTTTCGGCCGAAAAGAAGAATCTGGGCGTAGATTTTATGATTGGCAACAATAACGTCAGCAGCAACAACGTGATTGACGCCAGTACGCCGGTCTCGCTAGCGGGTACAAAGGTGGTTCGGCCACTGTATTACACCCTCATTGATCCCGAGCGCATGCGCGAGGTCATTACCAACCTGTTTGATAACGCTTGCAAATACACCGACCAGGGCAAGGTGAGCCTAGGTCTTACCGGTAACGATAGTGTGGTTCAGATTTATATCCGCGACACTGGTCATGGCATTCCGCCTGAAGATATTCCACATCTGTTCCAAAAATTTTACCGTGTCGATAACAGCGCCACCCGCACCATTGGCGGCACCGGCTTAGGCCTGTTCATTTGTCGCAAGATTGTTGAGCTCTACAAGGGCCGTATCTGGGTGGAAAGCGTACTAGGACAAGGCAGCACGTTTTATATAAACCTGCCGCGCATTGACGCCCAGGAAGCCGCCAAGCTGTTAGCTCAAAAGGGCAGTAATCCAGACCAATCTATTGCCGCACCAGACGCTAGCACCACCCCTCAAGCAGCCAGTACTGAAACAGCCGCAAGCAACGTATCGACTACAACCACACCATGATATACTTATGGCATAAAGCATAACCATAAAAGAGAGTAACAAACGTGGCAAAAGTACTACTGGTCGAGGACGACAATAATCTACGCGAGATCTACCAAGCTCGCTTGATGGCCGAAGGCTATGATATCGTAGCCGCACAAAACGGCGAAGAGGCATTAGTGGTAGCCAAGCAAAACAAGCCAGACCTTATCATATCTGACGTTATGATGCCGCGTATTTCCGGCTTTGAGATGCTGGATATTCTGCGCAACACCGATGAGCTCAAACACACCAAAGTTATTATGCTGACCGCCCTAGGCCAGGCCGAAGACCAGAAACGCGCCGATAACTTAGGCGCTGATAAGTATCTGGTAAAATCACAGGTTACTTTGGAGGATATCGTTAACGCCGCCAAAGAATTACTGGGCGAAGACGCAGGCATCGCTGACGTTCCACCGCCACCAGCCCCTAAGGTTGAGCCTCAACCCGCTCCAGCGCCTGTAGCTGCAGCACC
>Ga0157377_10000796_pt1 | contig 13031 bp, 14 predicted proteins | sample M55metaG_FD_121116 | JGI IMG/M metagenome (GOLD analysis project Ga0157377, IMG submission 121116) | Miscanthus rhizosphere microbial communities from Kellogg Biological Station, Michigan, USA - M5-5 metaG | ecosystem: Host-associated > Plants > Roots > Rhizosphere > Soil | place: USA: Michigan...
ACAGACAATAGCAATGCGGGGAAGTTTCTGAGTCATACCTTTAGTATAGCGGATTTAAAAACGAGCGTGAGTGTTTATTGTTTCACTTTAGCTTAACTTTCACTTGGTATATTAATGAAGTGAAGCGAAAGACTATTTTTAAGTTTAGTCTCATCCCTGTACTTGTAGTGGTATCATTTGTATTTACGCCATCCGCAGATGCTGATATTGACTGGACGTGAGGCCAACCATCCATAAGAATTGATGATGACGGCCCTGTTTGTGGCGAGTCGCAGGAAAAAGTCGTTGATTGGATAACTGGAGAAATAAAACAAGCAAGCCATGAATCATAAAAAGCTAAAAACCCTTCATATGAAGTCACCACAACCCATGTACAATTTAGTCGTTGTGGCCATAGTAGTATTATCGGCCACATCGGTCTTTATAAATGATAGAAGCTCAGTAGGGTACGGTGACATAGTCGCCATCTGCCTGGCGCTAATAGGACTCATTCTATCGTTAATAGGGCCGTTTAGGGGGAGATTACCTCGCAATAGAATACTCTTTATAGTATGTGCCGCCATCTGTCTGTATGTTGGAATCATTGCTATCGTTCGATTGGCACTAAGTGGAGTGGGTGGGGCACCTTAGCCCTCACTAGGCAGACAGGCTTTCGCACAAGTCTTTTCAAAATCCGTGAAAATGGTGCTAAATTTTGTGGGTGTCTCAAGTCTATAATTGGCGATTTTTCGACCAGCAATAATTTCCGCTTGCATCACGTCAGCATCCGCACGTGATGTATCGCCTCGGCCTACTATGCGTTCAAGTAAAACCTCCACTGGCGCCTCAATCTGTATAACCTTAGCCTCTGGGTAAAACAGCTTAAACTCCTCTACGAACTGATACCGCAACAACACAAATGTAATCCCGTCGCACTCGGGAATCTTCGTAATAGCATACCGATACCCAAATGCCTCCACCGGCTTAATCAACTCGCCAGCTGCCGCAAGCCTATCGAATTCTTCATCACTCACAAACCTGTGTGAAGTATCGCTATCGCCACGAACAGGGCGGGTGGTAATAGATTTATGCAGCCGCGCATCGGGGTGTTGTTTGATGTAGTAATCAACAAGGGTGCTCTTGCCGGCACCAGAGGGCCCGATAAGCGCAATAATCGGCATTAGGCGCCGTCTTTGCCGGCCTGCGGTACGCCACGTCGGCGAAGCAATGCACCAGGAGTTTTGAGCATAATACGTAGGTCTAACCAAAAGCTCCAGTTTTGTGCGTAGTAAAGCTCAAGTTCTACACGCTGGTCGAATGTAAGGCTATTGCGGCCAGATACCTGCCATAGGCCGGTGATACCAGAACGTACACTGAGTAACAGCGCACCACGGTCCCGGTAGCGGGTAAGCTCGATTGGCTCAATTGGGCGTGGGCCAACAAGGCTAAGATCACCCTTTAGTACGTTAAATAACTGTGGCAGTTCATCGAGTGAAGTCTTGCGGATAAAGTGGCCAAATGGCGTAATGCGTGGATCTGGGCAACTAAGGATTTTGCGATTCTTCTCGTATTCTGCGGCAAGCTCTGGGCGCCCCATATCGATAAAGTCCTGCACAGCATCCTTGCTGCCGTATTTAGGGTTCATGCTGCGGAACTTCAACATGCCAAATGGCTGCGCACCTTTAGTAAGGCGATTTGCGGCATAAAACACAGGGAACGACGGGCCGTTAATAATTTTCTGCAAGATAATAAGCAGCAAAAAGAGCGGCGATAAAATAACGACAATAATAGACGTAGCAACAAGATCAAACAGCCGCTTAACAATACCACCCCAGCCAATAAGCGGAGTCTGGCTCACAGTAATCATTGGGTAGCCAAGGAATACGTCTACAGTGTTTTTACCAGTGTAAAACTCTGGCTCACCAGGTATAAAGTTGTATTGAATGTGGTTAACCTGCGCTGCACCAAGAATCTTTTGGTTACGATCTTCGCTATCGTAAAGGTCGGTCTGGATAATAGTAGTGATATGGTGCTTTTTGATATTCTTGAGGGCTTCTTCGACACGCGAATAATGCACAATACCAAGATGTGCCGGTAGTAATTTCACAGGTCCAGCAAAGGCAACAATCTGGTAGCCAGATTTATGAGTGCTCGCAAGCGCCTCCATAATATCTGCAGTCGCGGCAGAGTTACCAATAATAAGCACGCGGCTGACGCCCCGGCCATAGCGGAATAGTTGGTGCTGTACAAAACGCAAAACCTCACGTGCAAATATAATACTAAGCGCCGACCCAATCAGGACGTACCAGGCAACCAAGCGTGCCGGGAAGAAGTGGCCACCGGTGGTGTATTCCCAGCCAATAATCAGCAGCACGCCAATCAGGCTACCAAGCGCGATGCGACTCCACTCTACCAAGCGGCGTGTATAGATTTGGCTCGAATAAAGCCCGAGTGACGCAAAAATCAAAATCCAGATAGGTGCAACAGCGAGAAAGCTCGCAAGGTATTCTTTAGCGTACACTGTGTGCAAAAGTGCGCGGTGGTCAAGCTGTGTGCGGGCGTAATAGGCAACGCTAAACACAAGTGCGAGCACGATAAAATCGGCGGCCATGAGTATGAGACTGTAGAATTTTGTATTTCTCGATGGCATATTGTAGGGATTAGTATACCACTGTTAGCAGGTTTTCGGTACAATGAGGTCAGCATGAAGAACTTACGCTTACACCATGTGATTGGCTGGATACAGCTCCTTATTATGGGATTAATCGTTATCCACGCGCCGCTTACAGTGTATTTCGGTACACAGTTCCCACAAATTGCCGTAGGTATCAAGGCATGGAAAGAAGTGCTGATGCTTGTGGCATTTGTGCTACTGACCATCGACTATATGCGTCGCAAGGCTATAAAGGCAGCATTTAAAGACAATCTCCTCTGGATTATTAGGGCATATGTCGTACTGCATCTTGTATTACTAGCGGTATACCGCCTGCCTGTTAACGCGGCAGTCGCAGGGCTGATGATAGATCTTCGCTACTTTGTATACTTCCTGCTCGTATATCTATTCCTCAAAGCCTACCCAGCGTATAAAGAATCATTCCTGCGTGTTGCAATGACGGGCGCGGCAATTGTAGTCGGCTTCGCAGTATTACAACTTGTATTGCCACACAATTTCTTGGCGTACTTTGGCTATGGCGACGCAACAATCCAGCCGTACATTACCATCGATAAAAACCCAGCGTTCGTACGCGAAAACAGCACGCTCCGTGGGCCAAATCCACTCGGGGCCTATGCAATTATGGTGCTGTGTGGTGTGGCGGCCTACTGGATTGCACAGCGCAAAAAGCTGAATGATAATACACGTACGACATTTATATTCTTTGCCGTTGCCGGGCTTATTTCGCTGGTTGTAAGTTATGCACGCAGTGCATGGCTTGGTGCTGTTGTGGCACTTGTTGCTGTATTTGCCATCAAAAATAAGGGTGTCGTTACGTGGCGAAAAGCCGGGTATGTCGCCGTTGCAACGGTGGTACTTGGCGCACTTGTCTATGGTGCACGCAATTCTAGCTTCGTGCAAAATGCTCTCATTCACAACAACCCAACAACAGGCGCATCAGTGGATTCCAATACTCAGCACCTTGATTCGCTCACGAGCGGCGTCGCATCGATGCTTGCGCATCCACTCGGGCAGGGGGTAGGCAGCACTGGCTCGGCCTCGTTATTTACAGACAATCCAACAGTTGTGGAAAACCAATTCCTATTTGTCGCGCACGAATCCGGTTGGCTTGGCCTTGCGTTGTTTGTCGCAATCACCTGGATTGTACTTGCACGGCTGTGGCGTAAGCGATCTGACTGGATGGCGCTTGCGGCGTTCGCAAGTGGTCTCGGCTTGATTGTCGTAGGACTCTTGTTGCCAGTATGGGCAGACGACACGGTATCGATTGTATGGTGGGGGCTTACTGCTGTAATCTTAGCAGGCGGAAAGGAAACGCATGGAAAAACGACCAACAAAAAAGCAAAAAGAACTGCTTAATTTCATTGATGGATTCATTAAAGGCAACGGCTACGGCCCGAGCTACCGCGAGATTATGCGCGCTCTCGACTACAAGAGCGTATCAACCGTCGCAACACATGTAGATGGGCTCATTCAACGTGGCTGGTTACGCAAACGCGACAACGAAGCCCGTACGCTAGAGGTGGTAGCACCAAATGAAGAGCGTACGCCAACAGTGGTGGTCGGCGCTATGTCTGGTGTCGAAAAAGAAATTCGCGCAAAGCTCGAAGAACTGCAGAAAAACCCCGAAGAAAACGCCGAAGATATCTCGGCTCTTTCGCGCTCGCTGGTTGTTCTTGGCTACGAGCCAAAAGCCGAAATTGCATAGCGGTAATGGTATACTAGGGATATATGCGACAGTTTGTAGCAGAGGTGCCACATCTTGTTATCGCCAAGATACAACATGTGGGCTGGAAGAAATTGCTCGGAGGTACGGCAGCGGCCATCCTCGGAGTAATGATACTCGTGCAACTATTCTACCCAGCGAATACACTGTTGCCATACACAAAAGTTGATGGCATATCGGTTGCCGGTAAAACCAAGCAGCAAGCAATCGAATTACTCAATAAGGCCTACGCCGACCACACTATTGCGATCTATATGGGCTCGGGCGCAAAGCCAGTGACCTCACCGAAATTATCTGATGTTGATGGCAAGGTGGATAATACCGCGCGTATTAATGGCATGAGCTACCCATGGTACCTACGCCTTGTGCCGTCATCACTCTTTTGGGCTGGGCGAAAGGTCGCAAATACACCAGCGCCAAAGTTTGGCGATAAATTTACGTCGTATGTCAGCAAAAAACTGATGCCAAATTGCCAGCAGCCTCCAGTAAACGCTTCACTGAAGGCAAACAATGGTAAATTGTCACTCGTGCCCGCAATTACTGGCGGCACCTGTAGCGAAGCGGACGTAATCGCAAGTATCAAAGCCGCTCGACCAACACTTACGGCTAAGACGTCAGTAAAGGTTGCCCGCAACGAGCATAAACCAGATGTTGCCGACAGCGCTGCGACAGAGCTTGCCGGTATACTAAACGATCGATTGAAATCAGGCGCGTCGCTACAAGTAAATGGTAGCCCAGTGACAGTTGCCGCAAACGATTTACTCAGTTGGCTCGATTTTGCAGCAGATGGCAATAAATTAGCAGCAAAAGTAAATGTCGATCGTGCAGGCGATTGGCTGAGTAAAAATGTAGCGGCAAAAGTCGCGGTAGCACCAGGGGTTAGTTATGTAAAAACACTCGATTTTACCGAGCTATCGCGTACAAATGGCGCATCAGGTAGAGCGCTCGATATTGCGGCAACAGTCAGCTCACTCCAGCAAGTAGTAGACGGTGCAAGTACCGCAGCAACCGTTGCGACGAAAGCGATCCCACCAACCGAACAATATACCCGTACCTACAGTGCAGATGATACCGGCCTTTCTGCGCTCATGACAAACTACGCACACGACCACCCGGGTACATTTGGCGCATCAATGGTAGAGCTCGATGGAAAGCATCGCCGCGCGAGCTTTAATGGCGACAAGCAATTCGTGACCGCGAGCACCTACAAGCTATTTGTAGCATACGAATTACTCAAGCAAATCGATGCTGGCAAACGCGATTGGGATAGTAACGCGACCTGTTTTAATAAAATGATCAGCCAAAGTGATAACGCCTGCGCCGAGAGCTTCCTAAAAATGCTAGGCCTTTCAACAATCACCAATGACATTCAGGTGGTTGGGCTCAAAAACTCTACATTCATGAAAAGCGGCGGTCCGTACACAACGCCAAACGACCTCACGCTCATGCTCGGCATGATTGCAACGGGGCAAAACTTCTCAAGCGTTAACCAACAGCGCCTCATCGCGGCAATGAAAGGCAATGTCTATCGCCAAGGTATCCCAGCCGGCGTGCAGGGCACAGTAGCGGATAAAGTCGGCTTCTTGAACGGACTGCTCCATGATGCGGCAATTGTATACGGCCCACACGGCACCTATGTACTTGCAATCATGACCGATGGCAGCAGCTGGGCGACAATTGCCGACCTTGCAAAACAAATCGACAATTTACGCGCCCAGTAATATTTACAGATACGGCACGATGCTGTACAATAGCCCTTGTATTCATCCACAGGGTGACGCACCTTACATTACTATTCCGGCATAGCTCAGTGGTAGAGCGGATCGCTGTTAACGATTAGGTCGCTGGTTCGAGCCCAGCTGCCGGAGCCATAGAAAAATACCAGACGAACGTCTGGTATTTTTCTATGGTGATTTTACGCTGACTGACCGAAAATCGTACGAGCAACCCATTGGCAAAAACCTATCCACCAGGGAAGCCATACTGAGCTAGAAGCTGCAAGTAGAAATGCAAATACTGTCGTCAAAGCCTTGTTCAAGAATGATGGTCGAGATCTTCGCATGTCTAATCAGTGTTACTTTCTGAGCTGCAGTAATAACAACCGTTGATTCGATTAGCGACATGGGGATATTTTTGTTTCGCCGCAGCAACAGCCGCTACGCCATTATTGAAGTAACCCAGGTTAAGTCGATTCTCTTGCCTCGCGCCATGGAGACAGTTGAACTGGTGTACTTCAAAATCGCCATTTGGCTGCTGGTTGTTGTTCATGTAATAGAAATTCATAGTATTATCCTAATTAGTCTAAATTATAGAAGTGGGCGGGTAGAATGGCTTCTACCCGCCCGTGAGGCTTTAGTAGTGGTACTCAAAGTCTACAACAGGGTCATTCAGCCACTTCCAGTAGAAAATGGTGTCTTCACCGTGCTGTTGTGCAGGTAGCTCAATAATCGGCGCACCGATCGCATCGCTATATGGGTTGCTCCATGCACTCTTGGTAATCTGTGGATGGATTGCTTCGTCACCTTTGAAGCGCGCCGCAATTGATAACGTGACGTGCCCACTCGCAACGACAGTACCCGGTAACGGCGCATATGCGCGGAAGCTGAATGTTTTAACGCCGTTTACATCTTGCGGTTCGACAATCGCTGACAGTTGCACTCGGATTGATGACTGACCTGCAGGTACTGTAATGACGCCTGCGCGGAATCGTTGTGCAATTGTACGCAGTTCCTTGTCGGTGTCATATTGGTCTGCAGGTAGCTGTAGCTTGCCAAGGTACAGCTTGATACGCTCCAGGTTGCCAGTTATTTTGCTCAGGCTGTCGATGCGATTATGATACGCTTCGGCGCCTGCCGAAATGACAGCTACGCTCGCGCTGAAGCTCTCTGTCTCGTATGGAACGATGAACTCAACGTCTTGTGCTCCGCCAGGGTTATTAATAACAAACACGGTCGAAATCATCGCCGTGTCATACGTGCCGCCCATTTGCGACGTTGGTTCCACAACCACTGTCGCGTGCTGTTTAGTTATTTGTAGATTTAGTGCTGGATCTCCCAGCGTAATTGCGTCAGCCATTTCGGCCTCCTTCTTATTGTAGTTGTTAAATATATTGACTTTGCTACAATAAGAAGCGTATTAGGAACTACAAACTTAGTACGCTTAAAAGTGCACCTGCTCTAACAGGGGCGCTTTTTCTTAATGTAACCGAGGACCACTCCGACCTCTAACTTGCCCCCTTCGACGCTCATAGTGTTTGTCTTGAAAGGTTTGCTAAGTCTTATTTTAGCACTAATCACGTACGTGTCAAACGTATTATTCGTAAAAAATAAACGAAAAGTTTGTACTATTTACCACAGCTGCTATAATGAATACAATAAGCAAGGAGTGAAGATGGGCGTTGGAAAGAATCTTGTCAACCTGCGTAAGGCATCTGGCCTGAGTCAGGAGGACGTTGCACGTGCTCTCAATATGACACGGCCAGCATATAAACAGCTTGAAGTTGATGGACGTGAGCCATCAATTGCTGAAGTTAATGCTATCAGTGAGTTGTTTGGCGTGCGCGTAGAGAGCTTGACTGGATCATTACTACTGCAACCACTCGTTACAAATGTTGATGGTATAGAAAAAAATGTTGACAAAATAAAATACAAAAACCTAATTCTTCATCTAGCAGGTAGAGTGGGCGCTTGGCCGAACGTTGGCGAAACTGTTTTTTATAAGCTTATATATTTTATCGAGACACTATCTTACTTTAAGAACAAGAAGACGATTACGGGCGAGAGGTTTTATAAGTATCCTTATGGTCCCGTACCTGCGTCATTTAAGACTCTTACAAAAGAGATGATTGAAAATAATGAGCTAGATCAGGTACAAGGTCGCTACTTTACTTATATGCAAACCAAGTATCTGCCGAGAGTTGAAGCTACAGGATTTACTCCTCAAGAAAGAGAGATCATTGATTCGATTATTAGTAAGCTTGGTGGAGAGTCAGCTACATATTTATCTAATCTATCTCATGAAGATAGACCGTGGCTTGATGCTAATGATAATGACTACGTAGACTTGTCTCTGATAATAGATACTGACCCTGAGTCATCCAAAAAGATGGGTCGTGAATCGTTGGTCGACCAATAGGCGATACCCGACGAAGAATCTCCTTACGATTTTGATAACCGTGAGACGAGCGATCTCTTCAGGCTAGGCCACTAGATCTTGTATCAAAGCTCGTACGTCTGAATAGTGGAATAACTTCGATTATGCTAATCCAAATATAAGACCTAAGAAACAGACTAATAGAGATGATAAAGGGCGGAAGATAACTACTGTAAGTGCAGTAGTATAGATATATGAGCAGTTACGCCTACCTCTATGTCGATAATAATCAAACCATCTCAATACTTCAGCGGATATGGCGGTGGGTACGGCGGGATATAGAATGCAAAAGGCCTCAAGTACTGAGGCCTTTTAGCTTAGCGGGTAGCTACTATGAGTGCTGATGCGCATGGTGTACTTCGTTAACTTCAACACCGTCCCATAGGGCAACCAGGAATGTGGCGACGGCAGCTAGGACCAAGTTCCATCCTACGGCCGCGCTAACGCTGAAGATGAAAACGGATACAAGCAGCCAAACTGCGGCAGCTGCATTAACCCAGCTTGGTAGTACGTTTTCCCAGAAAATCTGTACTAAACCCGCTAGGGCTATTACTCCGCCCGCTATCAATGTGCTCGCCAGCGCCCCTCCGGTTAGTGACGTAAACATAGGTACAAGCATCACCCATGCACCAACGACAACCGCAAGTATGCTCGCAAATAATGATTGAGCTTTAGCGTTCATTGCTATCCCCTCCTTTCTACATAAAGTATGCAGGGTAAAACAGGTGGATGTCAGTGACTACAATCACATAAACATAGTGATTTTGTATTTTGATACACTTATAGTATGTCTAGAATTTCTCCTGCATACCGTGAAGATAGTTACGAAGGCCTTCCGGTAGGGGTAAAGCACTATCTTGACGAGCACTTCCTCGCAAGTGTCCCTAATCAAGAGGCTGAAAACCCAAAACTACTGATTGTTTTTTCGGGCGGAAATGCAGTTGGGAAGAGTAGCTTATCTCAGAAAATAGCTCGTGAACTACATGGGGTGGTCCTTGAGAATGATGCGGTTAAACTCAATATATTAGAGTGTATGCCGAATATTGATAGAGAAAGTCTACAGCTACTAACATGGCAATATACCATGAACCTTTACGAACGGTGCAGTGATATAAAAAATGGTTTAATCATCCGTGACGGCGTAATAGATTGGTACTACGATAGAATCCTTCCTATCTTTAGGAAGCAGGGCTACGAAGTGTTTATTGTTGGCTATGAGTTATCAAGAGAGAAGCTCATACAACTAATAAATTCACGAGGCGATAAACCAACCGTAAGTGCCAAGCGACTGATTTCACAGCTTGATGACCATGAAATACACCAGAAGCGCTTTAGGGCCGCATATAAGCCGGACATCCTACTTAATGATGAAAACGTTTTCAACCACGATATGGTTATTGACGCGATTCGTTCAAGGATAAATAAATTAAGGGATCGGTAGGTAGTTTAATATATGGAACAAGGAAAAGGCGATCGTAGTGAAGGGGGAGATAATATCCCCGATGATATCTCTGATTTGGTCGAAAGCATATATGGTCGTGACGACCAGCGCCAAAAAGCAGTTCTAATGAACCTTGAGAACGCAAGCCTTGCCGAATCGCAAGAAGAGCGGGATTATTGGCTCACTAAGGCGATGGAGATGGGTGAGATTGCCAAAGAGCTTCGGGATCAATTCCCTGAGTTGTTTCCAGAGGAATAACGGGCAATAGGGGCATATAAGTTAGTGCAATCTCATTTTTATGAGAGATTTTTCACATACGTATATTTTTTCTTAAGCTACAGTTAACAGTGTCATAAGAGCGCCAGAAGGGAGGGTCACCATGGCAAAGCTTGTATCGACATTGAGGTATCATCCGCTGGAAAGCGGAGGGTCGTCGAGACAACTAGGTGGTCGCATTCTGTCGTTAAAATGGGGAGCGGTAGCGCTCCTCGTTTTGTTAGCAATTATTATTGCGATCGCTGTAAATACACTGCAACATCAGGTGGCCGCCAAGCAAGATGCCGCACCCAGCGTACCTCTCTCGCAGAAGCCCGAAGCTACGCCAGCGCCCGCTCCATCTCATACGAGCTCAGATACGGATGTTCAATCAAGCCAATCTGTCCGCACGCAGGTTACTAATAACGGCTCACATACAACTAGTGATGTCACTGTGAACGGCAAGCAGATTCCGGTACCTACAAATGGAACAGTACATAAAGAATTTACAGACGATGACGGCAATAAGGCTGAGGTGAATATCTCTACTAATTCGAGTCAGTCTGAGTCGTCATCCGATTCGTCAATCAGTGTAAATGTATCGAGCGAGCAGTCGATAATTGATAATTCAGAATAGTAAATAAATGGTGGTCTATCGACGGAGCTGGTCGCCACATTGTCTCCGTCGGGCGAACACCCGAAATATAAGTAATAAGGGAGGAATAGCAATATGAAAGTAGGACGAAAAGTAGCGGCGGGTGTTAGCTCACTTGGACTAGTGCTCAGCATGACTGGTGTCGCATCGGCAATGAGCGGCAGTAACACTGGAACTGGCCCTGATTCTCACAATAGCGTGACGAATAGGACTGAGACTCGTGCGCGCCTTACGAATAACAATGACGTAAGTGCAAGTAACACGAATCACCAATCGGCCCACTCAGGCCAAGCCGGGGTTTACCATAACACCACGGGCGGTGGTGCATCAACAGGTAGCGCAGCAAATGCGAATAGCCTGAGTGCGAGTGTGAAGGTAGACAACACTGGCGCGGTTAATGCCGCTGCAGATGCTGCAAGTGCGCTGCCATCAGGTAGCCAATCTGGAACCAACTCAAACACTGGTCCAGACTCATATAATACTGTTAAGAACACAGTAGATACGCACGTATCTGTAACCAACAACAACGACTTGCATGTCTCCAACAGCAACTCGCAAACTGCGAGCAGTGGTAGTGCAACAGTTGCCGGTAACACGACTGGTGGTTCTGCCTCGACAGGCAACGCCAGCAACACTAACTCATCAACGATCAACTTTACAGTTTCTAACTAGTAGCTGATTTGATCGCAGAGTTTCTCATGTGTGTTCTCGGAGGGGAGTGAGGGTCTCCTCTCCGGGGAACACGGCAAGATATATAACGTAGGGGGAGGTGACAATATGCGCGCTGTTAGGAAAAAACTTCAATCATTACTGCTGATCGGTATGTCGGTGGTAATGCTCGGTGGCGTCCCACTTGCGGCGTATGCCGAAGATGCGCCAGCCACTGATACCGCATCAACAACGTCTTCACCTACAGATACAACAACACCGACAACTCCAGCACCAGCAACAACCACAACTCCTACTGCGGCCACAGATTCACAATCAACGAACTCATCTTCTTCAACACCAACAGCCCCTAAACCAACATACGTATATGATTCATCGACCGAGCATTGGAACACTGATCAGTGGCAATACGATACAATGTCAGGGACGTATAAGCCAATCACGCATCCAGTCGCTCCATCTACTGCTGCGCCCGATACGACTAACTCGACAAGTGCCACAACCACTACGACTAACTCTGCAATTGCTACCGCACTTAACTCAATAGCGACAAGTGGTGATGCGTCAGTACTTAGCAATGGAACTGCGGGTGACGCAACAACCGGCAGCGCGACCAGCGCAACAACAATCATGAATAATGTGAACTCAAGTATGACGAATGCCGACAATAAACAAGCGGCAACTTTTGTTTCAAATGTTATGGGTGACGTAAACGGTGACATTATGCTGCAGCCTATGCTGCTAAAGGCAATGCTTGAGGCAAATGCGACCAATGCATCAACCACAACTACCAATAACACCGGGCTGACGAACAATATATCGCTCAATGCAAATAGCGGGGATGCGACCATTTCTGGTAACACGACGGGCGGTTCTGCCACAACCGGCAGCGCGAATACTGTTGCAAATGTCGTGAATGTCATCAACTCGCTCGTCGCAGCTAATCAATCGTTTATAGGGACTATTAATATCTACGGCAATCTTAACGGCGACATTCTCATCGCACCAGATTTTATTCCTCAGCTACTCGCTACTAACGGGCAGGCGCCAACAAATAGCTCAGCTACGGTTACCGATAATTCTACACAATCAGTTGTTAATAATATCGCCTTGGCGGCAAAGACTGGCGCGGCAGTAGTATCTGGCAACACTACAGCAGGTAATGCCACAACAGGGACCGCAACAACGAACACGGTCATCTTCAATCTTACAAATCACGCGATTGTGGCAAGCGATAGCCTGCTGGTATTCATAAACGTTCTTGGCCGTTGGGTCGGTGTAATTGTCGACGCACCAACTGGTGCGACAGCTGCGGCAATTGGTGATGGTGTGACATCCAATTCGGTGAGTCCAAGTCTTACAGTAAATACAACCGATAATGCATTACTCACCAACAACATTAACCTTACCTCGCAATCCGGTGATGCAACGGTTACGCACAATACGAATGCAGGCGGTGCAACAACCGGCAATGCTACCGCAT
>Ga0157377_10000797_pt1 | contig 13023 bp, 15 predicted proteins | sample M55metaG_FD_121116 | JGI IMG/M metagenome (GOLD analysis project Ga0157377, IMG submission 121116) | Miscanthus rhizosphere microbial communities from Kellogg Biological Station, Michigan, USA - M5-5 metaG | ecosystem: Host-associated > Plants > Roots > Rhizosphere > Soil | place: USA: Michigan...
CCTGGAAAGCGGAAGGTCTGGCGACATCAACACTCCGAAGGTTGCGAACGCGTGGTAGAGAGCTTGGGGTATAAGGCTGTGCGACTCGACAATCTGTGCGCCGCCTTCTTCGACGGGATGCACAGGTGTTGCATATTCGACTGGGAAGAGTCCCCTTTGACCCTCAAGCGCGCGCAGCAGTTCTTCGCTAGCGTCAGACATTGAAACAGTTTTGATCCAAGTCATTAAACGTTCCTCACTACTGTCTTTATTGGGTGAGTGCGTCGCTACTTGGAGTTGGAGTCCGGTTGCGACGTCACGCGGATTTGTCCTTCGGAGTACCAGCCGTCGGGATCGCGTCCTTCGATGGCGAAGCGCACAGCGGGTTTATTTGTCTTGGGATCGAGCATGGCTACGCGAAAATCGTAGGTGTCGTCCGGTAGATCGTAAGGAACGAAGAGACTTCCGTCGAAGACTGCATCACCGGGAAGCCACTTCGTGACGTCCACAGGAACGTTGATGACCGTGCTGTTTTTCGCGGACCGCAATTGGACTGCGAGCGGGTAGTTGGTATAGGGGGGAGCTACGCCGGCGTTCAGCCACCACATCGCGATCGGCATCATTGATCCAGCAACGACGGTCTTCGGAAATTCGAGGCGGCGTAGCAAGAAGCGGTATCCGATCTTTTTCTGGAAGGTCTCGAAGTCGAGTTTCCATTCAGCCGGGATGGGGGAGGACTTCAAGTTCACGGACGTGACGTGCCAACGGAGGGCTTGCTCGAGAATGTAGTTCAGATCAAAGTGATCTCTCTTCCACTCGGAAACTGTGCCGCAGACCTCCAGAGAAACGGGATGTTTCTGCCAGACATCCTGGATACCGGAACGAACGACTTGCTGCGGGTAGATGTCCAACATCTCGGGTTGAAAATAAGGGTTGTCGGATTTCACACGGAGATCTCCGAGACAGTCGAGGCGCCATCCAGCGCCGCGCGACGTTCCATAGGTGAGGGCCTGTGGTTCGTCGAAATTCATCAGAAGCGTTGTGTTCGGGAAAGCGTCGAACCAGATGTCGATCAGCGCTTTCTGGTACGCGAATGCCGGCATGTACGGACTCCAGCCTTCGCCCCAATAGCCCACCGAAGAAATGTCGACGCTGTCGAGATATGGATTTCCGTTATAGCGTTTGCCGGCTTCGGCTACTAGCTCACCCCAAAACTTGAGGAAGAGCGGATCCGAGAAGTCGGGTTGCCAAATTGCGCCGTCTTTGTCAGTTGGTTTATTGGAGCGGTGCGCGCCGGATTTCTGATACCACTCGGGCAGAGGATCTTTGTTGGAATAAGGCATGAGCCGGATCGCCAGCGTCTGCCCGTGCGCGCGTGCTTCCTGCAGAGCGAGGTCTAGGATGTCCCAACGATATTTCCCCTGCTCCGGTTCGAGCGCAGTCCAGTACCAACGAAGATAGGCGATTGTAGTGTCCGGGAAATCGGGCTTGGTGGCGGCTTGCGGGAGTTTCGTGACCGGCCCTAGTTCGGACCATTCGAGTGCGGGATTGGTATCTTGCCCGTTGAAACGATTGAACGTAGTGATTCCCATGTTCGGATTTAGGAGTACTTCGTTGATGGGCTTGGGACGCACGATGATGGTGTTGTGCTGTGCATAGCAGATGCAAGAGAGAAAGAGAATCGCGAACTGCAATAAAAGTCTTCGCATAGAGTTCCCCGACATGCGTGTCTTGGAATGAATTAGGTAGCAGGAAAAGATAACAGAGAAGGTAAACGAATGGATGTGTGGAGGACGGGTGTGGCAGGAATTTCTCGTCGGGCTGCAGTTCATTTCGACACAACTTAGGGGAGGTTGCTTCTTTCGACGCCGGATGAAAATTGACTCGATCGTGACAATTGCGTGACGAATCGCACGACAGCCCCCGATATGTTGGACGTGGTTCGTTTAAAAAACTTGGGGAAGAGGTGTGTCTCGTTATGCGATTTGCTTTCAGTGTTCATGCCGTATTGGCTGTTGTGCTTGGGGTCTTCATCGCGCCGCAGGAAATGGTTGCGCAGAGCGCCAGTACGTGCCTATACAACGATGAACACTTTCACATCCAAGATTTTGTCGCTCAGGGTCCGCGGCTCGCCGACATTGTGAAGATGATGGATAACCACGTGTGCCGCAGTACTCTCATGGCACTTGCGGTCACGGTGGCCCATGATCCTTTAGTCGACCGCGACTTCGCTCCTGTTTACTACACACAGACAGACGGTCAGGTGCTGTACTACAACACGCTGCAGGATGTGCTGGTCGCGCATAAAGTTCTGGCCCTTTCGCCACAAGATCGCGCCCGTGTCGATCCGCTCATGAGTGCGTTCAATCTGAAAGACGCTCGCGCGGCAGACTACATCAAGCAGATGGTTCAGTTGTATCCGGGCGTGTGGAGCGGTTTTGGCGAGATCCATTTCAAGAAGCAAGAATTCTCTGAAAAAATTGCGGGCGGCCCGCCGAGTCTATACAGTCCGTCCATTGATACGATTTTTGATGTGATTGGAGAGATGGGCGCGGTCGCAGTCGTCCATTGCGATCACGACACACCGGGCAACCTCGCGCTGATGGGCGATCCTGCGGCGCAGATGATTTTTAAAGGTGCCGCGCCGAAGCCTCAGTACCTGGATGCCTTCAAAACATTTCTGAAGAAACATCCGAAAGCACCGGTGATCTGGGCGCACTTCATGGGGAATGGCCGTAACGTGACACCGTACCCTGAGCACTGGACATATCTTGAGGAGATGTTGGCGGATCCGGCGTTTAGTCACGTTTACATTGACATGTCGTGGGGATCGGTCGTGGCGTCGCATGTGATTGACACTCCGGAGCATTTGAAGATGACGGCAGACCTCATACGAAAATATCCGAACCGTTTCATGTATGGAAGTGATCAGGCTGCCACGAGCGATTGGGAAGTGGTGAAGAAAAACTACGACGTCTGGGGGGCGCTTTGGAAGGAATTGGGCCCAGCCCTTACGAGCCAGGTCGCAAAGGACAATTACATACGAATCTTCGACGAGTCGCGAAAGAACATGCGCAGATGGGAGGTTGCGCATCCGCAAAAGATTGATTGAGGTGGAGCTGCGGCGGCGTACATTTCGTTATTGGTGTCGCCGCTTATTAATAGGTCACCGGATTGTTATTCAAGTGACGCTCGGTCCCGTCGCGCATCCGCGGCGGGATGCGCGTTCAAATTTCATCGATTATCATGGAGGGAGACCACTACCGGGAGTTTGCGATGGCGTTCCCCATCAAGATTTGCAGCATCTGTTCTGAAGAGTTTGAATTAAAACCGGACAAGCCGGGGTTTGCGAATCGTTGTCCAGAATGCAGCGCGCCGGAATCGGAAGAGCAAGCAGGAAAAGATAAAAAGGACGCGGTGCAACGCCGGTCCGACAGTGAAGCAAACGAAGCGCGCAGGGAAGCCATGCGCAATCTTCTGTATCGCAAAGATAGCTGAAAAACGTTCCAACCGCCCATCTAGAGAAACAAATCACCGGCAGCGAACGCAGTGTGCCTTTTCGAAAATACTTTTGGGTCGCACTAAGCGTCGGTGTGGCTCGCACTGTCGTTACGCGCAATCGTGAAAGTGAAAGCTCAATCACTAAGCGTAACTACTTAGGCCGTTAGCATTTTCTGTTTCGGAACTAGAGTGAAGACTGTATTGCCGCTGATTACTACAGCGACTAGCTTGAGTGAAACGCTGCGAGCCATATAAGAGGCAAGCACGGGTACCCGTCAGTGAAGTTAGAAGTCACGACGTTCGGCCTTCAGTTTTACCTCTTTACCTGCATATGGCATATCAATGGCAGCGTCGAAGCATTCCAGGAGGTGCCAGTAGGCGCTTTCCAACCTCCTCTTCCCGCGCTGCGTACACAGCCCTCGTCCTATTGGTTATTTGCTTTCTTACAAGTGTAGCTAGTGGCGCGGCTCAACCGACCTTTGTGCAGGAACGGGATTCTCAAATCACTTTCGGAAGCACGAGCCGGACGACGTTTTCTGCGCAAACCACTGCCGGCAATCTATTCGTCTTATACCTGGTTTGGGACAACACGTCGGGCGCATCCGTTTCCGATTCTCTTGGCAACATCTATGCCAGCGCGATTGGGCCTACGCGGTGGAGCAACAACAGAAATAGTGTCCAGACCTTTTACGCAATCAATCGCGCAAGCGGACCGAACACGGTGACTGTGAATTTCTCACGACGAATCCAGTCATTTGGGATTGTGTACGCGCATGAATACTCGGGAATTCGTTCCACGGGGTCAGTTGACGTGAGTGCGGCATCGTCCGGGAGTTCAGGTTCTTTGAGTAGTGGTTCTATCAATACCACCAACGATCTCGACCTGATCTTTGCTGGAGGTGTGTCGGCATCGACTGTGACAAGCGCCAGCCCCGGTTACTCAACAAGGTCGGTGACGCAGGGAAATCTTACCGAGGACCGGGTTTCCGCAAAAGGGATATACAGCGCTACCGCCAACAATGCGGGCGGAGCTTGGGCAATGCAGGTGGTTGCGTTCAAAGGTTCGGCTGCCTCGCCGGCTGATTCGACCGTCCCGAGCATACCTGCTGGCTTATCGGCCGTCGCGATTTCGTCGTCGCAGGTTTCTCTTTCGTGGAATGCTTCGACCGATGCGGGCAATGCGGCGAACGAGCTCTACTATGGCGTTTATCGTAACGGAACTCGGATAGGCACAACGGCAGCGGGAACGACGTCATGGACCGATGGTTCGTTGGTACCGTCCACCACGTATTCGTACACGGTGTCCGCGTATGATCCTGCTGGCAACAACTCTGCACAGTCGTCATCGGCTTCGGCGACGACGTTGGCATCAAGCGACACGGTGTCTCCAACCGTTCCGGGCAGCCTCCATGTCACAGGAACATCGTCATCCACGATTTCATTAGCCTGGAATGCCAGCACGGACAATATTGGAGTGGCGGGCTACAAAGTCTTTCGTAATGGTGCGCTTGTCGGCACCTCGGCTGGCACATCCTATGCCGACTCGGGGCTAGCTGGGTCCACGACGTACGCGTACTCGGTGTCTGCCTATGACGGGTCGGGTAACAACTCGGCAACCTCGGCATCGATTAACGCTTCGACTGGCGCGGTAAGTCAGAGACCTTATGTAACCAATTTTCCCGCTACTGAAAATCCTATTTCGGAGGGAGCTAATTGGACCAATGGTCGTGCGGTCGGTGTGGATTGGGGAGACGTGGCAACGGCATCTGGTCTCGCGTACGGCACAAATATCGGCTCATATGCAGATCCGACCGCAATTCTGGCAGGAAGTTGGGGGCCGGATCAGATGGCGCAGGCTACGGTATACAGCGTCAACCAGACAGACAGCGTATTTGAGGAGGTCGAGCTTCGGTTACGAAGCACGATTTCCGCACACAGCAACACGGGGTATGAAATTAATTTTCGCTGTTCGAAGACAAACAATGCGTATTCGCAGATTGTCAGATGGAACGGGCCGCTCGGCAACTTCACTTACTTGTGGGCCCAGGATGGATCCCAGTACGGTGTTAAGACTGGCGATGTTGTAAAAGCGACAATCATCGGAAATGTCATCAAGGTTTACATAAACGGGACGCAAGTTGCGACCGTTACGGACAACACTTTTAAAACTGGAAATCCTGGCATGGGTTTCTACCTCACCGAGGGTTCGGGGCGCAGTAAAGATTACGGATTCACCAGTTTCACAGCCTCGGACTCGTTGACAGCCGACACGGTCGCGCCTTCAACGCCGCAGAATCTCGCTGCGAATGCTGTGTCATCGTCGCAGATTGATTTGATGTGGTCGGCATCGAGCGACAATGTTGCAGTAACCGGCTACAAAGTATTTCGCAATAGCTCACAGATTGGAACCACATCCACCGCGGGCTTCTCAGATCGAGCGGCTTCGCCAGGAATTCAATACGCGTACGCCGTGGCAGCCGTGGACGCCGCCGGGAATTCGTCAGCGCTGTCATCTCCGGTGACCGCCGGAACATCCGGCGCGGGCGATACAACAGCGCCATCGATTCCTTCGAATTTGAGGCTATCCAGCACAACCTCAACTTCGTTGACGGTTAGTTGGTCAGCTTCGAATGACGATACGGGTGTTGCCGGGTATCGAATCTTCCGCGACGGCGCAGAAGTTGGGACAACCTCCGCTACAACGTATACGGATGGGGGTTTGTCTGCGTCGACGGCATACACCTACACGGTTTCGGCATTTGACAGTTCGAACAATGTGTCGGCTCAGTCGTTGCAACTGAATGCCTCTACGGTTTCGACTCCAGCTACGTCACCTTCTATTGTGCAACTCTCGCGAAATCAGATCACGAACGGGTCCACCGTTTCGGCGACCCTTGATGCCCCCACCGTAGCCGGTAATACCATCGTGGTTTACGCGATCTGGAACAACACCAACAGTGTTGCCATTACGGATTCTCGAGGCAATTCATATACGAACGTTGGGTCGCCATTGACTTGGGGCAGCGGGTACAGCGCCCAAGTGTTTTATGCGTCGAACGTCGCCGGCGGCTCCGATGTGATCACAGCAACGTTTCGAACGTCGGTGAATTCATTTGGGGTGTTATACGTCCACGAATATGCGGGCATCAGCAAGACGAATCCGGTAGATGTCACTTCGTCGGCGGTTGGCGCCTCTTCTTCGCTCAACAGCGGCTCTGTCACGACCACTTCGCCCAACGACTTGGTTTTCGGAGCTGGCGTTTCCGATGACTCGGTGACAGCAGGCGGGTCCGGTTTTAGCGTGCGGGACCTCTCCTACGGCAATATTACGGAAGATAAAATCGCGACATCGGCAGGTTCCTACGCAGCCACGGCGACGCACTCTGGAAACAGGTGGGCGATGCAAGTCGTGGCTTTCCGCGCGGCCCAGTAAAGACTCAATCAAACAGTGTGGTTATGTTGGCGGACGCTGACGGGCTTGGTGTCGTCGCATCGACCGGGCTCGCTTTCAAGCAAGTAGACTTTATGGGAACGAGTTTTGCAATGCGTGGAAGAGCGTTGAAATGTTTTTCGGCAATTTTCGTGGTTATTTTTACTGGTTGTTTCAGGCAGTTCGAGGACGGCGCTTGGCGGGGCATACGCGTGAAATTAGATGTAAAGCTCAAAACAGCGAGCGAAATTACTGAGGTAACTGCTTGCGGTTGTGTAATTACACAAGTATTACAGAGGTCTGGAAGGTAACGCTGATATCTTCAGTCTCGGGGATGGTTCTGGGCCATCCATTCACGGGAGAACGATGAATACGAACGCCGCCGCGGATATGAATGTCGCAACACTGCGAAAAGAACGCTCTTCGAAAGATGGCGTCAACTGGGTAACTGCTATTTTCATGGCGCTTTTTCATATTGGCGCGATCGCAGCCTTATTTTTCTTTACCTGGAAGGCACTCTTCGTAGCATGTTTTCTGTGGTGGGTTTCTGGAAGTCTTGGCATTGGGATGAGCTATCACCGCCTGCTGACGCACCGCGGGTACAAGACTCCAAAGTGGGTTGAATATTTTTTGACGGTCTGCGCCACGCTCGCTCTTGAAGGCGGACCGATTTTCTGGGTGGCCACGCACCGCATCCATCATCAGTTCTCGGACGAAGAGGGAGATCCTCACTCGCCGATCGATGGCAAGTGGTGGGCGCACATGGGTTGGATTTTGAGCGGGAAGTCGATGCATCATGACACGACCACCCTCGCGAAATACGTACCTGACCTCGCGAAAGATCCCGTTCACGTCTGGCTGACGAAATACCACTATGTGCCCATGATTGTGCTGGGAGTGGTTCTATTTGCGGTGGGCGGATGGCCGTTCCTGCTGTGGGGCATTTTCCTGAGGACTGTGGTTGGCCTGCATGCGACCTGGATGGTGAACTCGATCACGCATGTGTGGGGTTCCCGCCGGTTTGCGACCAAAGATCTTTCCACGAACAATTGGTGGGTGGCCTTGCTGACGTTTGGTGAGGGCTGGCACAACAATCACCACGCGCATCCGGTTTCTGCTCGGCACGGTCTGACATGGTATGAGATTGACCTGAACTGGTACGGAATCTGGGCGCTGAAAAAGCTTGGTCTGGCGAGACACATCTACAAGGTGCAGCTCTCGAATCTTCCTCCAAAACCGGAGCTGACGAAGAATCTGGGAGCGTCGGTTGAGCTGGCGGCAACGGCAGCAGGGAACGACTAGGTTTCTCCGAAACACGTTCTGCATTTCACGGCGAGGAATCGACCATTCCTCGCCGGTCGTGCGCTCAGAGTAAAATCACCGCATGCGCATCACAAGCCGGCGCAGAGCCATCGCGTTTTCCCTAACGCTGGGCATCTGCCTAATCGCCCTGGCCGTGGCGCTGAACGTTGGTTGGATCATCCTGAACTGGCGCGAAGGTGTTCTGCTCTTTCTCGGAGCGATCTTCTTTCTTCTTATCATCGCAGGACTGGTTCTAAACACCACGTTTCTGGTGCGCGAAATCCGTAGAAATGAGCAGCACGATAGCTTTATCAACGCGGTCACGCACGAGTTGAAAACGCCGATTGCCTCGATCCGTCTTTATCTGGAGACGCTGGAACGACGAGATGTCCCTCCTGAGCAGCAGCACGAGTTTTATCGGCTCATGCTGCAGGACACGGAACGTTTACATTCGACCGTCGAGCAGGTGCTGAAAGCAGGTCAAGCGGGGCACAAGCGCGGCCAGCATCTGGAAATTCCCGTTGATTTCGCGGCGCTGGTGAAAGAGTGTGTAGAGATGGCGCGATCGCGGTACCACCTGGATGGGACGGCATTGCGATTTGAAGAAGAAGCGAATGCTGCGCCGTCGTGGGTAGTGGGCGATCCGGAAGAGTTGAAGACGGCGGTGTCCAATGTGCTCGATAACGCGGTGAAGTATTCGCGCGATGAGGTTTCAGTGACGGCCGAGATCGTGACCTCGAACGAAAAGAGCGTGGTGTTGCGTGTGCGGGACCAGGGCGTGGGTATTCCGGCGGGAGAACTGAAGCGGGTGTTTAAGCGCTTTTATCGAGTGCCGGATCGCGCACTATCGAAGGTTAAGGGCACTGGGCTGGGCTTGTTTATTGTGAGAGCGATTGCTCGGAAGCATGGCGGACGCGCCTTTGCGGAAAGCGACGGAGAAGGCAAGGGAACGACGGTGACCATCGAGCTGCCGCGGAGCATGGCATGAGTCGAGTTCTGATTGTCGAGGATGAGGCGCATATTGCGCGCGGACTCCGCTTCAATCTCGAAGCCGAAGGGCACGCTGTGGATGTGGTCGGCGATGGCGAGTCAGCGTTGGAGCGGTTGCTGGACAAGAAAGAATTGTTTGATGCGGTTGTGCTCGATGTCATGCTGCCGGGCAAGGACGGATTTACGGTCGCTGCAGAGTTGCGTGGTAGTCAAAATTATGTGCCGGTGCTGATGCTAACCGCTCGGGGACGGCCGGAGGACGTGTTGAAGGGTTTTGCGGCGGGGGCGGATGATTACCTCCCGAAGCCATTTGAGCTCGCGATTCTGCTTGCGCGATTGCAGGGCCTGCTGCGAAGAAGTCAGTGGTCTCGTGCTGGAACTATTACGAAGTCCGTCGCCGGAACAATCCAGGACGAGGTAACGCCATCGAGTGACGCGTTTACGTTTGGCGGGAAGATCGTAGATTTCGCGGAACTGGAATTGCGAACGCTGGGGAATACGATTCACCTCACCGTCATGGAGGCTGAACTGTTGCGGTATCTGATCCGCAGTGATGGCAGGGTAGTTGCGCGCAAGGCGATTCTCGAAGACGTTTGGGGATTGCACGAGGATACAGACACGCGCGCAATCGACAACTTTGTGGTGCGTTTGCGACGGTACATTGAAGAAGACCCTGCTCATCCGCGGCATCTCGTGACCGTGCGTGGGGTTGGTTATAAGTTCGTGGCTTCGCCGAACGGGGAGTGATTTAGCGGCCGTGGCCTCAGAACTAGTGCTGACGTGCTGAGGCGCCGGAAGCCAGTTCGCGCAATGTGCTGATGAGAGTTGCGGCCGTTTTCTGGTCGGTGAGCACATCAAGATCGACAGTTGCTGTGAAGTGCGGCGAGCGCGGGTGGAACTTTACGGTAAGAAAATTTTTCTCGCGAGACGACATCAAAGCGCTGACCAACGGATTCAATTCCTGACTCCACTCCTGACGAGTAGTGAGCACGACCGGCGCCGGGCGCGTGACGCTCCACGTGCGGGTTCGTGAAGAAGATCCGCTACTGCTCCCCGCCCATCGGTGGTGCATGACGTCGAGCTGGAACTCGGGGTGGTGATCAAGATCGGCTTCGAAGGTGATCGTCTCTTTTTGGTTTCGCCAATGGCTGAGCAGCCATCGGAATGGCATTTGGCGCGGGACGAGGCGAACGGTCAGCTGAGCATCTTCAAACCATCGCGAGGGAAGATGCAGACTTGCTTGCAGCAGAGAAGAGCTGCGCCATCGAGGTTCAAGGACGGAACCCTTACCTCCACATGCTGCTTGCACTCGGGTGAGCGCAAGAATTCCGCGGCGGCGATTGTAATGGGCGAAGAGGACATACCAGAGAGTCAACAGGAGCCCGGCGGCGAGAGCGCCGAGGAAGCCGTAGATCAGGACCAATCGCCCCACAAAATCCTCTTGCTTGGATGGTACGACTGCGGACACTGGTTGGGCAAGGGCAGGGACGGGTGTTCAGTAGATCTTTTTTCGGGGGCGCGACTCGAATGCGGGAACCGGCCCAGCGATACAATGACGGGCTGTGAGTGTGACGATTCGGCCGTTCCGCATGGCGGACTTCGAGACCCTATGGCGTATTGACCAGGCGTGCTTTCCGCCGGACCAGGCTTATTCAAGGCTGGAATTAAGCTTATACATGAAGCGTCGAGGGGCGTTCACACTGGTGGCTGAGACGGATATCCCGACGGCGATTGCTGGTTTTATTGTTGCGGAAGCAAATTCGCGCGGCCAGGGACACGTTGTCACCATCGATGTTCTTGAAGGCGCGCGGCGCGGTGGGATAGGTTCTGAATTGCTGAGGGCAGCTGAGACGCGGCTCGGGGAAGACGCATGCCGGAACGTATCTCTTGAAACTGCAGTTGATAACGAAGCTGCCCTGCTCTTCTATAAGCGACACGGATATTTCGTAGAAAAAACCATTCCCCTCTACTACAACGGAACGCTCGACGCGTTATTGATGAGAAAAGATTTGCTTCCGTCTACTCATGCCAAGTAAGTTCGATTCGATGAAAATCGCAATTCAGGGAGAACTAGGCTCGTTCAGTCACGAAGCCGCGGAACGCATGGTTCCGAAAGCCAAGATTGTGGCGTGCGCCAGATCGGCTGAGGTGTTCGATCGAGTGGAAGGCAGAAGCGTGGGAGGGGCTGTCATCCCAATTGAGAATTCGTTGGCAGGGTCCGTGGCGGAGCATGCTGATCTGCTCCTAGAGCGTGATGTGCATATCGAGCGCGAATTTCGATTGCGAATTGTTCATAACCTGATAGCGGCACCTGGAGTTCGGCTGGGCGCGGTGCGGCGGGTCTATTCGCATCCGGTCGCCCTCGACCAGTGCAGAAATTTGTTTCGACGCGTTTCAGGGCTCATATCCACGCCGTTCTACGACACAGCCGGTAGCGTGAAATACGTGGTCGAAAACAAGGTGTTGGACGCCGCTGGGATTGCAAGCAAGAGAGCTGCAGCAGTGTATGGCGGGAAGATTTTGAAAGCGGGCATCGAGGACGACAAGCGGAATTTCACTCGATTTTTTCTAATTCGCCGAGGCAAAGCGAAGGTTCTGCGGAACGCGAATAAGACGTCGATTGCATTCAGCGTGAAAAACCTGCCGGGGGCCTTGTTCAAGGCACTGAGTGTGTTTGCCTTACGTGATCTGAGCTTGAGCAAGATTGAATCGCGGCCGTTGCGAGGGCGGCCTTGGGAGTACGTCTTTTACGTAGATCTTCTGCGTGGCGATGACGCTGCGGCGCAGAACGCGCTGCGGCACCTGCGGGAAGTGGCAGATCTAGTGAAAGTATTGGGAATTTACCGCTCGGCCTAACCGCATCTAGCCCTGAAGGGACCGGCCATGGCGAATGCGGACGACAGCTTTTCTGCTGAGTCCCTGCGCCCTTTCGGGTCAGGAAACGAGTTTTCTAGTGGGCCCGCCGCTGATCGCGAACTCCCCTGTCACGGCAGTGTTTCCCCATGTTTGTGGATCACAGCCCAGTGTGAGGCCTGGCACGGTTGCGCCTGCATCTGAGGTCTAGCCTAAAACAGGGTCTTAAAGGACTCCCGCCGTCATTGGGCAAAAAGGAGAGGCATCATATGCGCAACATTAGATTTATGGCTGTGATCGTTGTCATGCTGGTGGCGATGGCCACGGTAGCGACCGCTGGGCACAACATGTTTGGCGTTGCCGACATGCAAAAAATCACGTTTATCGACCCGATCCGGGTTGGAGAAGTCTTACTGCCGCAAGGGAATTATGAAGTCCGGCACGTGATGGAAGGCGACAATCACATCATGGTATTCAAGCAACTCAACGTAAACAAACCTGTACAAGCCCGCGTACAGTGCAGCTTGGTGAAATTGGCAGCGAAAGCAGAGCAAACGCAGAAGATTTACGTGGTCAGTACGAATAATGAGCGTATTTTGCGCGAATTGATCTTCAGGGGCGACACCGCAAAGCACGTATTTTAGCCTGCTTGCATCGGCGGGAAAAGGTTCAGGGGCCACTGTCGCCCTTCTGAGGCGACGAATGGCCTCTTTTTTCTTGTCAGCCTGAACGAACGGGCGTATTGGTTCTGTTGCATCTCCGCAGGGTTTTTGCCGATAGGGTTTACCAGGGAGAAGTTGTGCATGCTCAAAATAAGCAAACGGTATAAGATGCAATGAGCTAGCCCTACTGCTGCATCTTTTTTGCATCCCGGTTCATCAAAACTTGAGCGAGATACACTCAAGGAGAAATATGACGACGACACCGCGCTCAGAACCATCGACGAGCAACGAAACGGAGCTTACGGA
>Ga0157377_10000800_pt1 | contig 13005 bp, 16 predicted proteins | sample M55metaG_FD_121116 | JGI IMG/M metagenome (GOLD analysis project Ga0157377, IMG submission 121116) | Miscanthus rhizosphere microbial communities from Kellogg Biological Station, Michigan, USA - M5-5 metaG | ecosystem: Host-associated > Plants > Roots > Rhizosphere > Soil | place: USA: Michigan...
GCCCCTCATCCGCCGCTTCGCGGCACCTTCTCCCCGCAAGCGGGGCGAAGGCCCCTCCACCCCCGAGACGGGGTCGTGTTCGAAGCGCGGATGTTAATCTCGTCGGCGCACATGGACGACGCGCGTGAGCTCGGCGCCCGCTTCCGTACGCGCCCGACAGCACAACCAGACGACATGAGCGGCGTGGTCGAGCGCGCGCTGCGGGAAGTCTGCGCGCTGTTCGGCGCGGCCGGCGCGCTGCTGGTGTGGGAAGAGGCGGAGGAGCCGTGGGTGGTGGTCGGCACCCTGCGCGGCGGCGCGTTCAGCTGCACCGAGGAGCGCGAGCCGGTGGCGTGGGACGTGCCGCTGGCCTTCGACATCATCGCCGCCAGCGGCGAGGGTCGCGTCTACGTCGACGCGCCGGCGCCCGATGACGCCACGCGCCTCGCCGCCGCCGCCGCGGGGCGCCTGATCGGCGAGGAGCTCGACCGGCACCTGCACGTCGTCGCCGCGGCGCGCGAGGCCGGCGACCGCGAGCGGGTGCGCGTCGCGCACGACCTGCACGACGGCCTGCTGCAGTCGTTCACCGGCATCGTGCTGCAGCTGGAGACGGCGCACAGCATCCTCGCCGCGCAGCCGGACGAGGCGAAGCGGATGCTCACCGAGGCCGAGGCGGCGCTGATGAACGACCAGCGCGAGCTGCGCTCGTACGTGCAGCAGCTGCGGCCGCGCGGGGCGCGCGTGGAGCTGCCCTTCGACTTCGCCGCGCGCGTCGACGACCTCCGCGCGCGCATGGTGCAGCAGTGGGGCATCGCGCTCTCCACCGACGTCTCGCGCGTCGATCCCACCGTCTCCCGCTTCCTCGGATACGAGACCTTCCGCCTAGTGCACGAGGCGGTGATGAACTCCGCCAAGCACGGCGCGGCGAAGAACGTCGACGTCCGCGTGCAGACCGCCGACGGCAAGATGCGCATCGACGTCAGCGACGACGGCGTCGGCTTCTCCTTCCGCGGCCGGCTGACGCTCGACCGCATCCGCGAGACCGGCAACGGCCCGTTCATGCTGGCCGAGCGCGTGGCGGCGCTGAACGGCGACCTGGTGGTCGACTCCAGCGAGGCGGGCGCGCACGTGGAGATCGCCGTGCCGCTCGGCTTCGCGGGGGAGGGCGCATGATCCGGCTGGTGCTGGCCGACGACCACCGGATGATCCTCGAGGGGCTCGAGCAGCTCTTCAACCGCGAGGCGGACTTCGAGGTGGTCGGCACTGCCACCAACGGCGAGGAGGCCGTCGCCGCGGTCCGCCGCCATCGTCCCGACATCCTGGTGCTCGACGTCAACATGCCGCACCGCGACGGCATGTGGGTGCTGCGCGCGCTCAAGCCGCTGGCGCTGCCGACGCAGGTGGTGCTGCTCACCGCCGCGCTCGACGAGGACGAGGTGGTCGAGGCCATCCGCGCCGGCGTGCGCGGGCTGGTGCTGAAGGAGGCCGCCGCGGTCTCGCTGGTCGAATGCGCGCGGCGCGTGGCGGCGGGGGAGCGGGTGATGGACCACGCCATGATCGCCCGCGCCCTCGATCACGTCCTGAAGCGCGAGGCCGGCGCGCGCGAGCTGAGCGAGATCCTCTCCCCGCGCGAGACCGACATCGTCAAGATGGTCGCCACCGGCATGCGCAACAAGGAGATCGCCACCAGCCTGGCCATCGGCGAGGGGACGGTGAAGTCGCACCTGCACGCCATCTACGAGAAGCTCGGCGTGCACGGCCGCGTCGAGCTCGCCCGCTACGCATACGAGCGCGGCCTTGCCGCCTCTCCCTCTACCGAACGATAGACCCGCCTTTCCATCCAACGGTACTTTCGGGTGCGGGGTGCCGCGACTAACGTTGACGACTGCGTAACGCGTGGAAGTTCTGATGGTTGCACCCAGCCCTGCCTCGAGCACTGACCTCGTAGGTCTTTTCCGGCAACGCCTCGCCGGCCCTCTGGTGGAGTGCAACGAGTCGTGTGCACGGATCCTTGGATACGGCTCGCGCCAGGAGCTCCTCGACGGGGGCTTCGACTACGTGAACGCGTCGGATTTCGCTGCCATCACCGCGGCGCTTCCCGACGTGCGCGAATTGTGGAATGTCGAGGTCGCGCTGCGGAAGAAGGACGGCGCCGTCGCCTGGGTGCTGCAGAACCTCCGCGTGACCGGCGACGAGATCGAGGGGGCCATGTTCGACGTGACGGAGCAGCGTCTCGGAGTGCAAAAACTGGAGTATCAGGCGCAGCACGACAGCCTGACCCATCTGCCCAACCGCACGCTGATCGTCGACCGCATCAACGTCGCGCTGGCGCGCACCAAACGCCATGGCGGCTCGGTGGCGGTGCTGCTCCTCGACCTCGATCATTTCGAAACGATCAACAGCGCCTTCGGGCACGGCATCGCCGACCGCGTGCTCGTCGCCACCGCCGACCGGCTGGCCGACTGCATCCGCATCGAGGACGCCCTCGGCCGCTTCGGCAGCGACGAATTCATCATCGTCCTGGCCGACACCACCAGCGAGGCCGACGTCGGCGTGGTGGGGCAGCGCATCCTCGAAGCGGTGGCCGCGCCGCTGGCCATCGGCGGACACGAGATCCGCCCCACGGCCAGCCTCGGCGTGGCCATGTCGCCCGGCGACGGCGACGATCCCGAGGCGCTGATGCAGCGGGCCATGACCGCGGCCTTCGGCGCCAAGGAGCGCGGGCGCAACCGCTATCACTTCCACCAGTCGGAGCTGAACTCGCGCGCGCTGGAGCGGACCGCGCTGATCGCCGGGCTGCGGCGCGCGCTCGACCGCGGCGAGTTCGAGCTGCACTACCAGCCCGAGGTGAACGTGCAGACCGGGCGGATCGAGTGCATCGAGGCGCTGCTGCGCTGGCGGCACCCGGACGTCGGCATCATCCCCGCGGCCGACTTCTTCGCCGCCGCGGAGCAGGGACAGCTCGACGCCACCATCACGGAGTGGGTCCTCCTGGAGGCGGCGCGGCAGGCGCGCGAGTGGCACAACGAGGGGATGCGCAACCTGCGCGTGGCCGTCAACGTCTCGGGCACGCAGTTCTACGACCGCGGCCTGGCCGGACGGGTGAAGCAGGCGGTGCTGGTGAGCGGCCTCGACTCCGGCGCGTTCGAGCTGGAGATCGCCGAGCCGGCGCTGGCCAGCACCGCGCGCGCGTCGCTGGTGCTGAACGAGCTGCACGACATCGGCGTGCAGCTGGCCATCGACGACTATGGCAGCGGCGGCTGCTCGTTCGCCGACCTGAAGCAGATGCCGGTCGACACGCTGAAGATCGCCCCGGCCTTCGTGCACAACGTGACCCACCGCGCCGACGACGCCGCGATCGTGCAGGCCATGATCACCATGGCCCGCGGCCTGGACATGCGCGTAGTGGCCGAGGGCGTGGAGTCGAAGGAGCAGCTGTCGCACCTGCTGCAGCGCCGCTGCACCGACATGCAGGGATATTTCTTCGGCCGCCCCCGCCCCGCCAGGGAGCTGGCCGACGTGCTCCTGATGCAGGAGCACTGACAGCTTCGCGTCCGGGATCTCAACTTCCAGGTCGGCGATCGCGAGATCCAGCTCGTCGTGTCACCTTCCGAGGTCACTCGACCTCGACATCGAGGTCCGCGACCTCGACATCGAGATCCGCGACCTCGACATCGAGATCCGCGACCTCGACATCGAGATCCGCGACCTCGACATCGAGATCCGCGACCTCGATATCGAGATCCGCGACCTCGATATCGAAGATCCGCGACCTCGACATCGAGATCCGTGACCTCGACATCGAGATCCGTGACCTCGACATCGAGATCCCCGACCTCGACATCGAGATCCGTGACCTCGACATCGAGTTCCGCGACCTGGACATCGAGATCCGCGACCTCGACATCGAGATCCGCGACCTCGACATCGAGATCCGCGACCTCAGCAATGACCCCACGCCACCGGTATGCTGCACCCGTGATCCTGCACGCCGTGTTGCTCGCCACTCTCGCGTCAGCGCCTTGCGCCGACTTCGAGTTGCAGATCAGGAAGACCTAGGGCTTTCAGCCGTCGAAGCTCGACGAAGCCGGGATCGACGCAAAGAGCAGCCAGATGGATGCGGTCTGGAAGGCGGTCCAGCAGGATCCCGGCACGCTCGGTCCCTGCCTGAAGGCCGCGCTGAAGCGGCCGACCGAGGACGACTGGTTCCTGTTCGACGGGAGCCAACTGCTGGTCTCCGTCGACCACTCCAGGGAGGCGAAGCTGATCCTGCTCGACGGCCGCCCCCGCCCCGCCAGGGAGCTGGCCGACGTGCTCCTGATGCAGGAGCACTAGTTGGAGCGCCGCCGTCCCGGCGGCTGGCCCGGCGGCGTCTCGCCGCCGTGAAGAGCAGGCGGGACGCCTGGAAAGCGGCACGCGACGGTGTGCGAATATGTACTCTTGGGTTCCGTGCCGATCAAGAAAGCACATGAGGCATCCCACCAACGCAGTTCTTCGAACAGCCGCCGGAATGATTATTGCCGGCAGTGTTCTGGCTTTGTGGTGGAGCGTATTGCGATCGCACATGCAGCGCGCCGAAGCGGATCGTAAAATCGCCGTCAACTTCCCGCCACCGGATAACTTGACTGTCCCAAATCTCACAGGCGAGCAATCATCAGTCATCTGCCGCCACCGCTCACGGACGCCACCGTTATCATTCGCTCGAACGTGCGCGACATCGCCAAAATCGTGCTGATCGTTGGCGTTGCGAATTTCGCCGCCTTCGTTATCGGCACTTTTGTTGTCGGCGGTGATGCCGTGAATGGCGGCATGACGTGTGGTCATCACGTCGGAAAGTACTACCTGTACGACAAACGGCTTCCGAACGCCTGTCATGAAGTGTCGAGAGGCGTATACCTCTATAGCAAGATCCACTGCTGGTCGCTATTTCTGTCGTGGCCATTTGTCATGGTTGCCGGACTGTATGCCTGGTATGGCAAAGAGCCAGAACAGGCCGATGACCCCCGCGCCTCTGGCAGCGCGACGCTGCGCGTCGCGCTGCCGGAATGTGAAGGCCGCGATCGGCTGAGTGCGGCGCCGCGCGAGCAGCCTCGCGAGGTCAGCCGGGAGGACCGATTGCCCACTCGATCGACCGCTTCATGACGGTCCCACACTCGCGCCCAGGGTGACGAGAAGCTCGTCCAGTTGCGCGAACGTCTCGGCCATCGCATCCGCCGCCCCGGTGCCGGCAGCGTCGAGAGCCTCCTTCGAGGGATAGAGCTCGTGCATGACCAGCTGCGTCTTGCCACCCTTTTCCTCGAAGGTCACCGTGGTGACGGGCCCACCCTCACCACCTTCCTCATTGGTCCAGACGAGGCGCGAGTGTGGCGTCACTTCGAGGTACGTGCCGAAGAACGCCATCGCCTCGTGTTCGAACTCCAGACGGTACTTGCCCCCGACACGAACATCCATCTCACAGGAATGCAGGGACATGCCCATCGACTTCGGCGCCCACCACCGTTTGAACAGCTCGGGTTTGGTCCACGCCTCGAACACGAGGCGCGCCGGGGCGTTAAAAGTTCGCCTGACGACCAGCTCACGCTCGGACTTCCGTTCCACCGTCGTGCGGTCCTTCGTGGGCGTGGGCTCATTCTCATTCTCTCTTCTTGCGTCCATCGATCTTCTCCTTCCATTTCAGTTCCTCGACAACCTTGTCCAACTCATCGAAGCGTGAGTCCCAGAGCCGGCGGTACCTCTCGATCCATGCCGTCTCTTCCTCCAGCCGGCGCGGGCCGAGCTTGCAGGTCCGCACGCGCCCGACCTTCTCCGTGGTGACGAGCCCGGCCTGCTCCAGGACGCCGACGTGCTTCTTCATGCCCGTTAGGGTCATTTCGAACTTCTCGGCAAGGTCCGTGATCGAAGCGTCGGCACCTCCGAGCTGCTCCAGAACGCCGCGTCGGGTGGCGTCCGAGAGCGCCGCGAACGAGATATCGAGCCGGGCATGCGCATACTGAACCATATGGTTCAGTATACACCGCACAGGGCGGCATGCAAGGGGAACTCCGCGTAGGACCCGACGCGGCCGGCTCGTGGCCCGGCGCTGAAGCGCCTCGTGCTTCGCGGTTGCGAGGGAGAGAGTCGCCTCCCGTTCCACGGGTATGCTGGGCCCGTGATCCTGCACATCGTGTTGCTTGCCGCTCTCGCCTCGGCGCCATGCGGCGCCTTCGATGCGCAGCTCGAGAAGACCTACGGCTTCCGGCCGTCGAAGCTCGACGAGGCCGGGATCGACGCAAAGAGCAGCCAGATGGATGCGGTGTGGAAGGTGGTCCAGCAGAATCCCGGCACGCTCGGCCCCTGCCTGAAAGCCGCGCTGAAGCGGCCGACCGAGGACGGCTGGTTCCTGTTCGACGGCAGCCAGCTGCTGGTCTCCGTCGACAAATCCAGGGAGGCCAAGCTGCTCCTGCTCGACGCGCTCGGCCGCGTCGCGCTCGACGACGTCGATCTTCGCGTCTGGGTGGCGATCGCATCGCGGCTCGGCGTGGAGGGGTTCGACACCTCCGCGCTCGGCAAGCGGTGGCTGTCGTATCCGAAGGCCGAGTACTTCCTTCCCGAGCATGGCGCGTATCGCGTCGATCGCGAGAACGGCGCGATGTTCATCTTCGGCGCGCTCGACGAGCGGTACGCCACGCCCGCGCTCGTGGAGCTCGCGCGGAGCGGCAGCGGGGAACAGAAGGAGATCGCCACGCGGCTGCTCATGAGCCAGGCCACGCCCGAGGCGCTGCGGGCGCTGGCGCTTCCCGAGCAACCGGCGCTCATCGAGCCGCGAAAGCCGCCGCGAACCTCGCGTGCGGAATTCGTCGCCGCGTTCACCGCGCTGCTAGCCGGCGACGAGGAGCCGTTCAATCGCCTGGTGACCGCGGTTCCGGACGGCGAGCGCGACCTCGTCGCCGTCATGACCCCCGCCGACCTGGACATGCTGCGCAAGGTTCGCCGGCGGTACATCGCCCGGAACACGCAGCACGCCATCGAGTACTACAACCAGTTCAGCCAGATCCTCATGACGATGGTATGGACGCCGCCGCGATGACCTCCGGCGATCGCAACACCATCCGCGCCGGCGGCTGGTCCCTCATCCTCGGCGCAGTGGCCTTCATGGCCGTCTTCACCTACCTGGCCGTCCGCTTCAACTATCCGGACGTGCTCGACGGCCACGCCGCGCAGGTGCTGCCGGCGCTGCTCGCCACCGGAAGCACGGGCCGCGCGGTCTGGGCCATCTACGCGCTGCTGCCGCTGATCTGGATCCCCGCGGCGGTCGGCGCGTTCCACGCGCTGCGCGCGCGGAGCGAAGGCGCGGCGCGCGCCGGCATGTACTTCGCCGCCATCTCCGCGATCGCTATGATCCTCGGCCTGATGCGCTGGCCCAGCTTCCACTGGGAGCTGGCCGGAGCGTACGCGGTGGCGGCGCCGGCGGACCGGCCCGAGCTGGAGACCATCTTCGACGGGCTCAACTCGTACCTCGGCAACTACATCGGCGAGTTCCTCGGCGAGCTTTGCTTCAGCCTCTTCTTCCTGTTGTCGTCGCTGGCCATGCTCAAACCGGACAGCGGCTTCCCGCGCTGGATCGGCTGGCTCGGCATCGTCACCGCGGTGGCGGGGCTCGCCGGCATGTTCCGCAACGCGACGGGGGTGGTGGCCCCCGTCGCGGAAGTGAACAATTACCTGCTACCGGTCTGGATGATCGTCTTCGGCGTCAGCCTGCTGCGCTACGCGTCAGCTGATACCGGATCGTCCGCTCCTCCTGTCCCGGCCCGATGAGGCGGAAGCCGTTCCGCTCCATCGTACGAATCGAACCAATCAGCTCGGGGTAGGTGTCGCCGAAGATCGCGGTGACGCGCGGATCCTCCAGCGCCCACCGGACGATCCCGCCGAGCGCCTCGGCGGCATAACCGCGGCGGCGGAACTCCGGCAGCACGCCGTAGCCGATCAGCACCTGGCCGTTGTCATCGGGCGCGGCCATGCCGACCACGCCGCACGCGACCGGCTCGGCCCCGCGCAGCACGATACAGCGCGGGATCCAGTCGGTGGCCGCATCCTGCTCCAGCATGCGGCGCGTCCAGTCCTGCGCGTCCTGGTCCCACAGCTCCGGCGGCCAGCTGCCGGGAACCGTCGCGCCGCACTCGCGCGCGAGCGTGAGGCGGTCGTCGGGCGTGGATGAAACGTAGGGAAGCGTCAGCGGCACCAGCCGCAGACGCGGGGTCTCGATGATCATTGGGGAACTCCTTCGCTGTACGGGCGGACAGGAGTGTGCGGACGCTAAACAATCATAGGCGAGTTGCGCGATTGTAACCGCGCCGTTGCGGCGGCGGGAAGAGCGCGGCGGCGGCGCGCGTAATGGCTCCGCGCATGAGACGTTCTCTGCTCGCTCTCCTCCTGCTGTTTGCCGCTTTCGCCAACGCCGCGCCGCGCCGTCGCGCGGTCGGCTCCGAAGCCTTTCCGCCGTGCGCCATCGCCAACGGGCCGGCGGTGACGTTTTCGCGCGACGGCGGCGTGACCGTGGCGCGGCGCGCGCAGGCGCTGCGCGGCATCGGCTACACCTACGGCGTGGCGGTGCTCGACGGCGGGCGCACCATCCTCGCCGCGCACAACGACGTCGTCTCGCTCTCGCGCGACGGCGGCTGCAGCTGGGAATTCGTCGGCAACGTCGCCGGTCCCGATCTCTTCCCGCCGAGCATCACCGCCGCGCCGGACGGCGGCGCGTACATCTGGTCGGACAACCGCCAGATCCTGGCGCGCTACAGCGCGGCGGGACTGGCCGCGCTGAAGGCGCCGGCCGCGATCGTCGGGCTGGCCACGGACTCCACGCGCGTCCGCCTGGCCGGCGACGACGGCGCGATCTGGACCAGCACCGACGCCGGGCAGTCGTTCGAGCGCACCGGCTCCGCGCCGCCCGCGTCGCTGTCGTTCGTCTACCGCGGCGCGTTCGATCCGGCCAACCTCGACCACGTGCTGGTCGGCACGCCGGTGTCGGGCGCCTTCGTCACCTTCGACGGCGGCCGCAACTGGCAGCAAGCGGGCGGCATCGGCGCCGGCTTCAACGCCTTCAACCTGGTCGTCTCGCCGGCCGACGGCAACGTTGTCTGGGCCATGGCCCTGCGCACCGCAGACTCGTCGCGCCACATCTTCCGCTCCACCGACGGCGGCCGCACCTTCGCCGCGGTGGTCGACGCCGGCAACGGCGTGACGCTGGTCAACGGCCCGGTGATGGCCGCCCATCCAACCAATCGCGACGTCCTCTACTTCGTCTTCGGCACCTTCTTCCAGGATTACGGGACCGATCTCTTCCGCTTCGACGCCGCCACCGGCAACCTCCGCCTCTCGCACCACGAGTTCGACGACGTGAACGCCATCGCCTTCTCGCCGCTCGATCCCGACCTGATGTACTTCGGGCTGGAGGTGGTGGAGCCGACCGGCCCGTAGCTCGCATGCATTGGCGCGTGTGACGCGCCCGGCCATCATCGCAGCGGCAATCCTCGGCGTCGCCTACGCGCTGGTCACGCCGCCGTTCGAAGTCCCCGACGAGGTCTTCCACTTCTGGCGCCCGCTGGTCATCGCCGGCGGGCAGCTGCTGCCGCAGCGCCGCGGCGCGCCCGACGCCGGAACGATTCCGCTCGGCGCGCAGAACCTGGTCTACGTGATGTCGCAGACGAGCGCGGACGGCCATTACACCCGCGACCAGATGCGCGTGGCGTGGCAGTCGCCGCCGGAGCTCGAGCGGCCGAAGGTGGTGCGCTTCCCGTCGTGGTACACGCCGGTGGCCTATGCGCCGCAGGCCGTCGCGGCGCTGGCCATGCGGCTCCTCGCGCTGCGTCCGCTCGCCACCTTCTACCTCGGGCGGCTGCTCAACCTGGCGGCGGCGCTGTTGCTGATCGCGCTGGCTATGCGCGCGGCGCCGGATCTCGCCGGCGCGATCGCCGCGGTGGCGCTGCTGCCGATGACGCTGGCGCAGCTCGCGTCGTGGTCGCCCGACGCGCTGACCATCGCCCTGGCCGCGCTGCTGACGGCGCTGCTGCTCGCCGACCGCCACCCGCGCGCCGCGGCCGTGGTGGCCTTCGCCCTCGCGCTCTGCAAGCCGGCGTACTTTCTGATCTCGTTGCTCGCGCTGCGGCGCAGGCGGTGGGCGGTGGTCGCCGCCAGCGCCGCCGGCACCGTGTTGGCGTTCGGCTACGCGCGGCTCGGCGGCTACAACCAGCGAATGAACGACCCGGTCGACGCCGGGACGCAGCTCCGCTGCCTGCTCGCCGACCCGAGGCGCTTCGTCCGCGCCGTGGCGCACGACGTTCCGCGGCACGGGCGGATGTACGTGGAGCAGCTCGTCGGAAGGTTCGGCACCGTCGCGCAGGTCGGGCTGCCGCTTGCGGTGGTCCTCGTCGAGCTGGCGCTGCTCGTCGCCGTGGGGCTCGCCGCGCGCAACCGGTTGCGCGCCGCATCCGCCGCCATCGTCATCGCCAGCGCCGCCGGCATCTTCCTCTCGCAGTTCCTGATCTGGAGCGTCGCGTGCGGCGACGTGGTGGAAGGCGTGCAGGGACGCTACTTCCTCCCGCTGCTGCCGCTGGCGCTGGCGGCGCTCGCGTTGCCGCGCGCCCCGCGCGTGCCGGCGGCCGCGATCGTCGCCGTCGCCGCCGTCTGCAACGCGATCGCGCTGCTGCGAATGGCGCGTCACTTCTGGTGACGCGGCGGACGCCGGCGACTTCGACCAGTCGCACCTCATCGCCGATTTTTCCTATCGGCGTGAGCGCGGCGCGGCTATCGTTCCACGCATGCAGATCAAGAAAATCACCCCCGTCCTGATCGTCGACGCCATCGAGCCGCTGCTCCCGCTCTGGGACGCCCTCGGCTTCGCGCGCACCGCCGAGGTGCCGCACGGCGAGCGACTCGGCTTCGTCATCCTCGCCGCCGATGACGTCGAGGTGATGTACCAGACCGCCGACAGCGTGCGCGGCGACCTCCCCGCCGCGATGGAGGGGCCGCGTGCGCTCGGCGCCGCCGCGCTCTTCATCGAAGTCGCCGACCTCGCCGCCGCCGAGGCGGCGCTGCCCGCCGGCACGGACGTCATCACCCGCCAGCGCAAGACGTTCTACGGCTCCACCGAGACGATCCTCCGCGACGCGGCAGGGAACGTGATCACGCTCGCGCAATTCGCGTGAACGGTGCCGCACAATGCGGCCATGGACATCGAGAGGGCAGCGCTACTCCTCGCCTTGATCGGTGCGCCGCTCGTCGCCGTTGTGGTCCCGATCGTCTCGATCGTGAAGCTCCGGCGCCACAGAGTGTCGATTCCCGCGGTAATCATCGCCCTGCTGGTATGGGCCGGGCTCTGCACCGTGGCCATCGTGGTCTCTCAACAAGCCACGTTCGCGTATGCCTGGATGTGGGGGCATTCCGAGCGACAGTCGATCCGGAATCCGCCCTCGGCCGCGGCGCTCATCGCGATGACCCTCGCCGGGCTGCTTTTCCTCGGTGGATGTGGCGTCGTGCTGCATCGCATTGTCCGGTCAGGCGCCGCGAGAAGTTGAGTCAGAACGCTCGCCCCGCGGTCGATTCGAACTCTTCGATGAGATGACGCCTCTTTAGCTCTGAAAGGTCGAGTGCATACGTCGAAGCAGGAAGCGCTCTGGGTATTGCGGGCGCAGTGTGGTGACCGGGAGGCTCTCGAGCAGCTGTTGCGGCAGGTTCAACCGCCGCTTCATCGCTACCTTTGCGGCCTGGTCGGGCCCACGGACGCGGACGACGTACTGCAGGAGGTGCTGGTCCTGGTGTTTCGCAAGCTGCAGGCGTTGGTGATGCCGGAGTTATTCAGGCCGTGGGTCTTTCGCATTGCCAGCCGCGTCGGATTCCGTCATTTGAAGGGGGAAGAGCGCCGGGTGGCGAACCTCAGCGACAACGATTCTCTCGATGATCTCCCGGCGCTCGAGATCCCGCCGTCAGGGGAGCTTCTTCAGCAGCTGGGAAGCAACGTCCCCGCGGCGAGTCGTCCGGTTCTCCTGCTGCACTTTCAGCAGGAAATGTCGCTGGCCGAGGTGGCGGCAATTCTCGACCTGCCGCTCGGTACGGTGAAGTCGCGTCTGGCGTACGGTCTGTCGGTCCTTCGGAAACAACTTGGAAGCGGGAGGAAGCTCTGATGTCACAGGAAACCGGAAACACGCTGCAAACGTCACTCGACATGATCGACCGCATTCGGCGCCGGGTCGTTACGGGAGGGTGGTTGGCGGTGGCCGTCACGCTGGCCGCGTACGGCTACTTTTATTACGTCCTGAACACGAGCCATAACCTCGAGAAGCTCGTCAGCGCCTCGTTGCTCGCGTTGACCTGCCTGATCGCCTGGGCCGGATACGCCGTGATCCTGATGGTCATGAGGATGACGAGCCGGATCCTGCGAGCGATCGAGCTGGCCTTGTCGCGATAGCACGCCGTTGTTCCGGCGCCGGGCATATTCGTTGCTGCCTCCAAGCGCCAGAGGCAAGCGATGAGCGAGTCATCTTCCATCCGCGGCTTTCACGGAGTTCGCTACCAGGTGAAGGACGTCAGCCGATCGATCGACTTCTACACGCAGCACCTCGGCTTCAAGCTCGAGCACAAGCAGCTTCCCGCCTTTGCCGCCCTGTCGCTCGACGCGCTCCCGCTTCTGCTGAGCGGGCCCGGAGCCTCGGGCTCGCGCCCTCTTCCCGGCGGTGAGCGCCAGGAGCCGGGCGGCTGGAATCGAATCGTCATTCGAGTCGACGATCTTCCGTCGTGCATCGAAGCGTTCCAACAGGCAGGCCTTCACTTTCGAAACGAAATGGAAGCCGGCCCGGGCGGCAGGCAGATTCAGTTGCTCGATCCCGACGGCAACCCAATCGAGCTATTCGAACCTGCTCGCGCGTAGCGGCAATGGCCTTAAGTTTGACGCTGCTCTGACGTTGCAAAGCGGAACGCCGGCGTCCTCGCCGGCTGGCCCGAGAGCGTCTCGCTCTCGGCGGCGGCGGGACGCCGCCGGGCCAGCCGCCGGGA
>Ga0157377_10000802_pt1 | contig 12977 bp, 12 predicted proteins | sample M55metaG_FD_121116 | JGI IMG/M metagenome (GOLD analysis project Ga0157377, IMG submission 121116) | Miscanthus rhizosphere microbial communities from Kellogg Biological Station, Michigan, USA - M5-5 metaG | ecosystem: Host-associated > Plants > Roots > Rhizosphere > Soil | place: USA: Michigan...
AACATGGAAGCGTGGGGCACGCCTGAAGCCTATGCTGAACTGCTGAAGCTCATCCCGTACAAGCGCATCGGCGAGGCGGACGAGATCGGCCGCGCCGCGGTGTGGCTGGCCTCCGACTACGCGGACTATGTCCACGGCATCAGCTTGTTCGTCGACGGCGGCATGACGCTGTACCCCGGTTTCGAGACCGGCGGCTGATCATGAACACACGAGACGGCATCAGCGCGCTGCGAGGGCATTGGCCCGAGTACCTGATCGAAGGGTGGGCCCTGGGCATGTTCATGATCTCGGCCGGCCTGGTCACGACGCTGTTCGACTATCCCAGATCACCGTTGAATCAGGCATTGCATGACGGCGACCTGCGGCGCGTGCTCACGGGTATCTGCATGGGTCTCACGGCGATGGCGCTCATCTACTCGCCGTGGGGCAAGCGCTCCGGTGCTCACATGAATCCGGCTGTGACGTTGACGTTCTTGCGGCTGGGCCACGTCGCTCCCTGGGACGCAGTTTTCTACATCATCGCGCAGTTCGTGGGCGGCACTCTCGTCGTATTCGTCGTACTCGCGGCGCTGGGCAATGCCTTCGCTGAGCCGCCGGTGCGCTATGTCGCCACGCTGCCCGGCATGCAAGGTGTCTGGGTGGCGCTGCTCGCAGAGCTTGCGATCTCGTTCGCGATGATGACGGCGATTCTGCGTGCCTCGAACTCTCGGAAGCTCATGAGCTACACGGCGATATTCGCCGGCATCCTCGTTGCGATCTGGATCAGCATCGAAGGCCCGCTGTCCGGCATGAGCATGAATCCGGCCCGCACTTTCGCCAGTGCCTTGCCGGCAAATGTCTGGAGCGGATTCTGGCTCTACCTGATCGCCCCAATTACTGGAATGCAAGCCGCCGCGGCGCTGTTCACATGGCAGCGAGGTCGCGATGCGGTGAAGTGCTCCAAGCTCATTCATTCGACCGATCAACGCTGCATCCATTGCGGGTATGAGCCATGAACCAATTCGACGCCATCATCATTGGCTCGGGCGCGGGAGGTTCTGCAGCTGCCTACAAGCTGGCGACGGCAGGCCTGCGAGTCGCCGTCGTCGAGAAAGGCAGCGAACTGCCTCGCGACTCCAGCACGCTCGACTTCGACAAGGTTGTCCATCGCGGTCTGTTCAAGAGCAAGGAGCAATGGTTCGACGGACGCGGGCGCACTTTTGCGCCGGAGGAGTACTTCAACGTCGGCGGCAAGACCAAGTGGTACGGCGCCGCGCTGTTGCGCTACGGCCGGCACGAGTTCGATGCCGATGTTGCGCATCAGTGCCTTGGCTGGCCGATAGAGTATGACGAGTTGCGGCCGTACTACGAGGAAGCCGAGTCGCTGCTCGGTATCCGCACGTTCGACGCGGAGCCGGATCTTTCCAGGATCCTTGGACGACTGCGAGGAAACTCCAGCGCCTGGCGCAGCGAGGCGCTGCCGCTCGGTCTGGCGACCTCGATTCTCGAGAACCGTCTGGAAGCGAGTCGCTTCGACGGGTTCGCTTCGGTTGCCGGGCTCAAGGCGGATGGCGAGAGCGCATTCCTATCCAAGCTGCGCGGCAACCCCAATCTCAAACTCCTGACGGGTGTACCAGCGGTCGAACTGCTCGGAGAGAACGGCAATCCGCGCCGCATCGTTGGTGTCCGACTCGCAGACGGCCGCGTGCTTCAAGCCAAGGCCGTCCTGCTCGCGGCAGGTGCCTTGCACTCGCCCCGCTTGCTTAGTCACTACCTCGGAGGTAGCGGCCTCGCGCAGCAGCTTCCTTCTGCAGTGAATGTTGGACGCAACTTGAAGTTGCACTTGCTGACCGCAGTAGTTGCCGTCTCGCTGTCACGAAAGACAGATGTCATCCGCAAGACGACACTGCTTCTCAACGATGCACTCCCTCACAGCAGCATTCAGCCGCTCGGCTTCGACGGCGAGCTCATCGCAACGCTGGTACCGAAGGTCGCGCCGAGAGTCATCGCGAGGCTGATCGGGCAGCGCGCTTACGGCTTCTTCTTGCAAACGGAGGATGGCTCTCATGCAGACAATCGCGTAAGCGCCGGTGCTGTCCCGACGATGGATTACGACGCAACGCGGCTTGCGCCAGCGGTACAACAGCACGATCGCTTGGTGGCGACGTTCAAGCGCGCGCTTGGCAGAGCCGGCTTGCTTGCATTCTCGGAGCGCATTGGCCTTGCCGGTACTGCGCATGCCTGCGGCACTCTCGTAACCGGACGGGAGCCGCAGCGCTCGGTCGTCGACGCGAACGGCCGCGTGCACGGCATGGACGCACTCTATGTCATCGACGGCAGCGTCCTGCCGAGATCGAGCCGGGTCAATCCATCCTTGACGATCTATTCGTGGAGCCTGCGCGTGGCGCGCGCGCTGGCGTTGCGTCTGCATGAAGCTCGGACCGACGAACGTAAAGAGGTAGTGGTGTCATGAGGCTGCGGATTCTTGTCGTCCTGAGTCTGCTCGCCCTGAGTGCGGTCGTCCGTGCCGACAGTGGCGGGGCAGGGCCGATCGTGGCCTCCATCGACTCGATCGGCATCACCGTCGACGACATGGATCGTGCCGTCGACTTCTACACGAAGGTCCTCGGATTCGAGAAGCTCGACGCGCGCGAGGTCGCCGGCGAGCAGTACGAGCACCTTTACGGTGTGTTCGGGCTGCGGCTGGCGATCACGAGGCTGCGGCTGGGTGACGAGCGGATTGAGCTCATGCAATTCATCGCGCCGCGCGGCCGCCCGGAACCCGCGGACTCGAAAAGCAACGATCGCTGGTTTCAGCACATCGCCATCATCGTGTCGGATATGGACCGCGCCTATACGTGGCTGCGCGAGCACAAGGTCGAGCATGCCTCTTCAGGTCCGCAACTGCTGCCGGCGTGGAATCCAAATGCGGGCGGCATCGCAGCGTTCTACTTCCGCGATCCGGATGGCAATCACCTGGAGGTGCTGCACTTCCCGGACGGCAAAGGCGATCCCAAATGGCATCGCAAGTCGGAGCGCCTGTTTCTCGGCATCGACCACACTGCGATCGTGGTCGCCGATACCGATGAGAGCCTCGGCTTCTATCGCGATGCCTTGGGTCTGCGTGTGGCCGGCGCAAGTGAGAACTACGGTCCGGAACAGGAGCGCCTCAACAATGTGTTCGGCGCCAGGCTGCGGATCACGGCTCTGCGAGCAGCGAGGGGACCGGGTGTCGAACTTCTCGAATACTTGGCTCCGCGCACGGGACGGCCGATGCCGGTCGACTCCAAGCCGAACGATGACTGGTACTGGCAGGTGAATAGCAGCGCCGCGGTTGTGGCCGCCGATGGCGCCGTCCGTCACGGACACTACTCATATATATCTCCTGGCCCGCAAGCGGTCGAGGGAGATTCCCAGCTCATCGTTCGCGATCCGGACGGTCACGCAATGTTGTTGCGCAATCACTCTCCGACTGTGAGTACTTCGCCATGACTTCTTCCCAGACGCCTCTCAAGAATCTCGTCATCGTCGGTGGCGGCTTCGCCGGAATCACCCTCGCGCAGCAGCTCGAGCATCGACTGCCGCCCGGCTGGAAGCTGACCCTGGTGAGTCAGGAGAATTTCATCACCTACAACCCGCTGCTGCCCGAGGTGGTCGGCGCGTCCATTCTCCCTGGTCACGTCATCGCTCCGCATCGTCAGATGATCCATTGCAGCAACGTTTGCATGGCACAGGTAACCGAGATCGATTACGAGGCGAAGCAGGTTCACTACCTCGGTGAGGGGAGCGGCGTACTGCCGTTCGACCAGCTCGTTCTCGCGTGCGGCGTCAACGCCAATCTCGATCTGGTGAAAGGGATGTCGCAGCATGCGTTGCCGCTCAAGACTCTCGGCGACGCGCTGTTTTTGCGGAACCGGATTGTTTCTCGATTGGAACAGGCCGAGCTGCAGCCGAACCCTGAAGCACGGCGGTGGCTGACGACCTTCGTCGTGATCGGTGGCGGCTTCAGCGGTGTCGAAACGGCCGGGGTGCTGACGGATTTCCTGCGCGCGAGCCTCAAGTACTATCCGCGGATTCAGCCCGATGACATTCGCGTGGTCTTGCTGCACGGGCAGAATCGCTTGCTGCCCGAGTTGTCAGCATCGTTGGGCGAGTTCGCCGGGCGTAAGATGCGCATGCATGGCTTGGACGTGCGGCTCGAAGCTCGTGCATCGCGTATAGACGACCGTGCAGTAACGCTGGCGAGCGGCGAGATCATTCCCGCAGGTACGGTGATCTGCACGATCGGCACGCAGCCGAACTCGCTCGTCGCGGATTCATCGCTGCCCAAGGAGCGCGGACGCGTGAAGGTCAACGAGGACATGTCGGTACCAGGATTCGATGGCGTTTGGGCGCTGGGAGACTGCGCCGCAGTGCCGAACAAGCTCGACGGCAAGATTTCTCCGCCGACCGCGCAGTTCGCCGATCGCCAGGCACGCCAGCTGGCGCGGAACATCGCAGCTCACCTGCAAGGTCGCGCTACGACCGCATTTTCCTTCAAGCCGGTCGGTCAGCTGTCGACCATCGGGCATAACAAAGCCGTTGCGGAGATGTTCGGGATCAAGCTCTCGGGCTTCGTGGCCTGGCTGCTCTGGCGCGGCGTGTATCTGCTGAAGATTCCAACACTCGCGCGCAAGACCCGCTTGTTTCTCGAATGGAACTGGGCGATGTTCTTCCCGCCAGATATCTCGCACTTGGGTTATCGGCGCACGCGTCGAGGTACGCCGGTGGCAACGACCAGCACCGGTCGCGCGGCAAATGGGTAGGTGTTGTGACGATCACGGTTCGCACTGGCGACGCTCCGCAGATTGAGGCGTTCCTCGCCGAGCGTATCTACGAGTACAACGCAGCCGCCACGGGACACGATGACGGCGAGTCGTTTACCGCGGTCCGTGAAGGCAGCGCTGGTGACATCGAGGCCGGTGTAAGCGGCTACACGTGGTGTGGTTGCTGCTACATCGCGTATCTCTGGGTCGCAGAGACTTTGCGCGGCCGAGGGATCGGTAGCGAGCTGATGCAAGCGGTCGAGAAGCACGCGCGCGCGAAGGCATGTCGGGTCATGTTCGTGGCGACCCACAGCTTTCAGGCGCCGGAATTCTACCGTCGCATGGGTTTCGAGCAGGTGGCGTCGATGGTCGACCATCCCGTCGGCCACTCGAGCATCTTCTACGCGAAGAGATTGGACGCGAAGTGAGGCGCTAAAGGGGCATGTTCATCAACCACTGGAGGGCCTCCAGTTTCTGCTTCTCGCTGACGTGCGCGATTCTGATCATGATGTTGAAACGATTCACCGCGACGAATGAGTCAATGCAACCGCCGCTGCAAAAAATCCTGGCTCAGTAGCCAGGCTGCGTTAGCAGCGACTGGATCGTAGGTTCTGCCTGCATTGAACAGCGGTTGCGCAAAGGCGTGGTCCGCGCCGGGATAGACATACACCTCCGCGCCCTGGCCCGCCGCGTCTGCGGCTTTGGAGAATGCCGCGGAGTTCTCCGCTGCGGAGGTTCCGTCATGAGAGCCGACGACGAGCAGGGCCGGGCCCGCAAGCTGCCGTAGCTTTGCTGGATCGTTGATCGTTTCTCCGTACCACAGCACGGTTGCGTGTACAGCAGGATTGCGCAGAGCGGCCGCAAGTGCGTGCTTGGCTCCCATACTGAATCCCATGACAGCAACGGGCCGACCGCTTTGGGCGAGCTGAGCGATTGCGCCGTCTATCTCCCGTCCTGCAAGGTCGTCTCGGACTGACTGAAGAAGCTTGCTCGCTTGATCGTGTGTCGTCGCGACCTGGCCGCCGTAGAGGTCGACGGCGAGGACTCGATATCCCTGTTCGCCCAACTTTTCCGCCGCTTGCGTATAGAAGGGCGAAACGCCGAACCAGTCGTGTACCAAGACCACGCCCGCGCGTGCGTTCTGAGGTCCGGATGCATATGCGGTGAACGGTTCAGAACTGGCCGTCAGGAGCGTGAGTGCCGCGGTTCGTGCGAACAACGGCTCCGCGGCCAGCAACAGCAGCAATGCAAGACAGAAGCGAGCGCTTGATCTCACGAGGACACCTTCCCGAGGTGAAGGCCGGAGGCCGGTGCAATGACAGTGTGGAGTAGACCGGCAAGCGCCGATCGTTATTGCATGACGCTCTGACTCTCGCGACGGCGCCACAATCGCGTGTGGGATTCCGCCAAAAATCACTTGCGAGCCGCAGTGCGTTGCGGTCGATCGGAGTGCCACGTCCGGGCGATAACCCACGCCCAAGCGCACTGCATTTCCCGTCGCGTGCCCACAGGATTGCTGGTTTGGAGATTCATCAGAGTCTTCTGCCGCGACGAGTGGGCGTCTTTCGATGAGTCGAGATGGGCCAAAGCGAATGGTTACGCGTTGTCTATGCAATAGTCCGCCTGTTCCGGAGATTGATATATGCATAGCTCATTGCGACACCCTGCGTTCGCATTCTTACTGGCCAGCCTCGCGGCGGGTTGTGCCAATGTCGACGCAGTGCCCCAGGAGCAGGGCGCCAAAGCCCAAACCGACCGTGCGAAAGCACCTGCATTGAGTCAGGAGCGGCTGATGCTGAGCGCGGGATACAGCATGTTGTACAAGGATGCCGGCACGCTCGATCTCTCTGAGTTGATCCTCTATGTGAAAGTCGAATCGGACGCCATGGAGAAGGTCACTACTGCCGTTGCTGAGGTTGGTGGCCAGCTAAAGAAAGATCTGGAGAGAATTGCCAAAGACTATCCCGGCGTGCGAATCGATCTCGACCCCTTGCCGGAAATGGAAAAACGCAAGCGAGCTGCGCTTGCCAAGGATCGAGCGCGCTACTTCGCGCCGGTCATCGGTCATGGCGGTCGTGAATACGAGCGCACTGTGCTGATCGGGTACGCCAACGGTATCAACCACGAGCGCCACCTGTGTCAGGTGATGGCCGAAGCCGAGCCCGACGCCGGCCTGAAGAAATTCCTGCTCGACGCCGAGAAACGCTATGACGGCGTATACGACCGCGTCATGGCGTTGCTGGACAAGGAGTACTTCAAGGACCCGAACGGTAAGACGAAGGATTAGACGATTCAATCAGCGAGTCCGCCCGGATCCATGCGGCGCCCAGCAAGGCAAGAGTCACCGCACTCGAAGCACGATCTTCCCGAGGACGTGCCCGGCCTCCAGGCGCTGGTGTGCCTTCGCGGCGTCTGCGAGTTGGAATTCAGCAGCAATCGGTACCTCAAACTTGTGCCCCTGGATCGCCTGGTTGAGACGCTCGAACGCCGGTGCATCATAGGAGGCATCGTAAGGGATGACGGTAAAGCCGTTGCGCGCCGTGGGCTCAGGAGATACGCCGCGCGGAAATGCCAAGCGCCCGCCTGGCCGCAGCGCCGCGATGCAACGATCGAGCGCATCGCCGCTGGCGAGCGCAAGCACAGCATCCGCACCCTCGGGCGCGAAAGTGCGCGCCGCCGCCGCGATGTCACCCTTCCGTCCTTCGACGGAGGCATCAGCCCCCAGCCGGCGCACGAGCTCGACGCCGTCGTCTCCCGAAGCCGTCGCGAGCACTCTGGCTCCGCGCAGCTTAGCGAGCTGAACCGCGAGCGTACCGACCGCACCACTGGCCCCGTGGATGATGAGCGTCTCACCAGCCTTCAGGTGCAGCGCTTCATCAATGCCGCTGAGGGCCGTGAGGCCGCTCACGCCGAGTGCACCCGCATGATCCAGTGCCATGCCGTTTGGAAGGCGCGCGACACGAATTGCAGGGACTGCGACGTACTCTGCGTAGAAGCCACCCTTCGGGTTATTCCAGTTGTATGAGTACACGAGGTCGCCAACCTGGAAGCGGGTTACGGCGGAACCTACGGCAGCAACCGTACCGGAACCGTCGCTGCCGAGTATGAACGGAAAGTGCGGGTTCTGGACGTAGCTCAGCTTCCTTCGGATGTCCGCGTCCCAGATCGCCACGCCTGCCGTATGCACTGCGATGAGCACGGGCAACGTGTGAATGGCTAGTACGTCCGGCTCACCTATCTTGTCGAACGCGGCGGCACGCATCGAGCCTGGAAGCTCGGGCCGTGCAGCTGCACGCGCAGTCGCGGACACGGTTGTCGTGGGCTCCGCGGTCATGCTCTCGCGCGGAGTTGTCACCATGAACAGCGCGAAAGCTATGATCGAAAAGGACAGGCGTGGGTACATGAGCACTGACGCTACCTCCGTAGGGGAGCGACATTCTAAATCGCCTGGTTCGCGCTCCGTCTCAACGCGCGCACACCTCGTCGCAAATCGAAGCACGGTCGCCAGCTCCGCCTATCTGCACCAGTTCACCGTGGTCGCATGGCTCGTGTCTGCCGACTGATCTGCAGGCGTTTTCGCCATCCAACGTCAAATTTTCGAGAGGCGACCTGATCGGCCATCGATACCCCACGGACTTCCGTGCTTCACGTCGCGAGTGAGTTCCCGATTCCTAACCCGAAGGCAGCGCGGAGCCAGGTCATCGGCGCGATGACAATGGGCGTGGGCGCGGCGCTGATGGAAGAGCTCGTCGTCGACCGGCGCGTCGGAATCTTCGTCAACCACGATCTCGCATCGTATGAGGTGCCAGTGCATGCCGACATCCCGCACCAGGACGTGATCTTCCTCGACGAGACCGATCCCGCGTCCGCACCGATGAAGGCAAAGGGCGTCGCTGAGCTGGGTATCTGTGGAGTCGCGGCCGCTGTGGCGAATGCGATCTACAACGCGACCGGCGTACGCGTGCGCGAGTACCCGATTACGTTGGACAAGCTCCTCGACCGATTGCCGAGCGCTTCATAGCTGGCAGAGATCGACCACGTTCACTCACTTCGTGCAGAACGGGATCAGTCCCATTGCAGACTTGATCCCGTTGACGATCATCTGCTCGAACTCGCGCTGTCCGGGGAAATCCGCACCTTCAGTAAATGCCGCGGGATCATGGCCGAGCGTCGTGAGCCACGCGCGGCCGCCGTCGTAGTACTGGCACCAGGCCACCGGGTGCAGGTCGCCGTGGCCTGGGTGGACCTGCGCACGCGTTTTCAACGTCTTCTCGTCGACCGCCAACAGAAACTTGACGTGCGTTGGGAAGGGCTCGAGGTTGTACCACTCGTCCCGGTATGGCCACGACTTCGGCAAACCATCGGTCGATGGATCGCTGCGTGCGATACTCTTCACTGTGCCGTCCTGATGCTCGCCGTGATCGTAGAAATTCGTGTCGCCGAGAAGTCCTTCGTACCACGGCCAGTTGTACTCGGTGCCGAACGCGTTGTGGATGCCGACGAAGCCGCCGCCGGCACGCATGTACTGGCGCAGAGCAGTTCGTGCGGCGTCCAGGTTAGCGCCGGTCGATGTATTGAGCGCTAACGAGGGATCGATCGCGCGGCTGTGCGCGAACAAGGCATCGCGGCTGGTGCTCGCAAAGATGACTGCCTTGTAGCGATTCAGGTTGGTGAGGCTGGTCACGTCCTCGGTCCAATCCGCTTCGATGCCCTCGCGTGCGAGCCACGCGCGCAATGAGCTCTGCACTATATTGCCCGGACCGAGGGTTGGATTGAGACCAGCCGCGAGTGGCGGTCCAAGATTCCCGTGACGTGGTCCGGCGGTCCGCGTGTAGATCAGCACGCGATTGCCGTCGCGCTTGTCCTTCGCCCAATCGTGGTAGCAGCGCGGATCTGTGCCGCGGCAGATCTCTGCGGCCATAGCCGAGCCAGCGAGCGCGGCGCAGAGCACGGCCGCGCCGACCACATATATATGTGTCGCCATCAGCGAAGCTTGACACACATGTACTAGTTCGTACACTGCTGGCCCTGCGTGACGCCGTACGCCACTCTCATCGCCGCGCTGCTTCTGTGCGCGGCTTGCACGACGCAGCCGACTCATGAGTGTGAGCCGAGCGACGGCCACAGCTTCATCTGCGGTGCGCCGCGTCCCGAGGACCTGGCGCGCGTTCCGAACACACGCTGGCTCATATTCAGCGGCTTTACCGACGGTGGCGGGCTCAAGCTGGTCGATACGCGCACGCGCACGATGCGTCGCTGGTACACGGGGGACAGCACGCAGCTCGCGTTCGATCGACAACGATTCGGGTCCTGTCCATCGCCGCCTGACCCGGCGATGCTCAACACCCAGGGCTTGAGTCTCAGAACGATCGGCGAGTCGCAGCACGATCTGTACGTCGTCAATCACGGCGGGCGCGAAAGTATCGAGATCTTCCGGGTGGATTCTGCGCACGACGAGCCACAGATCAGTTGGATCGGTTGCGTCGAAATGCCGGCGGCGACGCCGGCCAATAGTGTTGCCACATACTCGGATGGGACTGTTCTCGCGTCGGTACTGACCCACCCGGGAACGTCGATCACCGACTTCGTGCGAGGTGACGCTACCGGCGGCGTGTATGAATGGCGGCCGGGCACGAGGGCGTTCCGCCTGCTGCCGGGCACACGCTTGCCGGGCAACAACGGCATCGAGACCTCAGCTGACGATCGCGAGTTCTATGTCGTCGCATTCGGCTGGCACGCAGTAGTCATCTACGCGCGTGACGACACGTCGCAGCCGTTGCGCAAGGCCATCGCGCCCGGGTTCATGCCCGACAACATTCACTGGGATGGCGCACGGTTGATCCTCGCGGGCATGCAGTACGACGAGCCAGCCTGCGGCGGCATTCGCCAGATCATCGACGGCAAAGCCGACGACATGCGTTGCCATCGCGGCTACACGGTATCGGCACTGGATCCGCAAACCCTCGAATTCACGATCATTGCCTACGCAACGCCGAACGCCGGCTTCAATGGCGTTTCTGCGGCGCGCGTCGTCGGCAGCGAGCTGTGGCTCGCCGCGTATCAGGGCGAGCGCATCGCAGTTCGGGCGCTGCCAGGCACTTCCAACCGCGAAGAGTGAGCAGGCGCGGCGCGCTTGCAACGGGGAGGCACGCCGACATATTGTATGCACACACTAGTTCGTACATAGACTCGTAAGAGCAGAACACAACTTAGGGCTAAGGGGGCGAGATGAAGCGTTCAGCGAGAATCGGCGCAACGAACGGATTGGCAGTCGGTATATCCACGGTCCTGTCTTTCGGTGTGGTCCAGGCCGCTCAAGATGACGCGGGGCGCGACGAGAGTCGGCTCGAAGAGGTGATTGTTACTGGCTCGCTGATCACCGACCCGAACCGCGAGTCGCCGAGCCCGATCCTGATTTCCTCGATCGAGAGTCTGCAACAGAGCGGCACGGCGACCATCGAAGCGGCGCTCAATCAATTGCCGATGTTCGCGCCGGCCGGGGCCGCAGGCAACGGCGGGCAGGGCACGGGCGGACACGCCACGGTGAACCTGCACGCACTGGGCGCGAATCGCAATCTCGTGCTGCTCGACGGCCGCCGGCTGCCGCTCGCGGACATCTTCGGCACTGTGGACATCAACCTGGTGCCGGATTCGATTCTGTCGAGCGTGCAGACCATCACCGGCGGCGCCTCGGCGGTATACGGCTCGGATGCGATGTCCGGCGTAGTCAACTTCATCTCGCTTGATCATTTCGAAGGCGCGAGCTTCGACGCGCAGTACGGCAACACGGAGCGCGGCGATCTGGCCCAGACCAAGGCATCGCTCGCCCTGGGCTCGACATTCGCGGAGGGCGGCGGCCACGCCTTGCTGTCGGCCGGTTACACCGATCGCGGCAACTTGCTTGGCAAGGACCGCATGCCGTTCTTCGATCTACTGACGCCGTCGTCATTCATCGGCCAGGGCACGTTTGTGCCGTCGGCGACCAACCTGCCGAACGCCACGACCGTCAACAACCTGTTCGCGAGCTATGGCGCCGCCACGCCCGTTGCCAACTCGCTGAACCTCGGCTTCAACGACGATGGCACACTGTTCACGCAGACGGGCGCCAAGAACTACAAGGGGCCGACTACCGACGACTACCGCATCATCGGCGGCAACGTGCGCATGCCCGTGCAGAAGGGCTTCTACGTTCAAAATCCGCTCGAACGCAAGTCGGTGTTCAGCAAGTTCGACTACGAGATCGGACCGGTCACGACCTACGGGCAGATCCTGTATGTCGACTCGACGGTCACGACCAATTCAGGCAACAGCCTGACGCAGTTCGGTAATCTGACGACTATCCCTGTGACCAATCCGTTCATCCCGAACGACCTGCGCACGCTGCTCGCCAGCCGGCCGACACCCGGTGCGCCGTTCACGTGGAACGGTCGCTACGTCGGCGTGCCGTTCAAGTCATGGGATGAGCAGTACACGACCACCCAGTACCTCGGCGGCGTGCGTGGCTCGTTGCCGTTCGGGGATTGGACCTGGGACGTGTTTGCCGCGTACGACACGACCGAGCACGTGCAGACGAATCACAACGCCGTGCTCAAGAGCCAGGTGCAGAACCTGCTCAATGCGCCCGACGGCGGCGCCTCGATCTGCGCGGGGGGCTTTAATCCATTCGGTCTGAATCATTCTGCAACGATCTCCGACGCGTGCCTGCGCTACATGACCACGACGGCGCACAGCACCGAAGACCTGAGCCAGACGACATACCAGGGCGTCGTGCAGGGTTCACTGTTCAACCTGCCGGCCGGCCCCGTGAAAGTGGCACTGCTGGTCGATCATCGGAAAAACACATACGAGTATCAGCCGGACTCGCAGCTGGCCTCGCAGAACATTGAGGCCGTGATTGCTTCGCAAGGGACCACTGGCGAGATCTCGGTCGACGAATACGCGGCGCAGATTGACGTGCCCCTGTTGACCGACGTGCCGCTGATCCACAAGCTGAACATCGGCGGTGCGTTCCGCCGCTCCGACTACACGACCTCGGGCAGCGTCGACAGCTACGAAGGCGACATCCGCTGGGAGCCGATCGACAGTCTGTTGGTTCGCGGCGGGTATCAGCGCGCAGTGCGTGCGCCGAACATCGGCGAGCTGTTTGCAGCAGCGAGCGGCGCGCAGATCGCATTCGGCACGCCGCCGGCAGCG
>Ga0157377_10000810_pt1 | contig 12925 bp, 12 predicted proteins | sample M55metaG_FD_121116 | JGI IMG/M metagenome (GOLD analysis project Ga0157377, IMG submission 121116) | Miscanthus rhizosphere microbial communities from Kellogg Biological Station, Michigan, USA - M5-5 metaG | ecosystem: Host-associated > Plants > Roots > Rhizosphere > Soil | place: USA: Michigan...
CAGCCCGGCGAACGGCGCGGGGATCCCTCCGAAGGCGAGCCACGGCGTGCTGGTCTGGAGGTTGTCGAGTGCCGTCTGCGCATCCTCCGGGCTGATCGGAGTCGTCCGGCTCGCGCCGTCGATGAGTACGAGGCCGCAGAGGCCGTCGGCTCCGGCGGCGCCCTTGAAGTCCCAGGTCGCGTAGGCGGTGGTGATCGTGCCGCCGAGCGAGTGGCCGCCGACCACCACCGTGCGCCCGCCGCGCTGCGCCTGCAGCACGACCTTGCGCAGGTCGCCGATCTCGGTGTTCATGCCCCAGTCGCGGGCGAACCCGACGTCCGCGTTCGGCACGGGCTGGTAGTGGGGCTGGATGCTCGAGTTCGTGAGGTAGCCGAGGTAGTAGTCGAAGGCCTGCTGCGCCGTGGCCTGCCCGGTCTTGGCGGCGTCGAGCATCGACTGGTCCTCGAGCAGGTTCTCGCGCCGCTCGACCGACCACACCTGCCAGCCGGGGACCATGGAGACGATGGTCTTGGCCAGCGGCTCGAAGTAGGCCGAGCCGGCCGAGGTGCCGGGGTTGAGCACGAGGATGTTGCGCGCCCTGCGCGGCCCGGTCTGCAGGATGCCGACGCGGTTGTACTGCGGCGGCGTGCCGGGGGAGTTGACGCCGGCGATGGTCTGGAAGCGGACGTCGACGGCGGACGCCGTCGGCGCGAGCACCGCGACCGCGACGAGGCTGACCAGACCCACGAGCACTGCACGCATCGAGCTCTCTCCTCCTTGAGACGGGACCGTTTTCGATCGTAACACCTCTGTTTTCGATACCGTCGACAGGCGTGGTCGACCGGGCGATCGAGATCCTCCCGCGACGGCCGTACTCGTCGGTGCGGGAGGAGCTGCGCGCCTCCCAGCGGGGCCGGCTGATCTGCGCCGTCGCCGACGCCGTGGCCAGCAAGGGCTACGCCGCCACCACGGTCGCCGACGTCATCGCCCTGGCCGGCGTGTCGCGGCGGACGTTCTACGAGCACTTCGACGACAAGGAGGCCTGCTTCCTGGCCTCCTACGACACCGGCGCCCAGGCCATCTACGACGCCATGGTGGCCAGCGCGCAGGGCATCGAGGGCTGGGAGCAGGTGCTGGACGCGGTCTTCGGCACCTGGCTCGCGTTCCTCGAGGCCGACCTGGCCTTCACGCGCGCGTACATGGTCGAGTTCTGGGCCGCCGGCGACGCCGCACGCGAGCGCTGGAAGGAGCGGCGCGAGCGCACCGCCGGCCTGCTCCGCGTCCTGCACGAGCGCGCCCGCGCCGAGGACCCCGCGATCGTGCCGGTCTCCGACACCGTCATCGCCGCCGTGGTCGGCGGCGTCAACCGCGTGGTCATCTCGCGCGTGCTCGAGGAGGGCGACGCGCCCCTGACCGCGCTGAAGCCCGAGCTGCTGCGCTTCATCAAGCTCTCACTCGCCAGCCGCGCCGAGTAGCTAGGTTGGCGCGCCGTGCGTCCGCTCGCCGCCGCCGCCGTGCTCGCCCTGCTCGCCGTCCTGCCCGCGGCGGCTGCCGCGACCACCATCGGGATCTCCGATTCCGACGCCACCACGTTCACCGACCCGAGCTGGGCGGGGCTGAACGTCACCACGGCGCGCGCCGTCGTCCCCTACGACGTGGCCCTCACCCAGCCCGTCGCCGGCACCCCCGCCGGCGACGCGCGCATGAACTTCGACGCCTGGATCACCAACGCGGCCGCGGCGGGAGTGGCGCCGCTCGTCGCCTTCCAGACCAGCCTCGGCCCGAACCAGGCCGCGCCCTCGCCGGCCCGCTACAAGCGGGCGATGCGCGCCTTCCTGTCCACGTACCCGAGCGTGCGCCTGCTCGCGCCGTGGAACGAGCCGAACTTCCGCAGCGCCGCGACCCCCAACCCGCTCGTCCACCACCCGACGCTGGCGGCCCGGTACTACACCGTCCTGCGCAGCACCTGCCCGGGCTGCACCGTGCTCGCGGGCGAGCTGGCCGGCATCCCCGGCGATCCGTACCTCACCCGCTACCAGAAGGCGCTGGGCTCGACCCGGCCGCGGCTGTGGGGCGTGCACGCCCACACGGATGCCAACCAGTTCCAGGACGGCAGCGACACCAGCGCCCCGGCCACGAGCTACTTCCTCCACCGCCTGGGCGGGCGCTGGGCGCGCTCGCAGATCTGGATCGACGAGGTCGGCGCCTACTTCCGCGACGCCAACGGGCAGGTGTGGGGCGACCAGTCCCAGCAGCAGACCGTGAGCTTCATCCTCGGCCTGGCCACCCTGTCGCCGCGCATCACGCGGATCTACTACTACAACCTCTCCAACCAGTGCTCGGACCCGTCGCGGTGCGCGGTGCAGGACCGGGGGCTGGTGGCGCCGCAGCCCTTCGACGTGGCCCCCGGCGCCTCGATCGGCTACGACGTCGCCGGGCGCGTGCGACCGGCCTACGGCGTCATCGCGGCGGGCGGGCCGGTCGTCGGACCGAGCTAGGCGATCGCCGTCGCCGCCGACCCCAGGCGCCGCAGCGCGGTGCCGCACGCGTCGAGCTCGGCGAGGACGAGCGCGCCGTCGTGACCCGCAGGCCCAGCGCCCACGCGGGCCTGCGCGACTGCACCGCCACCAGGCTGTGCAGCCACGGCGCCACCTCCGGCTCAGACGGCCGAGTTGCTCCGGCGCAGGGCTCCGGGCTCGACCCCGTCGGCCCCGATGATCAGGTCGCCCGCGATGCGCTTGGCGCTGGTGAGGGACTCGGCCAGGTGGGCCCGGGCCCGTTCGGTCTCGCCCCGATCGAGCATGGCCGCCGCGAGCACCAGCCGCTGGACGATCTCGTCGTTGATCGCACCGGCGCGCTGGCGCAGGGCGTTGGCGGCGGCGAGGTGCTTCTCGGCCTCGCGCGCGCGCAGCTGGTCGGTGACGTCCTCGCAGATGCCGACGAGCCGCACCGGCTCGCCGTCGTCGCCGCAGATCACGTCGCCCTGGGTCCGCATGTTGATCTCGCGGCCGTCGGCACGGATCACGCGCTTGACGTCGTCGAAGCGCTCGTGGTCGGCGAACGCCTTGCGATTGCGGTCGTCCACCGAGCCGCGGTCCTCGGGGTGGACGTAGTTGAGGAACTCCTCGTAGGAGGGCTCGATCGCGCCCGGCTCGAGCGCGTAGATCCGGTAGAGCTCGTCCGACCACCACACCGTCCCGTTGGGGATGTCCCACTCCCAGCTCCCGATGCGCGCGAGGCGCTGCGCCTCCTCGAGCTGACGGCGCGCGACTGCGAGCTCAGCGTCGATCGTGCTCACCTCAGTTGACCCTACCGGTCTCCGCGAAGGCGGGGACCGGAACCGCGGCGACGCGCTCGCGCAGGCGCTCGAGGTCGGCGGCGTAGGCCGGGGCGCGAGGCGTGCCGGTGTCCCGGTCGACGAGGTTGTTGAGCTCGAGCGGGTCGCGGTCGAGGTCGTAGAGCTCGTGCTGCGGGCCGGCACGCCCGGCGCGGTCGACGTAGGTCGCGTACTTCAGCCGCTCCTCGCGCACGCAGCGCACGTGGTTGGGCGGCGGGACGGTGTCGCGCAGGAACGTGCCGGCGGCGTCGTCGTCGTAGGTGAAGCGGACCGCGTCGGCCACCGTGGCCTGCGGCGCCGGGTGGTCGAGCACCGCCCCGAGGTCGACCGGCGCCCGCTCCACCGCCTCGCGCTCGGCGGCGGCACACGCGGCGAGCACCGGGGTCAGGTCGGCGCCGTCGCAGCGCTCCGGGGCCTGCCCGCCGGCCAGCGCCACCAGCGTGGGCACGACGTCGGAGAGCGTCGCGAAAGCCGTCGTCTCCTGCGCCCGCGGGAACAGGACCGGGTTGGAGACCACGAGGGGGACGTGGATGGTCTCCTCGTAGGCGTTGAACATCTTCTGGCGCAGGCCGCCGTGGGCGAGGCCCATCTCGCCGTGGTCCGAGGTGCGGACGACGACCGTGCGCGAGCGCAGCGACGCCGGGTCGTCCGCATCCCCGAGTGCCGCCACGACGCGGCCGACCTTCGCGTCCACCACGCGGTGCAGGTGGGCGTAGAAGTTCACGTAGGCGCGCTGGGCGCGGCGCGTGCGCAGCGCGCCGATGAACGCGGCCTGGCCGTGGCGCATGATGCCGTGGGCCGTCGGCTTCTCGGACAGGTCCTCGTCGAAGGTCGGCGGCAGGTCGACGCCGAGGTCGTCCAGCGCGCCGGGGCCGTAGCCGCCCGACGCGTACGAGCCCGGGTAGGCGAGGACGTCGTGCGGGTTGACGAGCGAGACGACGAGCGCGAACGGCTCGGGGAGGCCGGCGCCGACGAGGAAGGCCTCGGCCTGGCGGGTGTAGTCCTCGTCCCAGCCTTGCCCGCTGTAGCCGGCGATGCCGCCGCCGAAGTGCTCGGCCTCGATGTCCTCGCCGGCGTCGGGCGGCTCCCAATCAGCGAAGCCGAGGTCGCGCTCGATCTTGCGCGCATCGGCCTCGGTCCAACCCCGAGGCCGGTCGATCGGCTTGGTCAGGTGCCACTTGCCCTTGAAGGCGACGTGGTAGCCGGCGGCGCGCAGGAGGGTGGCGAGGTTGGGCGTGGCCGGTGAGAGCTCGGGCTCGGCGCGCTGCGGCGTGCCGGTCACGCTGCGCAGCAGCATCCGCCCCATATTGCGCAGGCCGAGCAGCGGCGGCACGCCGTCGCGGCGGTCGGCCGTGGCCGCCGATGCGACGACGCCGGCCAAGCGCGCGGGTGTCGGGCGGGCGCCGCCGTCGGTGTGGGTGAGCGTCACGCCGTGCCCCGCCGGCAGCAGGCCGGTCAGCAGCGTGGCCCGACTCGGCGAGCACATGCACGTGTTGACGAAGGCCTGGGTGAAGGTCAGGCCGGTGCGCCGCAGCTCGGCGTCGGCCGGGGCGAGCTCGCGCACGAAGCTTCCGCCCGGCCAGTGCTGCGGATAGCGCTGCTGGTCGGTGACCAGCAGGACGACGTTGGGGCGGCGCGGGCTCAGTGGATCAGCACCGGCGTGCCGATGGGCACGCGTGGATAGAGCGCGATCACGTCACCGACGTGCATGCGGATGCAGCCGTGTGAGGCGCGCGACCCGATCGACCAGTCCTCGTTGGTGCCGTGGATGCCCACGCCGTCGCGGATGCCGAGCCAGCGCGCGCGCAGCGGGTTGTTCGGCGCGCCGCCGGGAATGATCTGGCCGGCGAGCGAGCCCGCCCACGCTGCGTTGGGCACGTGCCACGCCGGGTTGACCTGCTTGTCGGTGATCGAGAACTGGCCCGCCGGCGTGGAGAGCCCGGCCATGCCCACCGCGATGCCGTAGGTCCTGACATGGCGGAGGTGCTTGAACAGGCGCAGCTTGAAGTGGTCGCGGTCGACGGTGAGGATCGTGCCGTAGCGGCGGCGCAGGTCGCGGCCGCTCACCTCCGGCTGGGTGCGGCGGCGCTTGGCTGACAGCGTGCGCGGCGCCGCCGGGTGGTCGAGGGCAAACCCGACCCGCTTGGCCAGCCGCGACTCGTTGATGCCGATGCCGCTGCGGCCGCGCACCTTGACCATGCGCCGGATGCCGATGCGCACGCGCGCGCTGCGGGCCGGCCGCCCCACGTGGCTGTCGATCTCCTTCACGAAGCCCTGGACGGCCGGGTCGGAGTGCGTGATGGCCAGCGGCACGTCGTGGACGCCGGTGCGGCCCTGGTAGAAGGCACGCTCGGCCGTGGTGCGCGGGTCGAACTGCACGCCGGCGCGCTCGGACGAGAGCGCGAACGTCCTCTTGCCCACCGCGACCTGCACGGGGGCGGCGATCTTCGGCCCGAGCTCGGCCGCGAGCTTGCCCGCCGCCTCGTCGACGGTCAGCCCCGAGAGGTCGACCCCGCCGGCCGAGGTGCCGGGCGCGACGATGCGCGTGTCGGCGGCACCGACCGTGGTGGGGGCCGCCAGCGCGGCGGCCACGAACAGGGAAATGAGGACGGGCGTCCTGCCCATGGCACGAGCGTACCGGCCGCTAGGCGCGCGGTGGCTCGAGTGGTCCGAGAAGCAGTGCGAAGAGCTCGGGGAGCAGCTGGAGCGGCGCGGCCTCGGGGTCGACGTAGTGCTGCAGGGAGAGGCCGGTCTCGAGCGCCATCATGGCGCTGACCAGGTGCTCGACCGGCACCGGGGGCTGGGTGCCGGCGGCGTCGTAGGCCGCGGTGAGGATGGCCGTGCTCATGGCCCGACTCCCCCGCCATAGCTCCGCCGCCACCCTGCGCAGGCGCTCGTTGCGCCGCGCGTTGGCCATCAGCTCGAGCCAGAGCTGGATGATCCACGGGGAGTCGGGATGGCGATTCATCGCGGCGGAGATCTCACCCACCTCGCGCGCCGTCGGTCGCCGCGTCGGGTCGGCGACGCTCGCGGCCGCGATCCTCCGCCACTCGCCGAAGACCCGCTGCTCGAGCAGCTCGACGAACAGGTCTTCCTTGGAGGAGAAGTTGGCGTAGAAGGCGCCGCCGGTGTAGCCGGCCTCGGCGGTGATCGCCTCGATGCTCGCGCCGTGGAAGCCGCGCCGGGCGATCACGCGCCCCGCCGCGTCGATCAGGGCGGCGCGGGTCTCGGCCTGGCGCTCGGCGCGGGTCAGGCGTTTTGGCATTGATGCTTCAATCCAGATAGAGTATTCGATATGAGGACGAAGCGCGTGTTGCTGGTCGGGTCGATGGTCCTCGTCACCGCGAACATCTGGACCGGCAGCCCGCTGCTCGCCTTGTGGATCGGGTCGCGCGTGCAGCCGTCGAGCGGTCCGAGCATGACCGCCGTGGGCCTCGTCGCCGTGACCCTCGCGGTCTTCAGCTACGCCTTGGTCAAGCTGCTCGCCTGGCTCGATGCCGTCTACGGGCGCACGACCGGGACACGCTCGACCGTCAGCCGCCACGTGCCGTGGCTGCGCAGCATGCGGGGCGAGCGGCCCCACGTGGTCAAGCATGCGCGCGAGCTCTCGCCGCTCGAGGTCGTCCTCGTCACCACCGTGGTGATCGTGGTCGCCCTGTTCGAGGTCTGGTTCTTCTTCTTCTCGCCCTCGCCGATCGACCAACGCAGCGGTCGCAGCCACGACGCGCCGCTCATCGACTAGGCAAACGGACTGGGCCGCAGACCGTGGTTAGTGCGCCGCCGCGGCGGCGGCCGGCTCTCCGCTCGGGGAGGCCAGGAAGTCGCGCGTGCGCACGAGCAGGAAGGTCAGGACGGCGGCGATCAGCGCCACGATCGAGCCGATCAGCAGCAGGTCGTTGAGGGCGTCGATGAAGCTCGACTGCACGATCCCGGCGGCGATCCCGCGCGAGCGCAAGGGAACCTGGGCGAGCGCCCGGGGGACCTCCTGGTTGACGACGAGGTCGGCCAGCGACGACGCGCGGCCGCCCACCAGCGGGGTCAGGCCGCTGCCCACCTTGTCCGAGATCGTCGACTGGAAGACCGCGCCCAGGGCGGCGATCCCGGTCGCGATGCCCACCTGCCGGAAGGTCGTGTTGATGCCCGAGGCCATGCCCGAGCGCTGCGGCGGCACCACCCCGACCGCGGTCGTGGCCAGCGGCGGGTTGACGAGGCCGATGCCGACTCCGGCCACGAGGAACCCCGCCAGCAGGTCGGTCCACCCCGAGTGCACGGTGAGCCCGTACATCAGCAACAGGCCGGCCGACACGAGCAGCAGCCCCAGGCCCAGCAGCACCCGGATCGGGATCGTGCTCGACAGCCGCCCCGAGATCGGAGCGACCACGAACGAGGTGATGGTGATGGGCAGGAAGCGCAGGCCCGCCTGCAGCGGCGAGTAGTGCAGGCCGTTCTGGATGTAGAGCGTCAGGTAGAGGAACAGCGCGAACATCGACGACGACAGGCCGAAGGACGCGATCGAGGCCCCGACGAACGTCGGCACGCGGAACAGCGAGAGGTCGAGCATCGGGTTGGAGACCCGCGCCTCGACGACGAAGAACGCGACCAGCAGCAGCACCGCCGCCGTCAACATCGCGACGATCATGGTCGAGCCCCAGCCCTCCGGGTTGCCCCGGATGAGCGCGAACACGAGCAGGAACAGGCCGCCCGAGAACGTGACCAGGCCGGGCCAGTCGATGCCGGGCGCGTTGGGGTCGCGGTTCTCGGAGATGTAGCGGAGGGCCAGCACGATGGCGAGGACGCCGACGGGCACGTTGACGAAGAAGACCCACTCCCAGCCCGCCGACTCGGTGAGCACGCCGCCGATGAGCGGGCCCACGGCCACCGAAGCGCCGACGGTGGCGCCCCAGATGCCGAACGCGGTCCCGCGCTCGCGGCCCTGGAACGAATCGGCGATGAGCGCGAGCGACTGGGCGAACATCACCGCGCCGCCGATGCCCTGAACGCCGCGCATGAGGTTCAGCAGCGTCGAGGAGTCCGACAGGCCGCAGGCCAGCGACGCGAGGCTGAAGATGGCCAGGCCGACGACGAAGATGCGCCGGCGGCCCAGCAGGTCGCCGAGCGAGCCGGCCGTCAGCAGGCAGGCGGCGAGCGTCAGCGAGTACGCGTCGACCACCCACTGGAGGTCGGAGAAGTCCGCGTGCAGCGCCCGTCCGATGTCCGGAAGGGCGACGTTCACGATCGTGATGTCGAGCAGCAGCATGAACACGGCCACGCAGACCACGATCAGGGTCAGCCACTTCCGGTCCACCTCGGGCATGATGCCTGATCAATGGGTCCGGCAAACCATTGGCGCCGCGCGCCACGCGAGCTCATCGCCCGCGTGCGGGCCGACCCCGCGCGGGCGCCCGAGCACATCGCGCTGGCCGCCGCCGACCTGCACGCGCCGGCGGCAGCAGCGTGGGTGGCCAAGCACCACGCCCGCGGGGCGACCCACCGGGTGGCGCTCGGCCGGGCGGCCAAGCGTCGCCACGTGCGCTTCGCCCGCGTCGAGGGCGCGGCCACCGGCCTGGGCGGCTGGACGACGACGGCGGCCGACCTGGTCGCGCTGGCCTGGATCCAGTCGCGGATGATCTTCTTCATCGCCGCCGCCTACGGCTACGACCCGCGTGACCGCATGCGCCCCGCCGAGCTGCTCGTGCTCACCGAGGTCTACAGCGACGTCATGGCCGCGCGCGACGCCCTCGACGGCGCCGGGCAGCACATGGCGCTGGCCTACGCGCAGTCGCGCATGGCCGGACGCGGCGGGCGCCGCGACAACCGGCTGCTGATCTCGCTGACCGCGTTCGTTGGGCGTCATGCCGCCGAGCGCGGACTGGGCCGCTACATCCCCTTCGTGGGCGCGCCGGTCAACGCAATCGCCAACGAGGTCGACACGCGGCGCCTGGCCGACCGCGCGATCCTGTTCTACGGCGGCTAGATCTCAGCCGCGCAGGAAGGCCAGCACCGCCAGCACCCGGCGGTGGTCGTCGCCGCCGGCGGACAGGTCGAGCTTGCCGAAGATCGCCGTCACGTGGCGCTCGACCGCGCGCTCGGACACGTTGAGCTCGCCGGCGATGGCGCGGTTGGTGCGCCCCTCGGCCATCAGGCTGAGCACCTCGTGCTCGCGCGGGGTAAGCGTGTCGAGCGGGTCGTCGCGCTCGCGCCGCCCGAGCATGTGGGCCACGACCTCGGGGTCGAGCACCGAGCCGCCTTCGCCTACGCGCCGCACCGCCTCGACGAAGCGGTCGACCTCGGCGATGCGGTCCTTGAGCAGGTAGCCGACGCCCTCGGCGCCATCGGCCAGCAGCTCGACCGCGTAGCGCTCCTCGACGTACTGGGAGAGCACGAGCACGCCGACGTCGGGCAGCTCGGAGCGGATGACCTTGGCCGCCTGCAGCCCCTCGTCCACGTGGGTCGGCGGCATGCGGATGTCGACCACGGCCACGTCGGGCTTGTGGGCGCGGACCTTGCGCAGGAGGTCCTCGCCGTCGCCGGCCTGGCCCACGACGTCGAACCCGGCGTCGTCGAGCAGGCGCACCGCACCCTCGCGCAGGAGCACCGAGTCGTCGGCGATCACGACGCGCATGGGATCTCCGCGCGGACGACCGTGCCCTCGCCGGGCGGGCTGTGGATGTCGAGGCGGCCGTCGAGCGCCGCCACGCGGTCGGCGAGGCCGCGCAGGCCGGTGCCGCCGGCGGCGTCGGCGCCGCCACGGCCGTCGTCGCGCACCTCGACGATCAGGCTGCCGTTGTCGTAGCTGAGCTCGACCTCGACCTCCGTCGCCTCCGCGTAGCGGGCCACGTTGGTCAGGGCCTCGGCGACGGTGAAGTAGGCGGTGACCTCGATGGGGGGCGCGTGCCGCACGGCGGCGGCGACGGTCAGCACCGTCGGCAGGGCCGCCCGGGTCACGAGCGTGCGCAGCGCCGGCTCCAGGCCGCCCTCGGTCAGGACCGCGGGGTGGATGCCGCGCGCGAGCTCGCGCAGCTCCCTGGTCGCCGCGGCGAGCTCATCCGTGGCCTCCTCGAGCAGGCGCGCGGCCTCGTCGGGCGCGCTGTCCATGCGCGACCGCGCCAGGCGCAGGTCGAGCGCCAGCCCGACCAGCCGCTGTTGGGCGCCGTCGTGCAGGTCGCGCTCGAGCCGGCGGCGCGCCTCGTCGGCGGCCTGCACCATGCGCGCCCGCGAGGCGCGCAGCTCGGCCTCCTGGTGCTTGCGCTCGGTGATGTCCCGGACGTAGCCGGTGAAGGTGGGCGGACCGGGCAGGTCGATGCGGGTGATGGTCAGCTCGAGCGGGAACTCGGACCCGTCGGCGCGCATCCCGGTGAGCTCCACACGGCGGTCGAGCACCGGCCCGTCCCCGGTGGCGAGGAAGCGGGCCAGGCCGGCGCGGTGGCGCTCGCGCAGCGACGGCGGCACGATCAGGTCGGCCATGTCCTCGCCGATGACGGCGCCGGCCTCGTACCCGAAGGTGCGCTCGGCGGCGGGGTTGAAGTCGAGGATGCGGCCGCGGTGGTCGATCGCGATCACGGCGTCGAGCGCGGCCGCGAGCATGGCCCGGTTGCGGCGCTCGCCGATGTGCGCGGCCTCCTCGGCCCGCCGGCGCTCGATCGCGAGCCCCATCTGGTCGCCCAGCCCGGTCAGCGTGCGCAGGAGCTCGACGTCGGGCTCGCGCGGGGCCGTGTCGAACAGCTCCACCACTGCGACCACGCCGCGCACGCTGCGCGCCGGGAAGCACAGGGCGGTACGCAGGCCGACGGTCTTGGCCACTCGGGCGCGGGGGAAGTTCTGGTCCCGGGTGACGTCGACGATCCAGTCCGGCTGGCCGGTCTCCCACACGCGGCCGGGCAGCCCCTCGCCGGCCGCGAGCGCGAGCGAGCAGGTGACGCCCTCGAACGCGTCGTAGGTCGGGTCCTCCCACCACGAGGCCACGCAGCGCAGCGGCGGGGCGCCGTCGGAGCCGGGCTCCCAGGCAGCGGCGAAGGCCCACCCCAGCCCCTCGGCCATCAGGCGCAGGACGCGCGGGTACGCGCTGCGCAGGTCCGCGGCCTCGGCAAGCGTGCGCGCGACGGCCTGCTCGGTCGTCTCGGTGGCGTCCATACCTCTTCGCCATTCTCCCCCGGCGGCGACGCTCAGGGCAACAGCGCGTCCAGCGCGTCACCCGACAGCTCGGCCTTGGGGACGAACCCACAGGCGCCGCTGCCGGAGAGGCGGTCGGCGAAGTCGCTGGCGTCGCGGCTCGAGGTGAGCACGACCGCGGCGTCGCCGCTCAGCGCCTGCGCGAGATAGAGGCCGCTGACGTCGGGCAGGTGCACGTCGAGGAGGACGACCTCGGGTTTGAGCTCGGCGGCCGCGCGCAGGGCCTCGGAGGCGTCGCACGCCTCCCCGAGGACCTCCCAGCCCTCGGCCTCGAGCAGCCGCCGCGCGCGATGGCGGAAGCCGTCGTGGTCGTCCACGATGAGGACGGTGCGCACCCCCGCATTGTCGTCACTGCGGCGCTCGCGCCCCAGGGGGAGAACCGAACCCCGGGGGTTCGGTTCTCCGCCAGCGAGCGGGAGGACGATGCGCATGACGAGAGCCTGGCAGCCGCGGCCCGCGGGGCCAACGGGGTTCACCGCCGACCCCGGTTCGGTTCTCCGCCACGACCGAGAGGTCAGCCGCAGGTAGGGCTAGCCCTACGGTTTTCCGCCGCGAGAAGTGTGGCTAACCCCATAGAAGGACGTGCGCGGCCGTGAAATCGTGCCGCCCATGATGTTCCTTCCTACCGCTCGCCGTCACGCAGGAGGATTCGCGACCGCCCGCTTCGCGCCCGCGTTCGGTGCCTCGCCGACTCTCCTCCTTCCGGCACGTCCCGCCGACGCCATCGCTTGCTCTGATCGCGCCGCGGATGCCTCCTGCGTGGCCGCGGGTGGTTACGCCGCCTAGGCGCGGCCGTACACGGGGATCGCGGCGCCGCTCGTGGCGCTCGACGCGTCGGAGCAGAGCCACAGCACGGTCTGCGCGATCTGCCCCGGCTTGACCCACTTCGCGGTGTCGGCGTCGGGCTGCATGGCGCGGTTGCCCGGCGTGTCGATGATGCTCGGCACGATCGCGTTGGCGCGTACGCCGTCGTCCTTGTACTCGGCGTCCAGGCAGCCGATGAACGCGATCACGGCGGCCTTCGAGGAGCAGTAGCCGGCGGCGCCGGCGAACGGGCGCAGCGCGGCCCGGGTCGAGACCGCCACGAGGGTGCCGCCGTCAGCCCGTAGGTGCGGCATGGCGGCCGCGGCGATGAGGTACAGCGGGCGCAGGTTGATGCGGAACTGGGCCTCGAAGTCGTCGATCGGGGTGTCGGCGACCTTGCCCGGGGCGGAGAAGCCGCCGACGAGGTTGACGACGCTGTGCAGCGGCGCGCCCTCGTAGCCGGCAGCGACCTCCACCACCGCGTCCACGGCGCCGGCGTCGAACAGGTCGGCCTGGACGAGCTCGAGGCCCTCGCGTTCGGGCAGGCGGTCGAGCTCGCGCTCTGCGACCCACGGCACGACGACGCGCCAGTCGGCGTCCAGGAACGCCTGCACGACCGGCACACCGAGGCCGCCG
>Ga0157377_10000820_pt1 | contig 12891 bp, 14 predicted proteins | sample M55metaG_FD_121116 | JGI IMG/M metagenome (GOLD analysis project Ga0157377, IMG submission 121116) | Miscanthus rhizosphere microbial communities from Kellogg Biological Station, Michigan, USA - M5-5 metaG | ecosystem: Host-associated > Plants > Roots > Rhizosphere > Soil | place: USA: Michigan...
ATTATCGGCTTGTCCTTCCATGAGAACCAGTGCATCACGGTGAAGTGAGCCGCGAAGATCATGGCTGTCAGGAAAACACCGCAAATGAGGGCCGTGGCAACGCGCTTCATGTCGGGCATGGTACCCCATTGCATCGCCGCGCAGGGCCATACCCTAGAGTTCTGAGTGAAATCGCCTGTTTACAACAATTGCTAGCACGCCATAGAATCACGCCCCAACCAGGCGATGCGAAAGGGGAGCAGCTTCTGAATCTGAAACGTGTAACAGTTGCGATCATTATCGCAGTTTTTCTGCAATTAAGCCTAGGACATGGGCAGGCAGGGAATAGCGCTCAACAGACCGTTCCGCCGTCAACTTTGGTTCTAAATACGATCACGCCGGCGGCGGGTACTTTACTGTCAAAGGAAACGGTAATCATCGCGAATTTGAGCTACGACGTTAAAGACTTCGAGAATGGACGGTACACGATTCTAGCCCAGTTCGAAACCAAGAAAGGGAAAATTACGACCGATGGCGATTTCCCGAATGAGGATTATCCTGAATTGACACAAGCCACGGGGCAGTTGAACTTCTCCTTCCCGATGAAACACATCTGGCGTCACAAAGAGGTCAAACGTCCATTCGTGATGTGGTTTTATCTGATGAAATGGAAAGACCGCAGTTCGGGCACAAGGGTGGCCATGGTAGGGCCGGTGGAATTCCAAGCTCAGTGATTGCCTGACTATCGGCCCGGCGGAACGGGGTCGTTGTGAAATCCCCTGTTAACAACAGCTATGGACGGAGGCCACGTGCTCTAACTTGGCCAGTCTTAGTTGTCGTATATACACTCCCCAGGCGAAGAGTTCGCTGATCCCTAGGATTAAGCCGAGCGGCCCAGCATATCCAGGAATGCCCTGGACAGTAGTTGGTGAAATCGCCTGTTAACAACAGTTAGCGTTTCCCGGCATTCACGCCTACAATTAGGCCCGGCTCGTGACACGAATATGCGTGCCCGTTTCCATTGCATTATGCGTTTGCCGTTTGCTTTTCTGCTCGCCAGTGCGCTTCTACCATCTTGCCTCGCTCAAGAGGTTGCCTTCCTTGATCTGACTAAGGGAATTGCACGCGACGACCTTCGGCGTCCAAAAGCAGCCTTTCCTGTTAGGGGCGGTCGTAGCGGCATTCATTCCACCACTCCCTGCCTTGATCGCACGAAAGAGGTGGGCGCATTGCAAACAACGCTTGTGTCGTTGGATCGCACGAACTATCGGGTGGGGGATAGGCCAACGTTCGAAGTTAAGATTGAGAACGTCGGCTCAACAGCCGTTCAGATTCCTTTTTCACCTCACATGGCCGACCTTCAGCCTAGGAATCCAGCCCAGAAGTTTTCCTACTACAAATTGGCAGTATCTCTGTGGGTCACTTCGGGAGACGTATGGGGCACCGGCGGTGGTGGACTGCAGTTGTACGGAAACAAGAACCATGCGAACACAATGTTGACTCTAAAGCCGGGTGAATCGGTGCGAATCATCGGCAAAGGGGAGCTTACTCTGGACGAGGAACTTGTTAAGCTCAGTCGATCGGGTCACGCCGCGGACCACATCGAGGCGAGATCTTCCCTCTATCGTGAGCAACTCTTGATAACTCCAAACCAGTCAGCAGGCGTGGGCCGCGAGGTCTGCCTCGCAAAAGCACAGCAACAAACCATCCCCATAGAGTTGGCTGTCCCGTAGCTGGCGTAACATCGCCATTTCACCAACTACCGCCCACAGACAGACCTACCCGGCCCGGGTAGTTGCTGAAATAGCCTGTTTACGACAGTTGACTAGCAAATTGCTTCGATGGACCTAATCCGATTCTGCGCCCTGCCAATACCTGAATTGGAGCTCCAGCCATACTGGAATGCTGAACAAGATGCAATCGAACGTTATCGCCATGCCGAGGCGAAAGGGCGAGGGGAGGGGGATCGCCGCGGCGAGGTTGTAGCCGGGCAGCAAGAAATAAGTGAAAACATTTGGCATTATCGGCTTGTCCTTCCATGAGAACCAGTGCATCACGGTGAAGTGGGCCGCGAAGATCATGGCTGTGAGGAAAACACCGCAAATGAGGGCCGTGGCAACGCGCTTCATGTCGGGCATGGTACCCCATTTCATCGCCGCGCAGGGCCATACCCTAGAGTTCTGAGTGAAATCGCCCGTTAACAACAATTCGTGAATTGCCGACGCCTAGGGCATCCACCCCTTCAAATGGCCGACCACAATGAGGCATAGAAAGAAAAGTGCAACTCCCGCAAACATCGCAAGAAAGGCCCGCTGAACATACGTTTCGATGCTGGCTGGCCCCCCCGATCGACTCCACAGCCAGCCCGCAATCGCAGGTAAGGCAACGCTCAACAATGCAGGCACTGCCCCGTACAGAAGCCTAAACTTGTTTAGGTAAGCGTCACCGGGGTAGACAGGAATCATCAGCAGCGTCATAAGCGCGCAGTAGAAACAGGCGCACGCTGCCATCCCAGTGACTACGCTGACTACTTTCATCCAGCTGTTGTTTGCGACTGGGACCATGGGATGGATTGTAGGACAGACTCTCAATGAGTGAAATCGCCTCATTTCGTCAACTGACTCACTACGCCGTGGGGCGATAATGACATCGTGCGACTCAATCTCACATCGCGGCTGTATCGTTGCATATCGTTGTGCTTGCTAGGGGTGCTTCTCTGATCGCGCAGGGTGCTCCGCCCACGGGAGCGTGGCGGCAATTAAACCTGACGTGGAAAGTAACCACCTGCGAAACCCGGCTGCAATTCAGTGTCTTAGCGAGGGCCTTCGCCCAAGACCATTGGGACGTCACTCGATGGCTGCGCTCTACGGATTGGTTGAGACGTCGAAAGAGGCTGCTAATCCCTACATAGAAGCAGCACTCGATGATGAGTCGCCACTTGTGCGGGAAACCGCTGAAAGGATACATGGGGAGTCCGAGCCTCCTGGGTCTGACAATTAGTGAAAAATCGCAATTTCACCAGCAACCTCCCCCAAACAAACATCCTGCCCCATGTCAGTTGGTGAAAGTGGCTTGTTAGAACAGTTCGCAAATGTGAAAGATACTATCGCGAGATGAAGGCGTTTCGTGCCTTTGATCTCGGGCCCGCCGCACGGAATTAAAGAAAGGCTAATTCCGTGCCGGATTGTTGGCGACTTTTGCTTCACAACAGCTTCCAGCGCACGCCCATGTCTTTCAGTTTTTCGTCAATCTCTGCGGTATCTTCACGCACGAAGTCGTCGAACGCGCTCCGGGCTACGAGCATGGTTGCTTTGACTACATCGGCGGTGCGGAGCCCAACAGGAAGACTGATTCGGATTGGCGTAACGTGGTGAGCCACCACTGCTTCGGTCACGATGGCAAGTCTCTTGCTTTTCATTCAAGTATTCCCCCGAGTGGAATTCCCTGAGCTTGTGAGGGTACTACTGATCGCCATGAGTCGCGCTAAAGAAAATCAACCCCTTGAGCACTTCTCGACTCGTCAAATGGACGAGAACGCAACGAATACATGGGTCATCTTGCCGAAAAAACTACCCCACTCAAGCCAAACCGGGCTTGAGTGGGCCACCCGGATACTCTAGGCGGCGACGAACTGCTGTCCGCCGTCGATGTCGTAGGTTGCGCCTGTGAGGGCGGTGTTGGTCATGAGGTGCACGGCGAGCGCGGCCACGTCCGCCGGGCCGACTACGCGTCCGATGGGAAGCGTGTTGCGAAGGTGGTTGCGACGCTTATCAAGCTGGTCGCCCAACAGTTCCGCCGACAAAGGCGTGTCCACGAAGCCAGCGGCAATAAGGTTGACCCGCACGGGCGCGATTTCAAGGGCCAAGTTAGCGGTGAGCGAGGGGAGCGCAGCCGTGATTGCGCCCGCGATGCTCATGCCGGGGGCTGGGCGGCGGCCGCCCGTGCCGCCCATGAAGATTAGAGTTCCGCCCGGTCTTACTTTGCTAGCAGCGTTGCGCGCGACATACAAGGCTTGTAACAGGTGCTCACCGATAAGATCGCGTATCTTTGCGAAGTCCATATCGGCTAGGCGCCCATAGTATGGCCGGCCCGCGGTCACCATCACGTGGTCAATCATTGGCAGGTCACGAAAGAAGCGCTCGATCGCAAGGGCGTCCGAGGCGTCGAAGGCTGAAGAGCTGAGCGCGCCAACGTCGCTCGCTGCGCGCTTGAGGCGTTCGGGGTTCCTGGCAGTGAGAATCACCTTGGCTCCCTCCGCACGGGCTCGGCGAGCCGTCTCGAGTCCGATGCCGGCGCTCCCGCCGATTACAAGAACGGTTTGCCCCAGCAGTTCCTGTTCACGTTGGTAGGTGGAGGCGATGGGTGCTGTACTCATATTTTCTCCAATCAGTCTTTTTTGGTGCGCAACCCTGACTCAGGCTTCATCCACGGATAGCGAAACAGTCATTCGTTTTGAGAGAAGACCATAGATTAGTGGGCTGCCGTAACTAAATCAATTTGAGTGTGGTGTCCCCGCAAAAAGCGAAATTTGTTCAAACATTATTTTTATCCAGTACTTTGAAGTAGGAGCGAACATCCCCGGTCATGCCAAGGCTGGGCCACTGGACTCATCTGAAGATCTGATGTTTCTCCGCGACCATCGCGTCGCGCTTACCAGAAACACCCGATTGCCGTTGTGGGCTATGTCACTAGACTGGTGACGTGATTTCCCTAAAAGAGAATGAAAAAGACTCAAAGGAAACGACGCAAAAGTCGTTGCTGGCCCGGGTACGAGCCGGTGTCCGGCAAGAAACAACATAGCCAGGGCAGTTGTAGACCGAAGGCAGGTGGAAGTCAGTCGAGCGAAGAGAAGGATTTCCGACAGGCGCGAAAGCGTCAGTTGGATCGCTGGCAGGATGCTCATCCAGGAAGTCCGCGCAAGGCGGCACAACACCTTCGCAAGCCCAAAGCGAAGAGAAAGAGTACGAAGGCATGAAACGTTCACGTGCTTCGAAGACATCTCTGAGGAAACGTGCGGCGAAGCCAACGTCGAAAGATCCTCGAGGCGGGTTGACGGCGGCAGGACGGAAAGAGTTTTTCCGCAAAGAAGGCGCGCATCTGAAGCCCGGCGTGAAGAAGCCGGAGCGTCAAATGACCGTGGAGGAAATGCGGCGCAAAGGAAGCTGGGCAGCTCGCTTCTATGGTCGTAGCGGATCGTTGCCGCCGCTGCGCGACAAACACGGTAAGCCATCGCGTTTTGCACTCACCGCGGCCGCCTGGGGTGAGCCGGTTCCGAAAACGACTGCCGCAGCTCGCAAGATCGCGGAGAAGGGAAGAAGATTGTTGGCGCGCGTGAAAAACGAAAAACGGGCCACGCGTTAGAAGCGGTAACCCATTAGAAAGATGGTGGGGCCGCGTTTGTACAGTGTGCCGCGGAACGGGACAGCCGAACATTCCCACTCAAGCCAAAAGCGGGCTTGAATGGGCGACGCGCGGAACGAATCCACTGCCGCTGGCTGACGTTTATTCCACGGTGACGGACTTTGCCAGGTTTCTTGGCTGGTCGACGTCGCATCCGCGGCGGACTGCGATGTGATAGGCCAGTAACTGGAGTGGAACGATTTCCAGGATTGGGAGCAATTCTTCCGGAGCGGCCGGAATGTAGATGACGTGGTCGGCGCCATCCTTGGCGTCCTCGTCACCTTCGGTCGCAAGCACGATGACTTTACCCGAGCGCGCCTTCACTTCCTTCAAGTTGGAAAGCGTCTTCTCGTAGCGAACGAGGGAGCCGGGCTGATTGACGTCTTTGGTCGCGATGACGACCACGGGCAGGTTCTCGTCGATGAGGGCGTTCGGACCGTGCTTCATTTCGCCGGCTGGGTATCCTTCGGCGTGGATGTAAGAGATTTCTTTTAGTTTGAGCGCGCCTTCGAGGGCGATGGGGTAGTGGATGCCGCGTCCGAGAAACAGGAAGTCCTGCGCACGCACGTATTGCTTCGCCAACTCCTCGCACAATTCTTCCTGTGTAAGTAACTGTTCGAGCTTGCCCGGGATATGAGTAAGTTCCTGAACGGCTTTCTTGGCTTGCTCGGGAGAAATTGTGCCGCGGACTTGTCCGAGATAGAGAGCGAATAAGTAGAGTGCTGTGAGCTGGCCGGTAAAAGCCTTGGTCGAAGCTACGCCGATTTCTGGTCCAGCATGAGTGTAGATCGTTCCCGCGGCTTCGCGAGTGATCATGGAACCGACGACGTTACAGATCGCAAGTGTTTTCGACCCGCGTGATTTGGCCTCGCGCTGGGCGGCGATGGTGTCGGCGGTCTCTCCGGACTGAGAGATGACGAGCGTGATGGTGTCAGGCGAGACGATCGGGTCGCGATAGCGCCACTCGCTGGCGTAGTCGACTTCGACGGGGACGCGCGCCATGCTTTCGATCATGAACTTGCCGGCTTGCCCGGCATGCCAGCTGGTACCGCACGCGGTGATGTTGATCTTTTTAGCGGCGCGGAATTCGGCCTCTGAGATCTGCATCTCGTCGAGGAAAACGTGGCCGGTATCCTGAGAAACGCGGCCCAGCGTGGTGTCGCGGACGGCGCGGGGCTGCTCGTAGATTTCCTTGAGCATGAAGTGCTTGAAGCCGCCCTTTTCCGCCATGATCGGATCCCAAGTCACGTGCTGGACCTGGCGTTCGATCGGGTTGCCATCAAAGTCGGTGAGCTTCACGCCGCTTTGGGTGATGACGGCGAGATCTCCGTCAGCGAGAAAAAAAAGATCGCGCGTGTGATACAGAATTGCGGGCACATCGGAGGCGACAAAGTATTCCTCGTTGCCCAGTCCGATGACCGCCGGCGGCCCATTGCGCGCGGCGACGATCTTGTTTGGCTCGTCGATTGAGATGACTGCGAGCGCGAAGACGCCGGAAAGTTCTTTTACGGTTTTGCGGACTGCTTCTTCAAGGTTGGGACGGTGTCCATTGTCGCTTTTGAATAGATGTTTCTCGACCAGGTGCGCGATGATTTCGGTGTCGGTCTCAGTGGTGAACTTATGTCCCGCTTCAATGAGCGTTCTTTTTAATGAGAGGTAATTTTCTACGATGCCGTTGTGGACCACGACGATCTTGCCCGTGCAATCACGATGGGGGTGCGCGTTTTCTTCGCTTGGACGTCCGTGAGTGGCCCAACGCGTGTGACCGATGCCGTAGGTGCCGTCGAGGGGCTTGAGCCGGATCACTTCTTCGAGGTTGCGCAACTTTCCTTCGGCGCGGCGGATTTGAAGCCCGTCCCCATTGCCTGCGACGGCGATGCCCGCCGAGTCATAACCGCGATACTCAAGACGGCGCAAGCCCTCGATAATGACGGGCACAACCTGCTTTTTCCCAACGTAGCCCACAATGCCACACATCGGTAAGACTCCTTAGTCGGTGGGGAAACCGAGTTCGTGTAGATAGATGACGCTCGCCTAAGCGAGGTTCGGGTCTTTTAACGTAAGCAAGGGAGTCAGTCCTCGAGGGAGTAGCGAAATTCTTCGATCACAGGATTGGTCAGGACCTCGCGCGCCATCTTTTCGACTTCGGCTTGGGCCTCAGTTTTGGAGAGACCGCCGTTCAGGCTGATTTCGAAATATTTGCCCTGTCGAATATCCTGCAAACCCTTGTAGCCCATCTTATTGAGAGCACCCTGAATGGTCTTTCCCTGGGGATCCAAGACGCTCTTCTTGAGAGACACGTAAACGTAGGCCTTCATCGACGCCTCATTATACGACAGCCTGTCGGATGCTGAACCTGAGTTTCGTGGGACGGGAAGGGCTACCCGGCATCGGTGAGTTGTCGGTCCAAGTCGGCCAAAGCGGCCTCTAACATGCTGCGTTGCTTGGGGTTAGTAGAAGATGCAAGCTGCGCGACCACCTGTTTTCTCGACAGTAAAAGGACAGCCTTTTGCCGAGCTTGGGCGGCTTGTTCCGGGCTGAGGACTTTGCGCCGGGCATCGGGCTTTCGCTCGGAAGCTTCCATTTGTTGAGCTTCCACTGACTTACTTTCCCATCCACGAGCCATTTAGAAAACTTCCTTAATCGCTGATTGACACCACTTGACCGACCGGAACCAACTTTTGAATAGCGCTTGAAATATCTCTTGATGCGATTAGTATATCTGTAGTTACCGTGCACCCGCGCTCATCTGTTGTCGCTCAGCTTAGGCAACGCAAGTAGCGCTCTTCCTCGAATGCACGGTGATGCGGTCGGCCAGGTCCGACTGCCGGGCCAGGAAGTGTCGGTCAGAGGGCTGCGGCTCTCTCGCTTTGAACCGAGTCAAAGCGCTGAAATTGCTCAAGAAACTGTTGCAACCGATTAGCGACGTGGTTGGTTGTGCCTTGGGTGGATTCATTCGCTTGGACCCGGCTCTTATGCAAAGTCGTGCTTCGCGCGCCTTGAAATAGAGAAGAAAGAATTCTCGAAAGATGCCAAACGAACCGCGGCTAAAAGAACCGGCCCCTGTCATCGAACGATATGAAGCTCTGCTCCAGATGGCCGATCTGATTGCCGGCCGTCTTACGCTCCCTGAACTTTTCCACGAGCTTTCGACGCGAGTAAGAGAGGTGGCGGATTGTTCGTTCGTCACTTTCATCCTGCACGACCCGCTGAAAAATGTGATGCGAATCCAGGTTTGGGAAGGCGCTGAGGTTCCGGAGATGCCTTCCGAACTGATGATGGAACATTCGGTGAGCGGATGGGTATGGTCCAATCAGAAGCCTCTCTTGATGCCAGACCTTGAATTGGAAGATCGTTTCCCAGCCATTCATGACTACCTCAGGGCTGCCGGGGTGAAGTCTTATTGCATGTTGCCGATGACACAGGGCGATCGCAGGCTGGGCGCGATTGGGGTTGGCACCGATCATGTCGACGCGTATGACACAGCGGATGTGCGGTTTCTGCAGCAAGTTGCGAAACTGATTGCGCTGGCGGTCGACAACGCCGTCACTCACAAGTTGCTGCGCGAGGAACGGGAAAGGTTACGAGCGTTGGTCGATGTTAACCGAACCTTGGGGTCGAGTCTGGAGATGAGGACGCTGCTGCCGCAGATTTCAGAATGCGTGACGCGAGTGGTGCCCCATGATTTTGCGGGTGTCACGCTTTATGACGATGACCAAAGGACGATGAAGATTGTAATTCTTGCGTCGCCTGAGACTGGAACGGTGGTTGAACCGGGACGAAATGTGTCTGCGGAGGAAACGCTGGCCATCCACGCAATCTCGGATCGTCAAGCTCGGACGTTCAACCATCAAGACCTGGCGGACTTGAATTCTCCGGCTGCAAACCATGTGATCGAGAACGGGATCCGTACCGTGCGTTCGATGCCACTCATGACTTCCAAGGGAGTGTTTGGTGCACTCAATATTGGGAGCAAACAGGATGGTGCTTTCTCGGTGCAGGATCACGAGTTGTTGGGGCAGGTAGCGGCACAGCTGGCGATCGCTCTGGAGAATGCGAGAGCTTACAAAGAAATCAATGAACTGAAAGACCGGTTGGAAGAAGAAAAACTCTATCTCGAAGACCAGATTCAGAGCGAGCTGCATTTCGAAGAGATCGTGGGCACGAGCCCGGCGCTGAAACAGGTACTGAACCAGGTTGCGACGGTCGCGACCAGCGGTGCGACAGTACTTGTTCTGGGCGAGACTGGAACTGGCAAAGAGCTGATTGCGCGTGCGATTCACAAGATGAGCCGGCGCAAAAACAACAGCTTCATCAAACTCAACTGTGCAGCGATTCCGACCGGCTTGCTTGAAAGTGAACTCTTCGGCCACGAGAAAGGAGCGTTCACAGGCGCGATCAGCCAGAAGGTGGGGCGGCTCGAGTTGGCGCACGGGGGCACGCTGTTTCTGGATGAGATTGGAGACATCCCGCCCGAGATGCAGCCGAAGTTGCTTCGTGTTTTGCAGGACCAGGAATTTGAGAGATTAGGCAGTACGAGGACCATCCGGGTGGACGTTCGACTGGTTGCGGCCACGAATCGGGACCTGGCTACGGCCGTGGCGGAAGGAGCGTTCCGGCGCGACTTGTTTTACCGGATCAATGTGTTTCCGGTGCGCTTGCCTCCCTTGAGAGAGCGTCCCGAGGATATCGGGGCGTTAGTCCACCATTTTGTACGTAAGTTTGCGAAGCGGATGGATAAGAGCATCGAGACGATCCCAAACGAGGCGATGAATGCGTTTCGACGCTGGAACTGGCCGGGGAACGTTCGCGAGCTGGAGAATTTCATGGAGCGAAGTGTGATTCTGACCGAAGGTACCGTTTTGCGGGCGCCCTTGGCGGAACTTGCAACGTTGGTGGAAGATGACGAGAGCCCGACCACGTTGCACGCGGCCGAGAAAGAACACATCGTGAGGGTGCTGCGGGAGGCCCGCGGCGTCATATCGGGACCGCGAGGAGCGGCAGCGCGACTCGGGTTGAAGCGAACGACGTTGCAATACAAGATGCAGAAGCTTGGAATCACGCGAGAAGACTACGTGCGATAGATTTTCTTCCTGCCGAACTGTGGTCTCGAGGCCAGCCTTTCGTCACACTTTCTCTCCTGTTTCGGCACTCGAAGCATCCTAAAGGTTTCTTCCAGAGATAGTTGCGGTGAGTTCCGTTCTGGGCATCCGCGTGCCAAACGATGAATGGACCGACCTCCCCCAGGTCTACCGCCGAAATGGAAGGGACCAGTAAGAGTGTTTGAGGACGACACTGAGTCTTTCATTCCAGACAATCAGCAAGACCCACTCTTTTTGTTCGCGTGCGCAATCGCATGGCGAGTCGATCGAGACTTGGACGCTGGTTGGGAATTGATACGCGCTACGAAGGCAGCGGGTGCAGAGGCGCGAGCATTGGCCCTCGATCTTCTGACGTGTGTTGCGGGTTATGCGCGGCCGGTCAGGCCACCTTCTATATCAAAGAAGCCAGTTAGCGACTCTGCAGATTCGTGGTCGTATGCACCGAGCGGTTTCGCGTTAGGAGATTAAAGAATGAACAGTCCATATGGGCTGGAGATGGTGGAAGACTGTGTGAATTGCACGCTCCGTCGGCAGAATAGCTTTTGCAGCTTTTCCCCAGGCTTGCAAGGGCAATTCGATCGGCTCGGTCACCACAGCATTTTTCCTTCGGGAGCATTGCTATTCGTGGAAGGTCAAAGGCCACGCGGAATTTACGTTGTTTGTTCTGGCCATGTGAAGTTGTCGACGACGTCTGCATCGGGAAGAATTTTGATTCTGAAAGTTGCAGGGCCGGGAGAGGTGCTCGGACTTAGCGCGATCCTGTCGGGATCGGTTTGTGAGCTAACGGCGGAGACCGCTCGACCCTGCCAAGTCAACTTTATTGAACGAGAGGCATTGCTGGATTTTCTGCGGCGCAATGGCGAGGCTGGGCTGCATTCGGCAAAAGCACTGAGCGTTGAATTTCAGGCTGCTTTCCGCGACGTGCAAGACATCATTATGGCTCGATCGTCGGCGGGCAAGTTGGCGCGGCTCATCCTGTCGTGGAGCGCCGGACAGGAAGGGAAAGAAGTTCGCATCCGCTCAACCTTCACACATGAAGAGATGGCGCAGATGATTGGAACATCGCGCGAGACGGTGACGCGTTTATTAAGTGAATTGAAGAAGAAAGAATTGATCCGGCTGGAAGGTTCCACGATGGTGATTCGAAACCGGCTGGCTCTGGAAGCTCTCGTCGCATAACGGACCCCCCTGCGACAGAGGTGCAGTGTCCTCCTTCGGCGATCAGGTAAATTCTGGTCGCCATTTTTTTTGCGCGGAAGCTTAGGGGAATTCGTCCAGCGAGGTGTGAACGGTTTTAGAGGCCGAAGAGGTCGCGCAGGCGTTTTGTTTGTGCGCGGCTGACGGGGACCTCGGTTTGTTTCTTATCGGACATGCGCAATTGATAAGAACTCTTGAACCAAGGCACCACTTCGCGAATGTGATTGATGTTCACCAGGTAGGAGCGGTGCGCGCGCCAGAAGACATTTTCGTCCAGGCTTTCGAATAATTCTTCGAGGGTACGGCAGTTGGATTGGCCTTCGATTCCGTTCGGACCCGAAGTGAAAACCGAGATCACTCCGTCTTCAATGGAGGCGAAGCAGATATCTTTCTGATCGACGAGGAAGAGTCTTCCAGCGGCCTTTATTAGAATCTTTGCGCTTTGCGGTTTCTGCTGTTCGAGCATCCGGACCAAGGTTTCCAGACGCTCGGTTGAGGCGCCGGCGGAATCGATCTTGGACCGGGCTTTCTGGACGGACTGGGCGACTCGCTTCTTGTCGAATGGCTTCAGCAGGTAGTCGACTGCGTTCACTTCGAATGCTTTCACCGCGTACTGGTCGAATGCGGTGGCAAACACAATCTTCGGTAGCGGAACTTTGCGGTCGAGCAATTTCTTGATGACGCCGAATCCATCGAGCCCCGGCATCTGGACATCGAGAAAGACAAGATCGGGGTTGTGTTCGCGAATCAAGTTGACCGCTTCGAGGCCATTCTTGCCCTGGGCCACGACGTTTATGTCATCGACGCCCTTGAGTAAGTAGGCGAGTTCATCGCGGGCCAGTTGTTCGTCGTCGACGATGACTGCGGAAAGCGTCATGCGGGTTCTCGGAGTTCAGAGTGAGTATAGCGGAAAGGTGCGGGCTCCCGGCGATCACAAGTCAGCCTTCTGTCCGTATCGCTAGTCAGACTGTGCGCTATGCGGGCTCAGATGCAATTTTCTTCGACATCAAGTAGTGATTGCGGTCGACAAAGCCGGTCTTGCTGTACAAGCGTTTAGCGTTGTTATTGGTTCGAACTATCTCGAGATGAATCGCACGGACGTCGTTGTGGCGAGCCTGCTCTTCGACGAAGGCAAGAGTCTTTTTTCCCCAGCCGCGGCCGCGATGGGACGGCAGAAGAAAGAACTCGTCAATGAAGGCATCGCGGCCAAGAA